>OBLI01003056.1_pt1 | contig 13330 bp, 6 predicted proteins | sample 1519701 | NCBI WGS metagenome assembly OBLI01 (sample SAMEA3663005, study PRJEB22513) | pig gut metagenome | biome: pig gut; feature: pig-associated habitat; material: faeces | place: France | collected 2012 | reverse complement strand
AGACGATGTTAAAAATATAGAATATATTAGAATACTTGGTTTTAATGACACTGGTCAAAGACACTTAAATAATATTAAGAATGATCTTACTATTAATATTCTTAATAAATATGATACAAATTATAAGGCTCTTGAAATAGAAAAACGTGTTTCATTAATATATTCAATGATCATTAATGATATAATGGATGATGAAATTAAAAATAAACCAATTAAAAAGTGACTTAAGTCACTTTTATTTTGCTTCATACCAGTCTTTTCCGTAGTTTATTTCTACTTTTAATGGTACATCTAATTTATATATATTCTCCATAGTATCTCTTACTATATCTTTTACTTCATCTATTTCATCTTCAGGTACATCAAATATTAATTCATCATGAACTTGTAATAACATTTTAGTTTTCAATTTCTTTTCTTTTAATATATTATGTAGTTTTACCATAGCCATTTTAAGTATATCTGCCGCTGTTCCTTGAATTGGAGTATTAAGTGCCATCCTTTCACCCATTTGTCTAATCATATAATTAGTGTTTTTAAGTTCTTCTATTTCTCTTTTTCTATTAAATATTGTTCTTACTTCTCCTGTTTTCTTAGCTTCTTCGACTATATTTTTCATATAATTATTTACTTCTGGATATAGTGTTAAATATTTATCTATATATTTTTTTGCTTCTACCGCACTTATATCGAGATTTTCTCCTAAACCATAACCACTGATACCATAAACGATACCAAATATTACAGCTTTTGCTGTGCGTCTTTGATTTGGTGTTACTTCGCTTTCATTAATACCAAAAATATCACTTGCTACATGAGTATGTATATCTTCACCATGAATAAAAGCATTTTTAAGACTATCAGAAGAACTTATATGAGCTAATACTCTTAATTCAATTTGTGAGTAATCGCTTGAAAGAAGATATCCATTTGTACTTGGAATGAATGCTTTTCTTATTTTCTTTCCTTCTTCACTTCTAACAGGTATATTTTGAAGATTTGGTTCAATGGATGATAGTCTACCAGTACGTGTACCAGTTTGTTTATATATAGTATGTATTTTACCATCTTCCAAAATATAACTATTAAACGTATCTAAGTATGTACTTACTAATTTTGAAAGGTTTCTATATTCTAATATTTCATTTATAATTGGAAATCTATCTTTATATTTAATTAATACATCATGAGCAGTAGATGTTGCATTTTTACCCCTACCTTTTGGAATTCCAATTTTTTCATAAAGTATATCACCTAATTGCTTAGGACTTGATATATTAAATGTTTCACCAGCAAGTTCATATATTTTATTTTCTATTATAGTTAGTCTTTCTTTTAGTTCTTTTGATAACTCATCTATTACATTAGGGCACACACTTATACCATTTATTTCCATAGTAGATAGTACTTCAATTAGAGGATGCTCTATATTAGTATAAAGATCATAAAGATTTTCATTCTTTAACTTCTTATTAAAGTCTTCATATGTATCATATAAAAACTTAGCTTTTTTTACTATAGAAGATATTATTTCTTCTTCTGATAGTGGATTTTTTTTAGAAATGATTGTTTCATAATAAGGTATCTCTATACCATATGTAGTACTTATATATGAAACATCATCTTTAACATTATATTCAAGTAAATATGAAGCTATTAATGTATCAAAAGACGAATTAGTATCAATACCAAATTTATTTAAGAAAACTATATTTTTTTTATAATCAAATGTTACTAAAATATCTTTTAATATATCTCTATTTAGAAGTAAACTTGCTTCATCAAAGTAATATGCATTCTTTCCATCATAAATAGATGCTCCTATAAATTTAGCTTTGTTATAGTTTGTGTTATCTAGTTCTATATATAAGCTTTTCTTTCCCTCTAATTCTATTTTTCCTTTTACTATTGTATATGTTGCTTCTTTTTTATCAACTTTAGTAGGAATGGATTTTAAAAATGAATTAAATTCTAGTTCTTTATATTTTTCTATTAATGCTTCTATATTTGGTTTTAAATATCTAATACTTTCAAAAGTATATTCAAAATCTATTGTTTTATAGATAGTTGCTAATTTATATGAAAAATATGCATTTTCTTTATCATTTTCTAGTTTTTCCTTTGTTTTTCCACCAATTTCATCTAAGTGATTATATACTCCATCAAGTGTTTCATATTTTTGAAGAAGTGAAAGGGCTGTCTTTTCACCTATTCCTTTAACGCCAGGTATGTTATCACTAGCATCTCCCATTAATGATTTTAGATCTATCATTCTAATAGGTTTAATGCCATATACTTCCATAAATTTATTTTCATCCATCATTATGTAGTCTTTTTGTTTTAAAAGTTTAACATTTACTTCATCACTAATAAGCTGTAATAAATCTTTGTCACTACTTATGATAGTTGCATTATAGTTTTTATCTTCATCAGCCATTCTTGCGAATGTACCAATTATATCATCTGCTTCATAGTTATCGCATTCTATATATTTAATACCAAGAAGTGTACATATTTCTTTAGCTTCTTTAAATTGTATCTTTAAATCTTGTGGTGTTTCAATACGACCATCTTTATAGTTATCATACATGTCTTGTCTAAAATTATGTCCTTTATCGAATGCTACCATTATATATTCAGGATTTTCTTCATTAATTATTTTATTTAACATGTTAATGAATCCATATAATGCATTTGTTGGAAATCCTTTACTATTTTTCATTAAATTTCCATTGTATGCAGTTGCATAGTAACTTCTAAATAATAAATTATTTCCATCTATTAGAATTGCTCTTTTCTTCATAATCCTCACCTTTTATTATTGTACTATATTTTTTAAATTTTATAAATAATTAAAAAGAGATATTTTTCTTATACCTCTATTGTTTCACTTATTTTATCTTTATATGCTATATATATTGGAATATTTTTATCTATTGCTTCTCTATTCACTTCATATGCTTTTTCATATGTATTGTCATTTTCACTAATGTGCACTAGCATTATGTCTTTTGTATTTGGACCTATAAAATGATTTAAGTATTTAGCACAATCTTCGTTAGATAAATGTCCTTCATCTCCTATATTTCTATATTTAATGTATTCGAATTTATTTCCATTCATTTCCATTTCTACATCATGGTTACTTTCTAACAAATATACTGTTTTGTTTTTCATTTTCTCATGATATCTTGAATGTATCATACCAGTATCAGTCATATACACTAGTGATTTACCATTTTTTTCAAATACAAAGCCAAATCCTTTTTTATCATGACTTATTGGTACTTTAGTAAATTTTATTCCCATAATATTATCTAATTCATCAAATAGTTCATAGTTTTTTATGTAATCTTTTTTATTATATTCATTTAATGTTTCAATAGATATATATATTTTTGTATTATATACTCTATTAAATGAATGTATACTTTTAACATGATCAGAGTGAGCATGTGTAACTATTATAAAGTCTAAATCTTCAGGGTGTTCGTTAATACTATAAAGTGCTTCTTTTAGTTTTCCGAATTGAAGTCCTGCATCTATTAAAAATTTGACATTATCAATATTAACAAAAGTAGAATTTCCACTACTACTACTTCCTAAAACTACGATTTTCATATAACCACCAGAAAATATTATAGCATAAACTAACGTTAAAATTACAAGTTCTTATTATCTAGGTCTATTTTATTTTTTTAAATAAAAAGAAGCAATAAGCTTCTTATAAATCAAATAAACTAAGTTGTGAGCTTTCAGGTATTCCTTTGAATATTCCCATTGCTCTCATTTTATCAATTAGTGTTTGTGATACTTTACATCTACTTTGGAAGTCTTCAATACTAATAAATGGTCTTTTTTGCGCTTCTGCTTCTATATTCTTAGCAACTGTTTCACCAAGGCCATCTATTGTAATAAATGGTGGAATGATTGTTTTATCATCTTCTACTCCAAACGTAAGACCTTTTGATTTATAAAGGTCAAATTCTGATACTCTTATATGTCTTGCAGCCATTTCAAGTGCTACATTTAAACATTCTTGAACACCTGCTTCTTTATTAGTAGCATCGTATCCTTTATTTTTAATTTCAATTATTTTATTTTTTATTGCATCGTATCCTTTAATCATAGTTTCAATATCAAAGTCTGTTGCCTTAGTACTAAACCATGAAGCATAGAAATATGCTGGCATATGTACTTTATACCACGCAATTCTAAATGCACTTGTTACGTATGCTGCGGCGTGTGCTTTAGGGAACATGTATTTAATTTTTTGACATGAATCAATAAACCATTCTTCTATTCCTGCTTCTTCCATAGTTTTTCTATGATCTGCCCATGTTATAGGATCTTTTGATGCTTTACCTTTACGAACAAATTCCATTATTTTAAATGCTTTTATTGGTTTCATTCCTTTATACATTAAATATACCATAATATCATCACGACATCCGATAACATCTTTAAATGGAACTCTTATTTTTCCTGTTTCATCTGGTGTACATAAGTCTCTTGCATTTCCTAACCAAACATCGGTTCCATGAGAAAGTCCTGATATTTTGACAAGTTCTGCGAATGTTGTTGGTTTAGTTTCTGCGACCATACCAATTGTAAATGGTGTTCCAAATTCTGGAATACCAAGTGTACCTGTTGGGCACATTATCTCATCATTTGTAACACCTAAAACTTTTGTTGATGTAAATATGCTCATTGTATCTTTATCATCTAATGGTACTTTTGATACATCTGTATGACTTAAATCTTGTATTAGTCTTAATTGTGTTGGATCTGAATGACCTAATATATCTAGCTTTAGAAGATCTGCGTCTATTGCATGATAATCAAAGTGAGTTGTTCTCCATGCTGAATTTACATCGTCTGCTGGGAATTGGAATGGTGTAAAATCAGATACTTCCATATAATCTGGAACAACTACTATACCACCTGGATGTTGACCAGTTGTTCTTTTAACACCTGTACATCCCATAGCAAGTCTTTCTATTTCACAACTCCTCTTATCCATAATTCCTTTATCTTCAAAATATCCTCTTACAAAACCATAAGCTGTTTTTTCTGCAACTGTACCTATTGTTCCTGCTCTATAAACGTTATCAACTCCAAACAATACTTTTGTATATTCATGAGCTGATGCTTGATTTAAGTCTGAAAAGTTAAGATCTATATCTGGTACTTTATCTGCATTGAATCCTAGGAAAGTTGCAAATGGCATATCTTGCCCATCTTTAATCATTTTTTCACCACAATTAGGACAAATTTTATCTGGAAGATCAAAACCACTTGAGTAATCTGCTCCGTAAGGCTTACCTTCTTCATCTAGGAATAAACTTGTTTGACATTTTGCACATCTATAGTGTGCTGGAAGTGGATTAACTTCAGTTATCCCCATCATTGTTGCAACAAAACTGCTACCTACAGACCCTCTTGAACCTACTAGGTATCCTTCATCATTTGAGTGTTTAACAAGTCTTTGAGCTATTAGGTATATCGGATCAAATCCTCCACCAATAATACCTCCTAGTTCTTTTTTCACTTTTTTAGCTAAGCTCTTTTCATTTAACTCTCCATCTTCTTCACTCCATTTACTTTTAACATTTTCTCCAATTAACTCTTTTACTTTATCAAACCCTTGAAGTAATGTTTCGTGTAAATTTTTAAATGTTTCTTTTTCTAACTCTTCATCTGTTATATTTGGATTTTGTGTTTTAATTAAATCATTCCAGTATTTATATATAGCATCCCCATATAATTCTTTTGATATACGCTCTTCTATATTATATGGCAGCGGATCTCCATACCATTCTTTTGCTTTTTCAAATACTAGATCTGTTACAACTCTTGGACAGTCTAAGTAACTTTGGCCATCATCTGCTTTAACTCTTGGACTAAATGGTATACCACCTGTATCTATAATTACTTCAAATTCTCCAATCATATCACAAATCTTATTTGTATTTGTTACAACTATTTCGTAAGCTAAGTCCTTATCTAGAAAGTCAAAATCATTTAACATTTCGTTTGTTGTTCTAAAATGTTGTGATGGGATATTTGTAATATTACTTTTAGCAAGTGGATGTCTTCCTCCACCTGGAACTTTTTGATTTATTATAATTTCTCTATATATTTTATCTTCTCTTGTAAAATGGTGTACGTCTCCTGTTGCTACTATAATTTTACCTGCTGATTTTGTCGCTTCAATTACTTTTTTAATATGATTCTTTAATTCAAAATTATTTGCAAAATCATTTGTTTGGATTAAGTGGTCATATACTTCTGGTGGTTGTACTTCTACATAATCATAAAAATTGATTATATTTGTTAATTCTTCACCATCTTTACTTCTTGCTTCTTTGAATACTTCTGACTCATAACATCCACTACCAATAAGTAATCCTTCTCTTAATTCATTTAATTTACTTCTTAATATTCTAGGTGTCTTATATAAATATGTAGTGTTTGCTAAAGATATAATTTTAAACATATTTTTAAGACCAGTTCTATTTAAAGCAATTGCATTAAAGTGATATGTTCTACCAAATTTATATATTTCATCTTTACTAATTAGTTTTTCTAAGTCACATATTTTTTCATAGTTTTGACCTATTAGTTTTTGACACATTTTATGGAATACTAATGCTGTTCCTTCTGCATCATAATCTGCTCTATGATGGCTTTCTTCATCAAATGGTACATTATATCTTTTAACTAATGCTGATAAGCTATGTCTTGCAAATCCTTGATCTAATGCTCTTGATAATTCTAAAGTATCTATTACTGTATTTGTAAATTCTCCTAAATTATATTTTCTCATTGCATTTTCAATAAATGAAATATCAAATTTGGCGTTATGAGCAACCATTGGAGAATCTCCAGTCCACTCTAAAAATCTTTTAGTTACTTCTTCTTCGCTTCCAGCATCTTTAACCATTTCATCTGTTATTTCGGTTAATTCAGTAATCTTATCTGGTATATGTCTTCCTGGATTTATAAATTCGTCAAATCTATCTATTATGGTACCATTTTGTATTTTAACTGCACCTATTTCAATCATTTGATCACCTGATGCAGCGTTAAAACCTGTTGTTTCTGTATCGTATACTACAAATGTTGTATTTTCAAGTGTTTTTTCTGATGGTCTTACTACTATTTCTACAGTATCATCTACTAAAGTAAGTTCTGTTCCATAGATTCCTTTAAATTTCTTACTAGGGTCTTCTTGTTTTTTATTGTATCCTTGAATAATTCCGTATGCAATAGGGAATGCTTGACAACCATTATGATCTGTAATAGCGACTCCTCTGTATCCCATTTCTATTGCTCTACTTACTAGTTCACAAGTATGAGCTCCTAAATCTAATTTAGTAAGTCCATCCATTTGGCTCATCATAGTATGAGCATGTAATTCTACTCTTTTTACTTCAGCATCATCTGTTAATTTTTCTACTTTCTTTTCATAAGTTTCTATATCATTAATACCAAATTCATAATCATTACTTCTTTGATTATATTTTATATTTCCTCTAAATTTATACCATTTATCTTTTTTTATATTTGAAAGAAGATAATCAAACTCTTCTTGTTTTTTAGTAAAAATATTAGCCATTATGCTATCTGTGTAGTCTGTTATCTTAAGTGTAATTATGAACCAACCACTTTGAGTACTTTTAGAGTCAATTCCAAATACTTGAGCTATTAATATTACTCTATCTTCATTAGTTATTAGGTTCTTTATTTCTGATGGTTCTCCAGCTATTGGATTTCCTTTAATTATTTTTCTTACTTCTTTATTTACTATTTTTTCTGTAGTTGTATTTAATTCTTTCTTAAATTTTTCTCTTTCTTCTTCATTAATATTAGATGTTACTTCTACATCATCAAATCCCATATCACTCATAAATATTTCTATTTTTTCTTTTATTTCTTCTATTTTGTTATATTCTGCCGGATTTAAAACTTCTATATTTATCTTGTTATTATTAAATGTTATCTTATTTCTATCTATGCATTTAAGCATTGGACATCTACTGATTAAAATATCAAAATAGTAATCAAAATATTCTTTAAATAATAGTGTGTTATTTTCTACTATAAATTTAAATCTTACTTCTTTTGCTCCTTCAAGTGTCTTTCCTTTTTCATAAGTTTCTTTAAAAACTTCTATTGGTGGAAGTAAATCGATATTGATAATCATAGTCATTTTATTTTCTTTGCGTCTTAAAAGCACTTCTTTTAAAGAAGCATTTTCATAATATTTTAAATAATCTTTATTAAAATTTATGGCATTAAAAAATCTTATTAACTTATCGTCTTTCACTTACCTCACCTTCTTCAATTATACATAACAAAAAAAATTATATCAATAAAGTTTGACATAATTTTTATTATTTTATTTCCAATCTTCGGCATTTATTAAGTTTTCATATTTATACATTTGATTGAATCTATTTTTGATAAATGCTTGGCTTTTATATGAATCGATCATTTCTATTTTCATATCATAAATATCTTCTGGTATTTCTCTTGCAAATTTATTTTGATTTATTCTTTTTTTAGAATAATATTTACCAAAATATTTAAGTTTTCCAATTTTTTCTTTATTATATACTTTTGTAACTATATTACTTGTTATTTTATGATGGATATGTCCATATTCTCCTTCTGGATTGTGTGTTACGATTGTATTCCATTTTTTCTTTTTGATTACATATTTTAATTCATATTCTATTTGTTTTTTATAGTGTTTCCAATCGCTTCTTTTTCCTCTTACTTTATCTGGTTTATCTAAAACTATTAATCTATCTTTTGATATTTTAAGAGCTGCTTCAATTTCTTTTTCACGCTTTTTATTAGTACCACATGTAATGCAAACTACTAAATATTTATTTTTTAATAATTCTTCGCTTCCCCATAGTGTCTCATCATCTGGATGTGCAACTATCATTAATCTTTCTACATTATTCCAATCATGAAATCTAAATAAGCCATTTTTTCTAAGATAAATTTTACTAAATAGCACTAAACAAAAAGAAAATAATGTTAAAATAAAAAATATTATAACCTTTTTCATGCTTCCCCTCTTTTTGACTATATATGATTATAATACTTTTTAATTTATTTTCAACTATTTTTCTTCTTTTGACTCTTCTTTACTTACATTTTCTTCTTTTGATGTTTTTTTAAGTGTTAATTCTTCACCATTTTTTGCTTGATTTTTTAATGTCTTAAAAATTCCACTTACTCCAAGAACTGTAAATAATACTGCGAATATTAAGTCTTTTATAATTGCACTTTTGAATTCTGTATTACTATATAATAATGATAATATTTCAAAACTTGGTGTTAATCCTTCTTTAATTATTAATAAAGCAGGTATTACATATAAAGTTGTAAAAATAATAACTATTATAGAAACTATACCAATAATATATGGAACTTTAATATCCATCTTTCCTTTAAATAATTTGTATCCTAAAAATGCACCATATCCTATTAAGAATGCCATAAATGACCACATCATTTCTACATACACATACATTATAATCCAGGGTAGACTTGCTACTAGTCCACCTAAAATTGAACCTATAATTCCAAATAAATATCCATTATTAGTTTCTGGTTTTATACTATTTTCTGTTGTAACTTTTGCTTCTTTGTTCATTATTTTCTCTCTTTCATAGTTGGGAACAAAATAACATCTCTAATTGATTCATTTTCTGTAAAGAACATAACTGTTCTATCAATTCCATATCCAATACCACCAGCTGGAGGCATACCATATTCTAATGCTTCTACAAAATCCATATCAATATCATTAGCTTCTTCATTTCCAAGTTCTTGTTCTTTTAATTGATTTTCAAATCTTTCTAATTGATCTACTGGATCATTAAGTTCAGTATATGCATTTGCCATTTCTTTTCCACCTACAAATAATTCAAATCTTTGAACGAATCTTGGATCTTTTGGATCTTTTTTAGTAAGTGGACTTATTTCGATTGGATGTCCGCATAAGAATGTTGGTTGAATTAGTGTTTCTTCTACATACTTTTCAAAAAATTTATTTACTATGTGACCAAATACTTTTTCATGTTCTTCTAATTCAATATTATGTTCTTTACATAATTTTAATAAATCTTCTAGCTCCCATTCTTTGCTGAAATCTATTCCTGTTTGTTCTTTTATTGCATCTACCATTGTAACTCTTCTAAAACTTGGTCCAAGGTCTATATTATTACCTCTCCAGTTAAATACTTCTTTATTAAATACTTCATGAGCAATTGTTTTATATAATGCTTCTGTCATTTCCATCATACCATCAAGATTTGAATAAGCCAAATAAGCTTCCATAGATGTAAATTCTGGATTGTGTGTTGTATCCATTCCTTCATTTCTAAATAATCTTCCAATTTCATATACTGCTTCAAGTCCACCTACTAATAATCTCTTAAGAGGTAACTCTAGAGCTATACGAAGGTACATATCTAAATCTTGAGCATTATGATGTGTTACGAATGGTCTTGCACTTGCTCCTGTTAAAAGTGTACTAAGAACTGGTGTTTCAACTTCTAAGAACCCTCTTCCATCCATAAATCTTCTCATGCAACTGATTATTTTTGATCTATATATTGCTGTTTTCTTTGATTCATCGTTCATAATTAAATCAACATAACGTCTTCTATATCTTTCTTCTACATCAGTTAGTCCATGAAATTTTTCTGGTAATGGTTTTAATGCTTTAACAAGTGGAGTATATTTTAAACATTTAATAGTTAATTCTCCAGTTTTAGTTTTCATTACTTTACCATATATACCTACGATATCACCTATATCAGCACTTTTAAATAAAGTATATGCTTCTTCACCTATATCATTAATTGAAATATATATTTGAATGGATCCAGTTTTGTCATTGATACTAAAGAATGATGCTTTACCCATTTTACGAATAAACATAATTCTTCCTGCTACTGTAGCAGTATCAGTCATATTTTCAAATTCTTCATGACTAATTGTAGCGTATTTTTCTTTTAAATCTGCAGCGAAACTGTCTCTATCATATCTATCACCGAATGGATCAAGTCCAGCTTCACGAAGCTTTTCAGCTTTTTCACGTCTAATTAATTCTTGCTCTGTAAATTGTCTTTCCATATTTTCATTTCCTCCTTAATTTTAAACTTTCATCTTGAATTCTTAGATATTCCATAAAATCATCTAAAAATTCAAAAGTTAAGTCTTTATTTTTTTCTTTTTCTTGTTTATATATTGTTTTTAAAATATTTAATGCATTATCATTATTTTCATTTACAACTAATGATATTTGTTTATTTGATACTGGTGTATTACTTTTGGTATGCATATTGAATTCTTCTACTTCAAAAAAACTACTTACATACCCACAATACATTTTTTCAATGAATTCAGGGTCATTTGCTCTTTCTTTTGCTTCATCTATGTCATCGCTTTTATATTGTTCTTTTTCAGTAATATCTAATACTAAAAGTACATTTTGCTTCATAAATATACTCATATATTCAAATGCTCTTTCAATATTTTCTTTTGTATGAATTTTTCCTGTTTTAAATATTTCTTTATATTCATCAATAGCTTTACGTATACCAATTGAATCTATTTTTGATTTTGATAATAGATAGTCATCCATACCATATCCATATATTATCCAGTTAATCCATACGTCACATATTCTTAAGAATCCTATATTCCCTTTTGAAAAGAATACTTTTTTAGTTTTTTCTATTCCTTTAGAATTATTGCCTATCATAGGTATAAGACCCAATTCTTCTATTTGGCTAATATTTCTTTTATCCGTAAAGTGAAATAAAGTTTTATTAGCATCTAGATCTTTTAATTCTATGGTTTTCATTCAGTCTCTTACCTTAATATGTGTTTCTCTTAGTTGTTTTTCAAATACTTCATTTGGACAACCCATTAGTGCATCTGCACCATTTGCTGCCATTGGAAATGCTACCATTTCACGAATGTTTTCTTCATCTTTTAGAAGCATAAGTATTCTATCAAGTCCAGGAGCCATACCTGCATGAGGAGGTGCTCCGAATTGGAATGCTTGATATAATGATGGGAATTTACTTTCTACTACACTTTCATCATATCCGGCAATTTCAAATGCTTTTTTAAGAATAGTTGGGCTATAGTTTCTCTCTCCACCACTTGCCATTTCAAGACCATTACATACGAAGTCATATTGACATGCTACTATATCCCCTGGATTCATATTTAATAATGCATCCATTCCACCATTTGGCATGCTAAATGGATTATGTGTGAAATCCCATTTATTATCTTCTTCATTCCATTCATAGAATGGGAAGTCTACGATAATACAAAATTCATATTTATTTTTATCTACTAAATTTAATTCATTTCCTAGTTTTAATCTTAATGAGCCACAAAGCTTATCAAATTTTTCACCTTTAGTTCCACAAGCTATTACTACTACATTACCTTGATCAAGTTTTAATGATTTTTTTAATTCTTCTTTTTCAGTGTCACTAAATAATTTAGCCATTGAACCAGTTATTTCACCATTATCAAGTTTTATAAATCCTAAAGAAGAAATTCCTAAAGATTTGTATTCTTCCTCTAGTTTTTTATACCATGAATTTGATTTATCACTACTTGGTAGTACACATACTTTTACTTCTTTATCTTTAAATACTATACTTTCTGAGTTTGATAATAGACTTGTAATATTTTCAATAGTAAAAGGTATTCTTAGGTCTGGTTTATCACTACCATATTTTTCCATTGCTTCTTTGAATGGTATTCTTCTAAATGGAACACTTGATACTTCTTTATTACCAAATTTTTCAAATACATCGTGAAATACTCTTTGCCCCACCTCGAATACATCTTCTTGTGTTGCAAAAGACATTTCAAAATCTAATTGATAAAATTCTCCATAAAGTCTATCGCTTCTTGGATCTTCATCTCTAAAACATGGTGCAATTTGAAAATATCTATCAAAGCCACTACACATTAATAATTGTTTAAATATTTGTGGTGCTTGAGGTAGCGCATAAAATTTTCCTTTAAATTTTCTACTTGGTACTATGAAGTCTCTTGCTCCTTCTGGACTAGATGCTGTTAATATTGGTGTTTGAATCTCAGTAAAATTCATATCTTTCATAGTGTATCTAATAAAATCTATTACTTCTGTTCTAAATCTAATACCATCATGAACACTTTTATTTCTTAAATCTAAATAACGATATTTAAGTCTTGTTTCTTCACTAGATGATTTACTATTTTTAACTTCAAATGGAAGTGTTTTATATAC
>OBLI01003055.1_pt1 | contig 13333 bp, 8 predicted proteins | sample 1519701 | NCBI WGS metagenome assembly OBLI01 (sample SAMEA3663005, study PRJEB22513) | pig gut metagenome | biome: pig gut; feature: pig-associated habitat; material: faeces | place: France | collected 2012 | reverse complement strand
CCTCAGGGCGCAACAGCCCGACCGAAAACCAGGCCGGTGCGCTCCATGCGGAAGGCTCCCCCGCCTCATCCCAAACACGTACCTTCCAATAACCTACCCGATTGGAAGCAAGCGACGAACCACCGTAGGCCACCCCTACCGATTGATCAGAAAGTATCTTTCCCGAATCCCATAAATCCGCTTCACCCTCCTTCAAGTCCTGCACAGTCGAAGCGACCAAAATCTGGTAGGCCGTCTGCCGAGCCGCCTGCTTGTCTGCACGCATCTGCCAGCTGAGACGCGGTTCCACCGTTGCAATACCCATCGGATTCTCCAACCCTTCACACAGGAGTTTCTCCACCCGAAGATCAGAGGATTGACAGGCGATCAGCAAAAGGGCAAGCCATGCCCCAAAGAGAAATTTGGCTTGCCCTTTGATATGAATTTTCATTGCCATATTTGTATGTATTATATCGTTAATAAATTGACTCCATCATTGCGAGTAAGACTCGTTGACCGACGCTCATCAGGTCTGCACAAAGGTAAATATTCTTATCTATTTATAGCCAACTAAATTGGAAATCCTTTTTATTATCGTTTAGAAATCCTCGCTGCATAGCCACCACCGGGAGCCATCTTCACGGTCAGCTTGCGATTGGCGGGGACAGGCAACACCTCCTTCTTGTAGTCACAAGTGGCATGGATTGCAATTGATAGCGCTTCTGGGCCATCATCGGCCAAGCGCATAGGCCGCATAGGGCGACCACTAATATACCTATTCTGTTCATGATCTTTCTGCTTCACTGTCATTCACGAAACCGGGAATGTCATCGCAATCCTAACTGCTGCCACAGCCAGTCGTTCCAAGCATCATATTGCTCTTGATACCAAAAGTGGCCGGTCTCCAAATAGGGATGAAACTCCTTAGGTGCAGTGATGCTATTATAAGCAGAGAACATGGAGGTGGGAGGACAAACCTCATCATTATAACCCCAGCTGAACCATCCCGGCACCTTCAACTGGCGGGCGAAGTTCACCACGTCATAATAGGCCGCCGTTTGGCGTTGAGCCTCCGTCGGCGACTGCTGATAGAAATAGTGGGGCCAGCCACCCGCTCTGTGATGCAAAAATCCAGAATGATCACACATGGCCGGATGGATCGCGGCGTAGCATGTAACGGCGTTGTGCAGAGCAGCCGTTATGACGGAAAGCGCACCTCCCTGGCTAAATCCCGTCACGCCCAAGGCCTGCCCGTTATACTCGGGCAAGGAGCAGATGAAGTCCACCGCACGTACCGACCCAAGCACGACCCGGTAATAATAGGAGGCCTCCCGATCGTCCCGGTTCATTTTCCAATATTCCCACAACGCACCGTTGAAAAGCTTGTCGTAGTAGCCCTGCTCCATCGTGACAGGAATCCCATGGATACCAATCTCCAAGGTGATCGCCCCCTTCTCTGTGCAACGTTCCGGCAGTAGTTCCATCGTTGGCCGCAGGGGAGTCTGTCGGGCCTTCTCGATAGCATTCGCCCAAAAGCGGTTGAAATCCTCCGGCAGCTGAGCCGTCGCAACGATCTTTTCCGGGGCATAAGCCACCTTCGCTAACCCTTCGTACGTACGACCATTCACATGCGCCGTCACCTTACATTGAAAGAACCCGGGCACATTCATCTTGCCGGACAATTCCATCTTGCTCGTTTTCATCGTCACCTGCTTTTTCGTCTCAGTGGGATACATCTCCGGGCCAATGGCATAGTCAATGACGACACCCTCTAACAGGTTTTGCGCCTTATACACTTGAACCGTGAACCGGCACAGCTCATTCAACTCATAGGTCCAATCGGTATGATCCGGGGAGACTACCACCCGGATCTCATTCGGGTGAACCTGCGCATGGATCACCTGGCTAAAGGTGAGCAATGCGATAATACTCATTATAAACTGTTTCATCAGGCCTTTTCTATTAAGAAATCCTATTCGTTTCATACTTCTTTATTTATCATTCATTTTTTCAAAACACAAACCGACCCCAACGGAGGCAAACCTCGATGGTTTCAACGGGTTCAAACTCCGTTAGGGTCGGGACATGTATCTATGGAACCATTATCAAACCACATCCGGATTCTCAGGCTCTGGTTCGGGTTCCGGCTCCGGTTCAACGGGTGTGGTGGGATCCGTAGGAGGAGTCTCCACTTTCGCACCCGCGCCGCGGCGGTTCAACGTCTCGATTAGGCGAAGGATCTCTGCGTTCATCTTATCGATAATCGCCTCCACTTTCGCTGCCTTCGCCGCGTCTTGATCCACATAGGTTGCCACAAGGTAAATCGCCGTCAGCAAATCAGCCACATCCGAGAAAGCCGCCTCCACCACGGGACGGATCTCCAACATATTCGCCGCGCTGATGCGAGCCAAACGCTCGTTCGCCTTTGCTGAGAGCGCAGCGTCAAACAGGATAGCCGACTGACGAAGATCTTCCAGATCGGCCGTCAAGCCCAAGGTCGCAATGTCAGCCGCATATTTATCCGACTGCAACTTCTCCGTCATGTCCAGCACCATCGCGATATTCTCAGCATGAGGTCTCGCCGCAGCACCCTTGTAAGGCTCCATCGCCGCAGCTATTCGGCCGGCCGCCGCGGCCACCTCTGCCACGTAACTCTTTGCCTTCGCTTTCACGTTCATACTGAATGCGCTGAAGCGCACATCGCACGCCTTATTCGCCTCCCCTAATGGAAGCGTATTCTCATACTTCTGGCTGTTGAGGTAGGCGTCATTCTCCTGCTCCAACGCATTGTTGAATACCTGCCAGGAATCCTTGATTTTCAACTCCTCGGCCATCTCCTGTGGAAGCACCTTCCGCAAGGCCTGAAACAACTGAAAATGCTCGCCATTACGTGCGTAGCTCAAATACTTTCTCTCTAATACTGTTTTCATGAGCGTGTAATTTTATGGTTCAACAATAATTTATGAAACGCCTCCCGACACATCGGAAGACACTTTTTGATTCGTTTTATGCTTTCCGAGATATCGGGAAGCTTATTTCACGTTTTGAAGTCCTTCCCGAGATTTCGGGGACCTCATTTCACGTTTGAAATACCCTTTCCGAGGCGTCGGGAAGCTCATTTCACGTTTTGAAGTCCTTCCCGAGACGTCGGGAACTCCATTTCACGTTTGAAATACCCTTTCCGAGGCATCGGGAAGCTCATTTTACATTTTGAAGTCCTTTCCGAAGCGTCGGAAACGTTTAAGTTCAATTAAATAAAGGGGAGCCCCGCCTTGGGACCATCAAAACCCTCGACAAGGGCTCCCCACCTGTTGACCTAAACTAACTTAAAAACCTATTTATGTAAGATGATGAACAAAGGAATGTTCGTTATTCTTTCCGCTTTGTAATTATTACTTCATGCAAAACACAAATTGATTTCAATAAACGATTTGATCATCATCGTGTATGATAAGGCCCGTACACCTGCTGGACTTGCATCTGCTCGTCATGGGCCGACAATACGTAGATCTGATATTGCCTGCCCTCGTCGAATACCTTGATGACCACATGCCCTGCCACAGGAGCAACAGACTGCATCCAAGGCTCTTTCGCATAGTACTCTTTCAGGTGCTTTGGCATCTCGGTGGGGAACACCTTCGGGTCTTTGGCATCTGCACTCCATGCAGCCATTCGCTGGATGATCTTCGGCTGAATGTGCTCATAGTCCCACACGGGGATGACAAATTGCCGAGCCTGAATGTGACGGAGGAATCCCTCAGTCATCGCATCTTTATAGGCATGATGATTTGCCTTGCAGACATCCACCGGCCCACAAGCCTTGCCCACCTGCTCATCCACATTGACCGTTTCGCCCTGCTCATCCAGCAACTGCCCGCTGATATCACCTCCACAATAGTAGCGGAAGGGGCCATAAGCAATGCGGAGCGCAAGACTTTTCGTGTTCTCGCTCTGTCTTTCTGGATCGAGGTTCTCCTTGTTCAAATCATAGTAACGGCAGGTCTCACCCTCTTTTCCTGTCCAAACCTCGCCATTAGCTGCCAAGTTGCGGATGGAGAACAGAGATTGATACTTTTCCGGGGCATGTCGCAAGGCTATCTGATTCTCCTGCCCGACCACAAAGGCTTCTTGCCGCAATCCATATTGCCGCTCCTGATTCTTTAGGAAAGCGCGGTAATTGTCCACGTCCGGATCCCGTATGGGAAGTGGATAGGCATAGTCAGGATAGCCTCGGTCGAATGCTTGACCAAAACGGAGCGATTGTCCTGCCTCCGTGATGCCCACAAGTACATAGTCCGGATCTTGCCCTTCTGTCTGTGGCAATGGTAATGTCGAGTCACCCGTATGGTCGTTGTGGAAATGAGAAACCATCAGATAGTCCACCTCGTTCCCATGGGGATTCACTCGATTCACGTAGCGGGCCACCCACGTTCCCGCCCGTCTGGAAGCATCCGGCAACAGCTCGCACATATTGGGGTCATTACTGGGATCCCAATCGCCCACGTCCACCAACAAGGAGGTACCATCTGGGAAGATCATGAAATTGGATTCACCTCTACCCGTATAGATATGATGAATCTCCATCTCCCCCTCTTGCCAAGCGGGGAATTGCTGTTGCTCTGGTGAAGTGCATGCCGTCAGGGAAAACAAACCAGCCAAACAGCCAAGAACTCTATTCATAGAAGCTATGCTCATAATTCAAATGATTTACTTTACGATTATACAAACGCTATCTCGTAAGCGGCACCCTCATAACCTGCTCCAACCGTATATTGGATGGCCGTGGGTGAAAAACGCTCCGCATAAAAGCTGTGACAATGTCCCGCTAAAATGGCTTTGAGCAAGGGCTGTTGTTTCAGCCATGCGATAAAAGCCAAGGTGGGCTCATCAGCCCGTTGTTGCACGGAACGGTTGCGCCATTGTTCCTCTTCCGGCAAGGAAGGATCTGTTTGAAAGGTTTGCGTGATCTCAAGCGGTGCGCCTGTCATATAGGCTGCCCTGCCCTGATTCTCCCGCAGGTTTTCTTGGCAGTGTTTTTCCGTGTAGAAAGGAACATGGCAGATCAGCACGATCGGCAAACCTCTCTCAACCTGCTTTTTCATCCACGCATGCTGTTCTTCGGTGACCTGATAGTACACATCATCCAAGGCAATAAAGTTGACCCCATGGATCACCTGAGAGGCCATCCGCAAATCATTGGGATAGGCTTGTTGCACACGGGTATAGCTCTGTGCCTTGTAGGCCGCGTCCTCCCGGGCCTCACCCACATATTGTGAGTACTCATGATTCCCTGCCGACACAAACGCTCGAACCGTCTGGAGTTGTTCAGCGATATAATCCAAGTTGGCCTCGCTGACAAAATCAATCACATCTCCCGAATGAAGCAATAACAGATCCTTTTTCCGGGCATAACGTAAGGCAGCCGAAAAATAGGCTTCCGCTTGCACAAAATGCGGGCCGCGACTCACCGATAGTTTCAGCTTTCGCTCATTCTCACGTGCGTCCACACGGGTCAAATGGGAGTCCGCAATGTGCAAGGCCGAGAAGGGCTTGTCTGCCCCAACCCGGATGCTCAATTTCCGAACCTCTTTCAAATAGGCTGCCTGCTCCGTCTGCTGTTTGGTCTCCGCAGCCGTTTGCCCCATGGATAAACTGGGCAGCAAACACAAACTGCCACATGCTTGTAGAAAAACTCTTCTTTTCATTGTTCCGTCAGATATTCTTAGTTGCACGACATCCTGAATCATTCATAGTGGACCTGATCAATCAAATAGAGGGGTATTTCTTTCTCCCAAAATACCCCTCTGTTTGAGTTGTTCAGCCATTACCAGAAGATGGTTTCCTCCAAATTCGGATTCAACACACGTTGTTGCAACGGGATGGGTCTATAATAGCACTTGGGTTCCTCAAACTTGCGATTCCCAATCTCGTTCTTGATCAAGATATAACCCGAATCCCCATTGGACAAAGTGATGTAACCCTCATCCACATAATAGAAAGAGTAGCTTCCTCGCTCTGCTTCAGGAATGGGGTTGCTCTCTTTATTCTGGTAGATACCCACCTCGGGAACACCATCACCAGAAATGTCAAACAGGCCGAAATGCTCAATATACAGACCTTCCTGCACATCACGGATCAGGTGTGCCTCTTTCCAACGCATCAAATCATCCCAACGGAAATTCTCGCCCATCAACTCAATGCGTCTTTCCCGACGGATCTGCAACAACGCCTTGTCGCTGATGCCCGGATATTGCGCATTCAAATTCGGATCATCGAGAATCTCGCCAATCACAATGCGAGGCATCTCCACACGTGAACGAATCTCATTGACCGTCTTGTCCAGATCATTCTGTGTCAATTGACCCAGCTCCGCTTTAGCCTCCGCATAGATCAACAACACCTCCGCATAACGTGCAACGGGCAGATCGGAATAGGTCTCAACACCTGTCAGTGAAACAGGATCATCTGTTTCAAACTTGACACATGGAAAACCTCCCAAATTCAGATTCGGACGGAATGGAGCTGCATTGCCAGCACGCTTGAAGCCCGGCGCCATGAAGGTTTGCGACAGACGCGGGTCACGATTCTGGAACACTTCCACGAAGGACTTCTTGTCATAGCCTGGCACCGAACTGAAGGGGACGGCCTTTCCCTCGGGAGTCAAGTATTCATACGATTCCATCAAACTACGGCTCAAGTTGGAGACCCAAGAGAAGGCTAATGCACCTGCCCCATGCTTGATCTGTTCGCCTGCATCATAATCCTTGAACAGGATGATTTCCGGTGATGCCGACAAATTGTAACTGGAGAACAATCTACGATAGGCCTGATCTTTGCCACCAGTCTTGTCGATTGAGAACTTGCCCGACTCCATGAGGGCAGATGCGGCCCGAACCGCCTTTTCCAGATAGGTATTGGCCGTGCCTTGCAACCCTAACTCATCGTGATACTTCCGGTAGGTACCCTCGTGCAAACAAATGCGGGCCTGCATCGCCAACGCATACCATTTGCTGAATACCGAACGGTTACCCATGTTTTCAGACATGTTGGCGACTGCATAATCCAGATCGGCCATGATGGAATCCACCACCAATGTACGCGGGTCACGTGCCTTGTAAAGCAACTCCTCATCGGTATCAGACAGGGCGGTCGAATACCACGGAAGTGAATTATACTTCTTGACCTGTGAATAGTACCAGATAGCCCGTTCCAGACGAGTCAAACCTACATAATGGGCAATGGCTTGCGGATCACCGGTCACATTATTCAGATTGTTCAAGAAGAAATTGAACCGACGTAAAGTGCCCCAATCATTCCATCCGCCCACGGTTTCCGGAGTGATGTTGCCTCGGATCAGGTCATTGTTCTCATGTACCTCCGAATAGGAAGCATAGTTGTCACTGACATAGTCTGAATAATAGGTCTGTACATAGTCATAATACGTATTGGTGTACAGCTTCAAATCATTCTCTGTTTTGAAAAAAGTCTCTGGCGCGATCGAGGTCGTCGGGTAACGATCCATGAAATCATTGTTACAACCTACCAGGGCCAATGCACCTAACGATGCAACGATTATATTTATCTTTTTCATCTTGTTGTCGTTTTAAAGTGAGATATTCAAACCGATCGAATAGGTACGTTGCAATGGATGTGAAGTTGTATTCAACTGCTCCGGATCGAAGTTCTTGCACAAGGGCGTCAACTCGAACAGATTCTCGCCACTGACATAGATACGTACGTTATTCAGCTTAATCTTCTGCAGCAACTGCTTGGGCAATGTATAGCCAAACGTGATGTTCTTGCAACGTAGGTAGGCTGCATTCTGCAAATAGCGTGTCTGGTTGTACGACATATCGCCCGCACCATCGGCCAGATAGGATTTCAGACGAGGGAAATAGCCGTCCGGATTCTCCGGTGTCCAATGATCCAAGTTGTTTTCATAGACGTTACCCCATGGAGCTAAATAGACTCCATAGAATCTGTAACCACCTTCGGAAAGGGAAGGATACCAATCCCGTTTGCCGACACCTTGGAACAACATGCGCAAATCGAAACCGTTCCAATCTGCATTCAGATCCAAACCATACAAATAGCGGCTACGATTGTTACCGATGATCTTGAAATCGCCCGGATCATCGACGGTATTTGAACCCTTGTTGATCTTTCCATCTCCATTCAGATCCTTATACTTCAAGTCGCCGGGTTCCAGCTTGCGGTCACCCGGATAGGACATGACACTCCATTGGTCGGCATGACTGTCGATATCTGCCTGATCTTTGAAGAAACCTTCCGTCACCAAGCCCCAAATCTCACCCAATTCCTGGCCTTCGTAGTAGTCTGTCAGGATTCCAGTCGGGTTGTCGAATCGGGTAATCCACGAACGACTGTCAGATAAGATAAAACGAGCACTGTAGTTGAAGGGCTTGGAACCCATGTTGAACCGATCGCGCCACGTAACAGATACTTCCCATCCTCGTGTCTTCAAATCTGCCGCATTGATTTTCGGTTCGGCTGTACCCAATACGCTGGGCAGGGTCTTACCCTTGGTCAACATATCCTTCGTGTCACGACGATAGACATCACCGGACAGAATCAACCGATTGGAGAGCAAGTTCAAGTCGATACCGCCATTGATGGTATAGACCTTCTCCCAAGTCAGTGAGTTGGAAATCAAACCCGGCTGATAGACACCCATCGGTTTGGAACCATCCAGCAAGTAGTTCATCTTGCTCACTGTCATGGAAGCGATGTAGGAATAGTAGCTGACATTCTGGTTACCCAACGAACCGTACGAGAATCTCAGTTTCGCATGATCCAACCAAGACTTGGCAGACTCCATGAAGTTCTCCTTGCTGAATACCCACGCACCAGAAACAGAGGGGAAGAAACCAAAGCGATCGGCAGAGGGGAAACGGGACGTACCGTCATAACGGCCGTTGACCTCCACGATGTATTTATTGTCGAAGGTATAATTCAAGCGATAGAAGGCACTACGGATGGTCCATGTGTAATCGTCTTCTGTCATCGTCATGTCGCCCGTAGCCAACTGCACAGAGGGATAGGTATCCGTAATCAAATCTTTCCGTTTGCTCAACAAATAGTTGTAGTGTTCATACTCCTGACTATAACCGGCAACGGCCGATACCGTATGCTTGCCGAAATCCTTGTGGAAGTCCGTGTAGAGATTGACCAAGGTATAAATCGTCTGAGCCGATGATTTTTGGGCATAATTCTCCCAACCTAAATAGATATCGGTTGTATTGGGTCCTGTACGATACGGAATATTCTTGTCACTATCCCACGTATCAATCCGGTTGTTATTGACCTTGGCCGTAAAGTCGGCTTTCACATTCCACATGTGAGGAATCAGATCCGCAACGGCTGTAAATTGTGTATAGAGCGCACTGTTCTTGGTCACCTGCTCTCCTCCATCGATCAGGGTTCCGATCAATTGAGCACCTTCTTTCGTATAACTGCCATCTGGGTTATATACAGAAACCAATGTATTGGTTTGATTGGCTATGTTATACATCCAAGAATAAAAGTTGGTCGGTTTGTCATATTTATAATAGGTAAAGGCGGTATTGTTGCCCACCTTCAACCATTCATAAGGGCGGTATTCCACATTACTTCTGACATTGAAGCGGCTGTACTGGTCTTTGTTGTAGTGCAACATACCACTCTCTGCATAATACTCCGTACCCAAGTAATAGGATGCTTTTTGCGATGCACCGGACAAACTCAGGTTGTGTTGATGCGAAGTACCGAACTTATCGAAAATCTCATCAAACCAATCCGTAGAGGCCAAACACGTATATTTGTTGGGATCGGTTGAATTGACAATCGTTGATGGTAATGATGGATCGTTCACCAATTGCTGGGCATATTCCAACTCGGTGTCAGAGTACAGATCGTACCAAGGCTTACCCATCTCCTTTTTGTAGCTGGCCTGGATGTAGGGATCTTTGACCACCTTTGGCATGTTGGTCAAGTTCCGGACATTATAGGTGTTGTTGAACTGTACCTGAATCTTGTCGCCTTTACCTTTCTTGGTCGTGACCAAAATCACACCGAAGGAGGCACGCGCACCATAGATGGCTGCCGAAGAGGCATCCTTCAAGACAGAAATATTCTCAATATCCATCGAGTTCATACGTGCAAAATCTCCAGCTGAAGTCGGGATTCCATCCACCAAGATCAAGGGGCTACCGCCATTGATAGAGGTTTCACCACGGATGTTGAAAGAGGGTTCAGCATTTGCAGAACCACCGTTCGGAGTCACTTGCAAGTTTGGCACTAAACCCTGCAAGGCAACACCAATGTTGTTAGTTGCACGGTTTTGCAGCATGTTGGAAGTAACAGTTTCTACAGCACCACTCAAATTGGCTTTCTTCTGCGTACCATAACCCACAACTACGACCTCGTCCAAGTTTTGTGTATCTTCGCTTAAACTAATAGCTAATTGTTTTTGATTGCCAACCTTGATCTCTTGATTCAAGTAACCGATATAAGAAACATCCAATAGCGCACCATCTGATACCTCCAACGAGAATTTACCATCAATGTCCGTGATGGTTCCGTTGGTTGTGCCCTTGACTACGACGTTGGCACCGATGATGGGCTCTCCGTTCTTATCGACTACGGTACCTTTTACTCGCTTGCTCTGCTGTGTACTGGCACTCGTAGCTGTTTGACGAGTGAGCACAATGTTGTTGCCCTCCATCTCGTAGGTGACTCCTGTCCCCGCAAAGAGCTGTTGCAACACAGAGGCGACAGTCTGGTTGGATGCGTTGATCGAGATGGCCCGATTGGTATCGACATTTTTCTTGTCATAGACAAACAGGTAGTTGGTCTGCTTCTCGATGTCGTTGAGCACTTGGATGGTCTTCGCGTTCTGGCGATTGAGCGAGACCTTCTCATTTTGCGCAAATGCGCTGCCGGCGTAGAAAGTGAGTCCGAGACCCAACAATAGACCGACCGGCCTGTTCATCATGTGCCGTTTTGCACATTTTATACCTGATGCAGGTATTAGATGTTCTTTTTTTGTCATACTTTTGTATTCCAATTTCAAAAGGTTAATACTGAATAATTTGATTGTTTTTGTATTAGCTTGGGTCCGAAGGATGTGGGGACATCTTTCGGACTTTTTTATGCTAACTTTTCATGGACTATTCATATCGTTCGCAAGATTTAAAGGTGAAACATGTTTATTATTTGATGATAATGTGATTATCGGTATAGTCGCGCTCGTAGGTGAACCGCACATCTTTCTGCAAGACACGTAGCGCATGGTCGAGCCCGTCGATCTGACGGAACTTTCCGGTACAGCGATAGTCTAACACCTGTTGGTTCTCAATCGTGATGGGTGTATCGTAATAGTCCGATAACCGCTTGACTAACTCCGCAAAGGGGACATCGTCTAAACAAAGCAATCCGTCGATCCAGCGGAAGCGGGCCTCATCGGTGACGGGTTGCTTCAAGAGCTTCCCCTCGCTGACCACTACCTGCTCATTAGGTCGTAACCGGATTGACTCTCCCGGTTCCGTTTGCGAAGAGACGGTCACGGCTCCTTCCAACAGGGAGGTCTCAAAGCGATCCATCCCATCTGCGTAGGCATAGACATCGAACGTGGTGCCCAACACACGGATCGCATACTGTTTGGTCTGCACGATAAAGGGTTTCTCCGCATCCTTTGCCACTTCGAAATAGCCTTCGCCATTCAGCTCCACCTCACGGGTATCTGCACCGAAAGAGGCAGGATAGGTGAAAGTCGTATTGGAGTTGAGCCATACCTTCGTACCATCGGCCAAGTCGAGCTGCACCCGTTGTCCAACCGGCACGAAGACCCGCTGCCGATCACCAGCTTCTGTAGTGTTTGTATAGAGGAAATTCCAGGAAAGGGAGATAAGGAGGGCGATCGTGGCCGCTATGCTGGTCGCTTGCCAGAGGTTGAACGAGAAGCGGCTGCGGGTAACGGCTTTAGTCTGCCCCAAACTATAGGAAAGCAGGGTGGCATTCCACAACCGACGCTCCCGCAAGAGGGATTGATAGTTCTCCGGCGAGGCCTCCGCCCAATCCATGATGCGTCGCTCCTCCTCCGGGAGGGTCTCGCCTTTGAAATATTTATGTAATAAGTTTTTTTCCATCTGTGTTGTCGAGCGGGCTTTTCTGCCCCTACATACTTAACAACACCTCACGAAGCGTTTACCCTAAACCCAATGATTACTTTTTTTCAAAAAAGTTTCGATTCATAGAGCAACAGGAAAAGGGGCAGATAGTCTTTGAGCTGTTTGCGCAGGGCTTTCAACGCCTGAGAGACGTGATACTCAACGGTCTTTTGGCTGATGCCCATCTCCTCGGCGATCTCACTATTTTTCTTGCCCTCCATGCGGCTTTTCAAGAAAATCAGATGCGTTTGCTCAGGCAGCCGCTGCAAGGTTTGCCGAACAAGCTGTTGAAGCTCCTCGGAGAAGAGCTCTTGCGGATCACAGTCTTGCAGGGTGCGGATGCGGAAAGCCAACTCTCGTTCCGCCGATTGGAAGAGCTCCTCCTCCACCGTTATCCGAACCTGTTGGTGGCGCAGGTAATTCAAGGAAAGGTGCTTGACTAAGGTTAGGATATAGGCACGGGGATTGGTATCGACATCCAGCTCGTCTCGCTTCATCCAATATTGGACCATCGCCTCCGAAAAGATGTCTTCCGCAACCTCCCAATCCCGTATGTAGGAGTAGGCAAATTGCGTAAAAGGCTTCCGACAACGTTCGAACAACGTCGTAAAATCCTCCCGTTCCGTTTTCACTTTCTTTTCCATGATTTGCGGGCAAAGATACATTTTTTTTCAAAGTAGCCCCAAAACCCTGTTCTGAGCCACTGTTTTTTGTATTTTTGGGCATTCAAAACGTAAAAGAAAATGAGAAGTTTCGCAAGCGACAACAATTCAGGCGTGCATCCCCTGATCATGGATGCTATTCGAGAAGCAAATGATAATCATGCGGTAGGCTATGGCGATGATCCCTGGACAGCGGCCGCTACACAGCAGATTAAGGAGGTGTTGGGAGAAGAAGCTGAACCCTTTTTCGTCTTTAACGGAACAGGTGCCAACGCCGTGGCACTGCAAGCGGTGACCCGTCCTTTCCATAGCATTCTCTGTGCGGAGACTGCCCATATCAACGTGGATGAGTGTGGGGCACCGGGACGTATGACGGGCTGCGCCGTCATCCCCATCCCTACCCCCGATGGCAAGCTGACACCGGAGTTAATCCGTCCGCACCTGAAGAATTTCGGGGTATGCCACCACTCTCAGCCCAAGGCTGTCTATATCTCGCAAGTGTCTGAGTTGGGTACGGTCTATACG
>OBLI01003054.1_pt1 | contig 13334 bp, 8 predicted proteins | sample 1519701 | NCBI WGS metagenome assembly OBLI01 (sample SAMEA3663005, study PRJEB22513) | pig gut metagenome | biome: pig gut; feature: pig-associated habitat; material: faeces | place: France | collected 2012 | reverse complement strand
AAAAAACGGTCAGTGAAAATCACTGGCCGTTTTTGGGTATGTTAGTTAATATTAGTCCTTTTTATAGAAAGTCTCTTCTACTGCATGAGTGATTGCAATTTTATCATGAGCGTAAGACAAGCCACCTTGAATGTAAAGACGGTAAGGTGCACGAAGCGGACCATCTGAAGATAATTCAATCGTAGAACCTTCAGTAAAGCTTCCTGAGGCCATAACAACGTCATCTTCATAACCATCTTGGTGATATGGAATAGGATCAACAAATGAGTTCATTGGTGAATAGTGTTGAATAGCAGCACAGAATTTAACCATTGGATCTGGTTCACCAAAGGTTACAGTTTGAACGATATCAGTTCTTGGATCATTCCATTTAGGTGCAACTTTCATTCCCATTTCTTCACAGAGAGCAGCAGTATAAATCATACCCTTTAAGGCCTCCCCAGTAGTGTGAGCTGCCATAAAGAATCCTTGGTACATATCTCTTAAATAGCCCCATGTAGCGCCTTCTCCTTTACCAGCTCCAGGTACGTTAAGGCGTGAGCCTGCTCCTTCAATGAGATCTTTTTTACCAACAAGGAAGGCACCAGCTTTGACAATGCCGGCACCAGCATTCTTAAATAGAGAACCCGCCATCATATCAGCACCATAGAAAGTTGGCTCTTCAGTTTCAGAAAATTCGCCATAACAGTTATCAACGAAGATTTTTACGTCTGGACGAACTTCTTTAATGAACTTAAGCATCTTCTTGATTTTTTCCATTGTAAAGCTTGCACGAACGGCGTAACCAAGAGAACGTTGAATAGTTACAACTTTAATTTTTGGATCTTGCAAGTCTTTTCTAGCTTGTTCGTAGTCTACTTCACCGTTATCAAGTAAATCAGTGTGCTTAAAGTCAATGCCCCATTCTTTCATATTGCCTGGTTTGTCACCGGCTAAGCCGATAACTTCTTGAATAGTGTCATATGGCATACCGGTTAAGTAGTAAAGTGTGTCGCTGGGACGAAGCATACTAAATAGACCAACAGCAATAGCATGAGTTGCTGAAGAGAATTGAGGGCGTACTAATGCATCATCAGTTTTGAAGTAGTCTGCATACATTGCTTCTAATTTATCACGGCCAACGTCGTCATAACCGTAACCAGTAGAAGGAACTAAATCTTCTTCTCCAACACGATGCTTTCTAAATATATCCAAAACACGTTGTTGGTTATAGAATACTTGCTCATCAATTTCTTCTAGACGAGGTTCAATCATTTTATCGACTTTATCGACTTTTTCTCTTAATTCGGTTGGTAAGTTTTCTTTCCAAGATAAAACCATTACTTAATTCTCCTTTAATACTTCTGCTTGTACTCTTATTTTACCATCTGATTTTTGATCCCAATAGACTCCCTGAATTTCAGGTACAAAGCCTGGAAAACGCTCGATAGCACCTACTAAAACTTCAAAATATTTTTGATCAATATCGCTCCATTTTTCGCCTGGCGCAACAATGAACACCCCTGGTGGATAAGGTAAGGCACCTTCAGCCGCAATGCGACCTTTAACATCTTCTAAGTTAACTAATTCGCTTTCGTTTTTCATGAAGAGATAGTCAGCATGCTCGGGAGTCATTTGATAATTTTGCATGTCTGGTTTCGCAAATAATTCTTGCTGGAGGGTAAAGGTATTATTTCCCCGGTAATATTCATGCATTTCTTGGCATAGTTGTTTTAAAGTATAACCTTTGTAGCGGTCACCATATACTTTAGTTAGCTTAGGGAGTACTTTTTCTAGAGGTGCGTCCTCGTTATAGTATTGTTCAAATTCTAAGAATGCATTCAGCAAGATATCTAATTCAGCCTTAGTATCTCCAGGCGTCAATAAGAAAAGAAGAGAATATAGGTCATCTTTTGCGCGAATAATCCGCTTCTCCATTAGAAATTCTGCGACAACTGGTCCAGGAATTCCTGTTTCTTCATACTTTGCATTTTTAACATCAATTCCAGGCGTTACAACGGTGATTTTTAGTGGATCAATCATGGCCTGACTAGACGCAATTTTGCTAAATCCATGCCAAAGATTAGTGGAATCTAAATTCCAGTACTTTTCATTTGTCGCTAACTCATCAGTACTAATATTTTCAAAATTATCAATTACTAATGGCTTAAATAATTTTGATTTTTTAATTAATTCTTTCCGCCATTCAATTCCTAAGCGTAAGATTTGATCCCACCATTTTTTATTGCCTTCACCACTAGTTAAATATGAGTTAACGGTGAGTGAGGCATAGAGTGGATAAGAGTAACTTGAGGTAACAAATTTAAGATAAGCGTGGTTAAAGTGCTTATGATCAACGTAACGTTTCTGACCTTTAATATGAGCATCCTTTTTCAAAATTTGTGAGGCTTGGCCCATCCCAGCTTGTTGTTTATGAAGTGATTGAGTTACTAAAATACCCGGATCTTCTGGCCCAAAGTCTAAGTTGAGGGGAGACAAGTGATTCATAATTGGAACAAATTGTTCGAATCCACCCCAAGCACAATCAAAAAGAATGTAGTCGCATAGTTTACCAATTTTATTAATCATCCACTTTGCGTCGTAAAAAAGACCATCATATGTTTCTGATTGAATGATAGCTAGTCTAAATGGACGCTTAGCTTTAGCTTTTTCAGGGTCAACTTTAGCAATTTCAGCTCGAATTTTTTCTTCACTTAAAAAGTCCGGATCCATTTCTCCAATTAATCCAAGCGCATTGCGATCAGTTGGAATATATACTGGTTTGGCACCAGTCATTACTAAAGCACTGTTATAGAGTGATTTGTGATTATTTCGATCAAAAAGGACTAAATCATCTTTGGTCAATAATGCACTTGCACAAATTGAATTTGCACTCGTTGTACCGTTAGTACAGAAATAAACTTTGTCAGCGTGGTAAGTTTCAGCAGCTTTTTGTTCGGCAGTTAAAGGCGTCCCTTCGTGGGTCATGGTATCGCCTAATTCTGGTACTGTATCACTGGTATCCGCAAACATGAGGTTTTTACCAAAGAAACGATTAAATACTACTCCGGCCGGATGTTTTTCGTAATATAAGCCATTATGATGACCGGGTGTAGTAAAACTAACTGGGCGATCTTCTGCAAAATTGACCAAATCAGATAAAAATCCAGGAACCATTTCTGCTGCATATTGATTTGCGGCATCGATTATTTGATTTTTTTCATTGTTAGAAATTGTTTCATGTGAAACTTTAATAATAGGAATACCAAGCCCTGATTTTTTTTGTAAATCTTGAGCAGTTTTAAGACTACTTTTATCAGTCTCTGCTACAACAATAGCGGCAAGTTCACTAGCTTGAGTTTCATCGTTCAAATTAGTGGTTTGCCAGGAATTAAAATTATTATTTTTTAGTTGATTGCTTAACGCAATTTTTAGAAAATTCATTTAATCACCTTGTTTTCCTACTATATTTTCTAAAATAGACTTGCAAAAATTTTAGAAATCTTTATAATTTTGTGCGGACGTTTTTGTACAAAATTTTATTTGCAAGAATACTACGGCATAAATTATAGCGATTTATAAAGGATTTCTACAAGTGAATTTGAATACTTTAATGATAGTTTTGAAACCTCCAAACTTAGAAAATAGGATTTAGATAAATATTTTGATTTTGGGGGAATTTAAAAATTGGATAAACCAGATGTCTTTAATGATTTAGAACCGAATAAAAAACATTATATGAGTTGGCCAGTTATTGCGCTGATTGACTTTGTAACGATTATTAGTTTTGAAAATATCTTCTATCCATTTCAAAACCAAGGTCTTTCAGTTGTAATTTCATGGATCTTTCTTTTATTTACTTATGTTATTCCTTACGCATTAATCAGTAGTCAAATGAGTTTGACTTTTGATAATCAAGATGGAGGACTTGCTTCCTGGGTAAGAAGAAGTACGAACGATACTTTAGGATATTGGACTTCATGGATGTATTGGGTTCAGAGTGTGCCATATATCGTTGATGTGTCAAACTCAGTTATCGTATCTTTCAGTTGGATAATCTTTGGTAACAATAGTTTAGACAAAAAGATGTCAACTTTCTGGTTCGGAATTTTGACTTTTGTGATCATTTTGATCTTTATCTTACTTGAAAATAAGTTGCGTAACTCACTAGAAATCCTTTCCTTAATTGGTGGGGGAGCTATGTTCATTATGTCCATGCTTTTTGTTTTGCTTGCTGCCTGGTCAGTAATGCATGGACATCACATTGCCACTCAACCATTTAACTGGGGCGCATTTAAGCCATCATTTAGTTTGAATTACTTCTCGACTACTGGTCTTTTGATCTTTGCAATGTCAGGTGCAGAATTAGCTGCGCCATATGTTCAACAAATGAAGAATCCTAAGCGCGATTTTCCTAAAGCAATGTGGATGCTTGCAATTATGACAGGATTCTTGACTATTTTTGGAACCTTAGCACTTGCTATGTTCTTTAACGCTCACAAGATTCCACACGACTTTAAGATGAATGGTCCTTACTACGCTTTCCAACTTTTGGGTGAAAGTTTAGGAATGGGTAAGGTATTGATGTACATTTTTGCAGTTGTTCAAGCTATCTTTATGATGGCGCAACTTGCTGTATTACTCGATGCTTCAAGTCGTGTATTTGCCGGAGATGTTGGCGAAAAATTCATGCCAAAATGGTTGACCAAGAAGAACAAGAATGGTCGTCCAATCCACAGTTACACTTTCACTGTAGGACTCAGCTTATTCTTACTTCTTTTGACTGGTACTTTACCAAACATCAATACTATTTATAACTGGCTTTTGAACGTTAATGGTATTATTTCACCATATAAGACTTGTTGGGTATTCTTTGCCTTTGTAGCAATGAGAATGCATCAAGATAAATACCACTCTAGCTATGTCTTCATTAAAAATAAGACTGGTGCATTAACTGTTGGTTTTTGGTGCCTACTCTTTACTTTTGTTTGTGCAACTTTAGGATTTATTCCACAAAACGTTGCAGTTGGTACAAAAGCATTTACCCATCAATTATGGATGAATATTATCACCGTTGTAGTACTCTTTGGTTTAGGTTTCGTCTTACCATGGCTCCGTAAGATTGAACAAAAACGTGAAGAAGAAGAGATGGTCGAGATTAAAGAATAAATTAGATATTTAAAATAAACTATTACTTCCGAGATTCAGAAATGAGTCTCGGTTTTTTTGTACTTCAAAACAGTAAAGGGATAATTAAAATAATAAAAATAACTACAATCTACGGGTAGTTATATAACAAAAATAACTTAAATAAAAAACAAGTTAAGTAAGATAAAGTACTTTAAAATAAACGTGCTGATGAGAAAGTGAAGTTTGAAAATATATTCTGTTAATTCTTTCCACGTATATGATTAGTTGAAGATAATGCTGGATTATTCCACATATTATGAATTTTAAATAGTGATCATAATAATCTATTAATAACATCAAAATATTATTATAAATAACATTGAATTAGAAAAAGTGAAGTGATAACATAATACTTGTAATAACGTAGGAGGGAATAAAGATGAAGATTAAGAACTGGAAAAAGATAGTTTTTGCTTTAGGTACAGTAATTATCTTAGGTCAACTTGATGTTTATCATGTAATGGCGAATAGTTTAACCTCAGGTGAAACAGCAAAAACAGCTTCTAAAGCGTCAGTGGCAAAAACAGCTGCTTTAGGTAAAGTTGCAGAAACTGCTAAAGGCGGAGTAACTGATGGTAACTGGATTATTGTTCCAGGTATCCCAGGAAAACCAGGAATCCCAGGAAAACCAGGTGTTCCTGGCAAACCCGGCATTCCTGCAAAAGGGTCTCTTGCTGCAACTGCGCCCACAGCAGCTACAGCTGCGACTGCAGCCACAGCCCCAACGGCAGCTACAGCTGCAACTGCGGCGACGGCTCCTATAGCAATTCGAGTTAAGTAACATGACTTGTTTGTTAGGGAGTGATCAAAAATAGAGTCTATTATTTTTGATGTTTCAGCAACAGGGATTATTATTTATGTACTTTGGGTTGTTTTATTAATAATATGGGGTAAAAATACTAAATCTTTCTTATCAAAAAATATAAGCAAAATTGATCCTAAGTATCATTTAGTAGTATTAGTTCCCGCAATGAATGAAGAGGCGGTAATTAGTCGAACAATAAAACAATTTCTAAAAAGTACAGCGGGACTTTCTCAGGTTGAAATGGTAATTATTGATGACGATTCTTCCGATAAAACGTCGTCTATTACTAAGATGGTAATAGCTCAAGAAAAAAATGATCGAGTTAAGTTGTTTGAGCGAAAAAAGCCAAATGCACAAATTGGTAAAGGCGAAGCCCTTAATTGGGCCTATAGTCGCCTCATTTCACAGAATAATTATGATCCTCGATACTTGATTATCGAAGTTATGGATGCAGATGCCTATATGACAGCAAAAGGCTATCGAAAGATTTTGCAGTACTTCTCTGTAGATGAAAATTTAGATCTTTTGCAAACTAGAGTAGGTATGATAAAGATAACTAATTGGCTACATATTTTACAGGATATAGAGTTTGCCTTAATTAATGATTGGATTCAAAATACACGAAATATTATCTCTAATGCAGCAGCTTCTGGAAATGGTCAATGTATTCGTGCAAGTGCAGTTGATACTAATCGACCTTGGGGAAATGCTCTGCTTGAAGATTTTGAATTTAGTACACGTTTTCTTTTGAATGGAAAAAAGACTCTGTATGCTCACGATATCGTGGTGTTTCAGGAAGCCGTAAGTCATCCTTTAGCTTTTATTAGACAACGAAGTAGATGGGTGCAGGGCGGATTAGATTGCTTAGTAAATTATTGGGGAAAAATAATATCTAACAACAATCTTAATTTGAGAGCAAAATGTGAAATGACTTTCTACATGATCTTACCAATAATTACGTTAATTACTGGGGCAAGTCACTTGGTAGTCCTTGGATTTGTGAGCGTTAATGCAGAGGGATATTGGCGCTTACTCGTTCTACTGATAAGTATTAACATACTTTGGTGTGGCTATTTGGGATGGAAATATTGGAAATTAACATCGTCTAAGCAGTACGTATTAATGGCAAGTATGCTGATATCTTTTCCAATATATAATTTGTTGTTATATATTTCTATAATTATCGCTTTTTATAAGAAAATACGTGGCAACTCATATTGGGTAAAAACAACTCATGGTGAAGATGAATTAAAGAGGGAAAAATAAAATGAAAAAGTATAGATTAGCTCTGACTACAGCAGCGTTATTAATGGCTTTTACCCTAAATACCGGTAAGGCGAAGGCAGCTGAAAATGATAATAACTTACAAAATGCACACAATATAGGCTTAGTTGCAGAAACAGCTGAAGTAAAAGCAACTGCTCCACTTACAGCAAATATAGCAGGCACAGCTGCTACAGCACCAACAGCGGGCACGGCAGCCACAGCCCCAACAGCAGGCACAGCCGCTACAGCCCCAACAGCAGGCACGGCAGCCACAGCTCCAACAGCGGGCACAGCAGCCACAGCTCCAACAGCGGGCACGGCAGCCACAGCTCCGACAGCAGGCACGGCTGCTACGGCTCCAACAGCGCCTACGGCTCCAACAGCGCCTACGGCTCCAACAGCGCCTACGGCTCCAACAGCGCCTACGGCTCCAACAGCGCCTACGGCTCCAACAGCACCTACAGCCCCAACACCGTCTACTAGATATTACTATGTTTCAATTAGTGTGAGAGTATACTACTCATATTCATACTCTTACTTTGGTTCCTACTCATATTATAGGGGCTGTAACTTTTTAAATTATTACTACTCTTCTATGATGCGCCCACAAAGGGTTTGCTGGTATTTCTTATAAAATAGCATGATTTAAATCCTTTTTAATCAAAAATATCTTTTAAAATTGCATTTAAGCAATTTTGCGTTTAATCCTTTAAAAATCTTAATTCAAATTAAAAACTCTATTAAATCGAGGCTTATTAACACCAAAATTTAATAGAGTTTTTTCTATATATTATTAATTCTTAGTATTTAAAAATTTGCTTTATTGGAACCTTTATACATATCAAGAGCTGATTCTAAATCTTTGTCTTTAATTGATACGTGCTGTTCTTTCAATACTTGACTGATAACATTATTCATAATTCTAGAGTTGCTAGCCCATTTATTATAAATTGCTTCAGTTAATTCTTTTTGCTTATCAGCAAAATTACCCTTTTTAGGATGATTAATCATTTTAATGACTTCATAACCATTTGTAACTTTGATAGGTTCTTTGGTATATTCATCATTTTTTAATTTATAGGCGGCCTTTTTGAAAGTAGAGTCATACCGTCTATTTTGCATATCAAAAGCAGGTAATTTTCCACCATTGGAACTGGTTAGACTATCGACAGAATATTTACTAGCTAAACTAGAAAAGCTTTCACCATTATTAAGTTTCTCAATAACTGTATTTGCTGTATCGCGGCTAGTAGTTGAAATATGTTGAACTGTGATCTTTGGTTGATAATCTTTCCACTCTTCTTTTAATTGGGAAGTTGTTGGTTTCATCTGCTTTTTTAAAGCAATTTTACTTAGATGATTTAATTCAATCATTTGTTTAAAAGATTTTTTTGTGTAGGAGTTTTCTTTTAAAAAGGAATCAAATTGAGACCCATATCTTTTTTTGTAACTATTATAGTCAGCTTCTACCTGGTCTTTATTAAGCTTACTGCCGTACTCTTCTTTAAGAGCTCCGTAGATCAACATATTAGCTAGAATTGTTTTGCTAGTCGGAGAGCTCTTTAGTTCCTGATAAAATTGCTCTTGCGATATTTTTTTATCGCCATATTGTGCAACTTCCTTATTATTTGAAGAACAACCAGCTAAAAATAATAAGGAAAAGCTACTTGCTGCTAAAGCACCAACTTTAATTATTCTTTTCATATAAACCTCCAATTAAAAATACTCTCGCTATACTAATATTTATTTAATAATTTAAACAGTTATTTATTTATAAATCAATGTTTAATTTATTTACAATATTAATGAAATTTGAAAGAAATTAATAAATAATGCACATTTATTAGTTATTTTTTGAATAAAAAAGCATTTAACTTTAATATAAAGTGGATATAATATTAAAATAAAAATATATTAAATTAAATATGTTTTTATTTTTCTATAAGTTAGTTACAAGGGTCAGTTAATCAATTCTTTAAGGAGGATTTAAATGAAAAAGAAGAGAGAAAAATATACTTGGTTATTGCTCAGTACAGCTCTTATAACTAGTGGTCAAGTACTAGGTGGAGGAGAACAAATCGTAAAGGCAAGTGTAGAAAGCCAAACTAACAGCGTTAGGAAGTCTAAGGCAGCTGTAGAACATTCTACGACAGCTCTCTCGAGACAAGCTATTGAGGCCCAACTTGCCGCTCAAGGTGTTAATTTTGAGCGACTAACACCAGAGGAACAGCAAGAGGTCTATGTAGATGTGATTGTTCAACTCGAAGCTCTACCAGCTTCTGAAAATGGATCAATTGATTCACAAACAGCAAGTAGAGCAGAAATTGAGCAAGCATCGAATAAAGTAATTGCTGCTCAATCTGGAATTAAGGATGAAGTTCAAAAAATTACGAATCAAGCCATTGATAAAAGTTATGGGTATGTAGTTAATGGTTTTGCAACAAAAGCAAAAGTTGGAGATATTAAAAAATTAAGAGAAATTAAGGGTGTAAAATCAGTTACTTTAGCTAAGGTATATTTTGCAGCCGATACCTCAGCAAATAACATGGCTAATGTTTCGACGGTTTGGTCAAACTATCAATATAAGGGTGAAGGAACAGTTGTTTCAATTATTGATACTGGTATTGATCCTAATCATAAGGATTTGAGATTAAACAACGAATCTAAAGCCAAATTAACTGCTAAGGATATTGATGGCTTTACTGAAAATAGTGGTTACGGTCGTTACTTCACCAGTAAAGTACCATTTGGTCATAACTATTCTGATAATAATGATATTATTACGGATGATAATCCAAAAGAACAACATGGGATGCACGTTGCGGGTATCGTTGGTGCAAATGGTACCGGAACTAATCCAGCAACTTCAGTAGTTGGAGTGGCTCCGGAAGCACAATTACTTGCCATGAAAGCTTTCTCTAACTCAGATAGTTCTGCATCTACTGATTCAACTAGTGTAATTGGTGCAGTGGATGATTCAGCCAAGTTAGGAGCAGATGTTCTGAATATGTCTTTGGGATCAGTTTCAGGTGAACAGACTGAAGATGATCCAGAAATTGCAGCTGTAGAAAAAGCTGTTAAGCATGGAACAGCAGCTGTAATTTCAGCAGGAAACTCTGGTACTTCAACGTCAGATCAAGAAGGAAATAATAAAGATTTTTACGGTAATCCGGATATGGAAACTATTGGTAGTCCGGGCACAAGTAGAGGGGCAACAACAGTTGCATCAGCCGAGAATACGAAAGTAACTACTGATGGAATGACTATCTCTACTGCAAGTGGAGAAAAGCTGTTTGGACCAGCTGTTACCCAGCTTTCTCCTAATACTGATCTTTCTGCATTTGACAATAAAAAATTCTACCTTGTAAAAGATGCAGCTGGAAAATTAGGTGTGGGAACACCGGATCAGTATACCGATGATGTAAAAGGAAAAATTGCGGTAGTAGCTCGTGGAGCAATTACTTTTACTGATAAACAAAAATATGCTCAGGAAGCTGGTGCAGCTGGACTTCTTATTATAAATAATGCTGGTGGAAATACTCCACTAACATCAGTTTTGTATAATGAAGGTTTTCCAACAGCCGGTTTATCAACTGATGATGGTAAAAAACTTGTTGATTATCTTGAATCTCATCCCGATGAAGCATTGCAAGTAAACATTGCAGTTCAACCACTGAATAATGTGGTACGAGAAGAAGATTTGATGTCTGATTTTACGTCTTATGGTCCTGTTTCTAATTTGGCATTTAAGCCTGATATTACGGCTCCAGGTGGAAATATTTGGTCTTTGCAAAATAACAATGGCTACACTAATATGTCCGGGACTTCAATGGCATCACCATTTATTGCCGGTTCTCAAGCTTTACTTGTGCAAGCAATGAATGACAAGAATGGAAAATTTTACGAATTATATCAAAAGATGCCTAAGAGTGAACGAGCAGCTTTAATAAAGAATATTCAGATGAATACAACAAATATTGAAGTTGACCTTGATCATGATTCAGTTATTGAATCACCTCGTAGACAGGGGGCTGGATTAGTTAATGTAGAAGCTGCAATTAATGCAATTTTGCATAATCCTTCAACAGTTAGTGGTGGGAATGGATACCCAGGAGTTGAATTGAAAGACTTCAAGGATCGTAAACATCAATTTACTCTTAAATTTACAAATCGTACTAATAAAGAAATCGAATATAGTTTAAATAGTAACGGAAAGTTTTCTGATGTATACACTTCAGCAACTGATTCCAAAACAGGAAAATTATTTGAAAAGAAAATTGAAGGTGCTACGCTTACTCCAGATGAAAAAATAATAGTTCCAGCAAATTCAACTAAAGAAGTAGAAGTAACCTTATCATTACCGGACAATTTCAAAGAAAACCAATATGTTGAAGGATTTATGACCTTTACTGGATCAGATAATTCCCACTTAAAAATTCCATACATGGGCTTCTTTGGTGATTGGGCTGAGCCAGCTATTTTTGACGGATTGAATGGATTAGCATTTAATCCAGAAAACAATAATTTAGGTACGATTATAACGGCTGGAAATAAAGATGGAGCAATCGGATACGCTGGATTAAGCCAAGATGATACTGGAAATTATCGTATTGATCCAGACGCAATTGCATTATCTACAGCAGATGGAGCATCCGTATCGTGGTTGAAGCCACAGTATTTCTTATTTAGAAATGCTAACGATGTTAAAGCTGAAATTTTAAATCAAGATGGTGAAGTAATTAATACTTTAGCCTCTTTAGCGCATGTAACCAAGTCATATTGGGCTGCTAGCAGCCAAAGATATGCTAAGTTCAATTATGCTCCAGCTTGGGATGGTACATATTTCAACCAACAAACTAATAAAACTGAAAAAGTAACCGATGGAACATACACTTATCGTGTAACGGGGACAGTCGATGGTACGAACAAGCAACAACACTATGACATTAAAATTAAGGTTGATAGTGTTAAACCAGAAGTTAAGAATCTGAAGCTGGGATCACATAAAGATCAGAACGGGAAAATATCGTATGTCCTTAAAGCTGAAGCAAAAGATAATTTTAGTGGTCTAAATGGGCAAGCAAATACTTACGTAAATGGTGAGCTCAATAGAAATGTATCATATGACATTGTGGGTTCAACAAATTCTGGATACCAAAAGATTGAAATTCCACTTAGTGATGAGCAAGTTAGAACCCTTAAAGCAGGAAAAAACGACTTGTCTATAGCTGTCTTTGATAATGCTACTAATGCTGGAACTACTTCAGGTGTAGCTAATAAGCCAGGTGAAATAAACTTTGGACTAATTATCGATAAGAACTTACCAAGCAAAATAACAACACTTAGTGATGCATATGATGCAGGTGATAATTCTTACACGATTTCAGGTACATATCCAGAAAAAGTATATGGGACATATACTGATAAAGATGGGAAAGAGCATGAGCTTAAGATAAGCTATGATGAATCTAGCGAACGCTTTGTTACAACATTGCCATTGTCAGTTAGTGATTATGATACCCAGGTTAAATTCTATGCTGATGAGGAACATGAGACTTTAATTACTCAAAAAGATATTAAAGTTAGTTTAGTGCCAGCTAAAATTGAGAGTCTTAAAATTGATAATCAAGAAACCTATGCTGGAGATGGAGAAGCTAAGTTAAGTCAAACTTCTGAAGATACAGTAGAAGTATCAGGAAAAGTTAGTGCCGATGCTGATAAAGTTGCTGTAAAAATTAATGATAAAACATACGTAAATTGCAATAATAAATTGAACATTTAGGCTGTTTGATAGATTTTATCTAATTCTCTTTCGAAGATTTCATCTGGTGTGTGATATGCCAGGATCTTTCTGGGTAAAGAGTTGCACCAGGTTTCAATATCAATGATTTGTTGGAGAGAATAGTTATTGATGCAGTCTCCTTTAGGAATGAATCTGCGAATAAGACCATTATGTCTTTCAACAGTTCCTTTATCACAAGAAGTATAAGGATGAGCATAATAAACAAGAGTCTTAGAAACTTCTTCTAAATTAGCTAAATCCGCAAACTCTGAACCATTGTCAGTAGTAATCGTCTTGAAGATGTCATTCCAG
>OBLI01003053.1_pt1 | contig 13334 bp, 10 predicted proteins | sample 1519701 | NCBI WGS metagenome assembly OBLI01 (sample SAMEA3663005, study PRJEB22513) | pig gut metagenome | biome: pig gut; feature: pig-associated habitat; material: faeces | place: France | collected 2012 | reverse complement strand
GGAAGAAGAAAACAGAGATCCTGTACATCTTCTTCGGCATCCACACAGCGAACGCAGTCCACATGGCGGAGCGTCTGGCAGAGCTGCAAGAGACCAAGGCGGCATAAGAGACATCTGAAACGGAATTAAGATGGAGTCCTCCGAAGAGAACTCCTAATCTGTTATCGGCAAAGTCAGCAAATACACTACTTTGGAGTGCCGTTACACTAGCAAAAAGCAATTAAAACTGGTCGCACGGAGCATCAAATACCAAGATGACCTCTATGCGTCCACGACTGAAAGAATTAAACGACAATCCCTAAGTAAAGACATAACAAAACACTATCAAATGGCGTGTAACTCACCAGAGTTACACGCCATTTGCTTTTTATGGGCCCGACAATCCCTAAGTTAGGAGTGGCAAGGTTAACTCTGTAAATATGGGAAAACGGCTCATCCGGATCAATCGTAAAGATCTGGAATCACTCTTACCTACCAGAAAGGAGATTCGGAAGGAAAAAGAGAAACCAATGCCCAAACTCTATAGTCTGTACCAAAGTGCTGTTTTGCGGAAGGTACTTAAAGAGTTCATCCAACCCTTTAATCTTATGTCTAAGTGAAGAAACAATCATACCAAAACTATATGTTTACAACTTCAAGTCGATATACAGTCTGGACTGCATATTCGTCACCAGTTTCCTCATAATAGCGTTCATACAGAAGTTCATTGACAATGCTTTGGGCATCATCCTCTGTATATTTACAGGTGTTCTCGAAGTACTCCATCATACCTTCGATGGCCTTATGCTCAGTTTTATACACACCTTGTACATCGACGTCTAATCCGCTGTCGTCAAATGCACAAACAAAGATGTAAATTTTCACGTTCTTAGTCCTCTGGAAAATATTCATAGTAAATATCAGCTATTGTATCTGCAAAGCCCCAACCGCATGGCGAAGCCCATTCTACGCACATCTGCAGACGAGGTTTGAAGTGATTCAACAGATTGTTCTTGGCAATAAACGCCATAGTTTTATCAAAGTTATTCTCTACAGAAGTGTAGTATTGCTCCCACATATCTCCGTAATCGTAGGTGAATCGGCAAGCATTCTCAACATAATAGAGCATCAAATCCGCCAATTTGTCAGGTGAGGGCTTCAGCTTCTTATAGTCAGAGACAGCCTTCCGGCAAACCGAGAACCGGGTCTTTGGCTCCTGTCTTCCCCTTGATGGATAGAACTCTTCTGTAATAATCTTCTTATACTCTTCCAACTTAGCATCCTCGTCAGGATTAGCATAGAACTCCAGATATTCTTTTGCTTCTTTGCGAGCATCGTACATCTCCAGAACCATGCCAATGATCTCTTCCTTGGGCATGGACATGAGTATTTTCTTTACTGTTGCTTTTGACATGTTATTACGAGATTAAACATTTATGTATCCTTCCTGATCATAACATCTATGATAATTGTTTATTGTATCAATAAGATGTTGAAGATATGGAATGTTTGTTCTTATGTTATTGAACTTGGGATATTGTGCATTGTACCTTTCTAAGGAGCCATTTGGTAATCTCTGTTCGATATCTGATGGAATAAAGAATGAGCTACGCTCTACTAAATAGGCATGAAATTCCGTAAGAAAAATGCTTATACCAGCAAGGTCGAAATCACCGAAATGCACATATCGGTTTGGAATGGTTTGCAACCAAGAACGAAGGTCAGAGGATTGTGGATAACGGGAAACAAACAGAAAACGGACAGAACCTATCGTTCGCTCAAACAATGCTCGCTGCTGGCGAATCATACGAAAATTCTCCATATTCTCTATTCCTACGACTACGACATCTTGGGGAATAGAGAACAACTGCCAATCCGAAATAAACATGAAGCTTCCTTCCTGAGGATTTACTATCATTTCACGGCCATTCAACAAACATGCAATCGGTTCGTATGCGTTTATGGGAAACCCCGGGCATGAACGAACAGCGATGAGTTTAGAATTGCCTGTAGCTGATGCTTGCAAAGAACGGGATGTCTCACCTGTTTGCAATGTGTCTCGCATCAAATCCAAATCAGATAATCTTTCGTCAAAGGCAGACAAAGTTTGCAGAAATGCTTCTGACTGAGGGACAAAGAGGACGCGACGGCTACCATGAGAGATGCTGACTATCACGCCATCACTCTCAAGTTCACTAACCCACTCGCCGCGAAGTTGGCTGGCAGGTATACTTTCTCCATTTCGAAGACGGATGAGTTTGTCGATGAGAGATGCTGTTATCTTCATTTCTGCGAGATTAACGGGTGAACGAAAGTCTTTGACTTGCCATCCTTCTGCAAGAGATAGGTATAACGATAGTCAGAGACGTTATAGGTCGTGGGAGATGAATTGATGAGCAGGATGTTGCGAGCGTTGGCGAAGTCGAGTATTCCCTTAACATTCTGAGGATGCAGCTTGCCTATCTCATCCATCATGCAATGGATATAAAAGTCACCAAACTTCCGGCTCACTTTCTCCTTGAACACATTGATGAGCATAATGTTGATTATCGCTTTGACCAGTGTGTCGGTACCCTCGCTGCCCACGTGCGAAAGTTTGTCTGCCCACCCTGTATCGTTGTCGTTTTCGATGATGCGGAACTGCAACTGGAATAGGTCGGAGAGAGACAGATACTGACGTGATGGGTTATCTGTCAGCGATTTCATGAAGTCGAGCAAATGACTGACAACCTTCTGGTTTAATTCATCCCGGTTGATGGTCGAGAACAAGTTTATCTCACCCATGGCAAACTGGTTCTCGTCGTTGAACTCCTTGATGCGCTTCATCAGCTGCACCATTTTGTCGGTCGAAGGAACGGACTGCAAGGCGATGAGTTTGATAACGCCGACAAAGTTGCGCTCCTTGAAGTCTCTGTTGATGTCGTGAATAATTTTATCAACGTCCGACTCATGGCGCGTCAGTTCACCCATTTCCTTTGATACGCGTGCCAGAATGTCCACATATCGTTCACTGGTACGACGGCGATACTCTTCCAGTTTATTGTTGATAAGGAAGTCATCGAGGTTGTTGGCGAAATCGAGGTAGTCCTCGTCGATTGTCAGTTCTGTCCTGAAATTGAATGTATTCTTCCCAGAGAAATTGCTTTTGAAAACATTGACACTTTGCTTGAACTGATTATGACGTGTCTGATGCTGCACGATGATTCCAGTTAGATCGTCAACAGCCTGTCCCGGAGTACGCAATGTCTGTTTCTCTTTTGCCTCGGCAAACATGGGTGGACACAGGTTTTCATCATGTGCAAAACGGTCAGCCTTTTGTAGTTCTTCATCCATATGTTTCCGCTCGTCACTGTGCTCCGTCAATTCCTTACCTACGGCAGTTAACTGCTGGTCGTACTTCTGTTTTCGCTGCTGATACTTCTCATTCAGTTGCATCAGTTTTTCTGAGAGTGTTTTCTTCTGACTCTTCAGGTTATCCTCCTGGTCAAAGAGTTCTTCTTTGTCTCGCAAATAGTCGTACACCAGTTTGCGATGCTGGTCAATAAAGCGAAGTTCATCTTCTGTAACTTTTATCTTCGCCTTGCAATCCTCCACAAGCGTTGTATCCGCGCCACGGCCTTTCAGCTCATCCATCTCTTGTTGCTTCAACTTCAGTAGTTCAGTATCGGCATTTTTCTCGCCAACCTTGGTCTCGATATTGATGGCGGCTACACGCTCAGCATGCATCTTCACATTCCCAGCCTTTGCATCATTATATTTCTTCTCAGCACCATTCAATTGCTTTTGCTTCTCGGCATTCATCTTCTCAAGAGCAGATTGTGCGGATGATAATCTGTGTGCCAGCTCCTGCTGACGGGAAGTAAGTTCTTGCTGCCGTTGCTCGATAATTTGCTTGGCTTTAGCTTCATAGTCTTCAATCCTCACAGCAATAGCTTTGCGCTGTTGAGGAATCATACGGAACTCCGTTTCTGCCAGCGATTTCTGCTGGCGAAACTCCTTTATCTGAGGAGCGAACTGGCGCTTCAACTCTTCGATAGCCTTTTCTTGTTGTTGCTGAATCTGTTGCCATTCTTCCTTAGCCTGCTTCAGTTCTTTCTCCAAATTTGCATTCTCTTCCTGAAGCTGTTTCGGCTTCCTAACATTAAGCGGAAGGTCGGTCAAGTCAAGTTTCACGCCATATAAAGAAGCACCTTCAGTCTTCTGTGGATGTAGGCCTGTCTGATAAAGCACTTTCTCTTCGTTGATGACTTTTCCGATATTCTGTTCCCAATCGGCCTTGTTCTCTTCAAGCCATTCATAAAGCGAACCCTTTGTGCGTTCAAGCAATCTGGCAACAGAAGCAATATGTTCTGTATATTTCTCAATCTCTGCTTGTTTTTCTTCTGACTTTCGCTGGTGTTCAGCAGTTGTTTCAGTCTCTTTCTTGTCATATTCTGCCTGAACGCGATTGATGTCAGAAGCCAGTGAACTGATCTTGCCTGTCAGTTCCTTCTCATTGAGTTGCAGCTCATTCAGTTGTTGATTCAGCGACTCCTTTTCTTCTTTGAACGGTACGATATACTTCAATTTCAGAAGTTCCTTTTCGCAATCGTTCTGTTCAGACTTAACAGAATCTATCACATTCGAAGCTTCAGCAATTTTCTCAGCAAAAGACAGTTCAATCTCTGTTCTCGTTTTATTATATGCTTCCAGCAATCGATCGTCTGTCTTTCGCCTTTCTTGTTCTTCTAAGAAGATGCGCTGCTGCTGAGTCTGTCGGAATGATTCCAGCTGATGAGTGATGTTCTGACGCAAAGCTTTGTATTTCGTGGTGATGTCTTTGAAGCGTGCAGTCAAGTCGGCCAGATTTTCTTTAAGACTATCAAGTCCTGCCTTCACTCCCTGCTCTTTCGCACAACGGCTCATCACAGTTTCTATCTGTTGTGCGGAATAGTATTCCTTCCGCTCCTTCAAACGCTTCAGTTTGTCATTCAATACGCCTTGTTCCTGATTCAATGTTGTTTTCTCTGCATCATGCTTTTGCTGGATTTCCGAGACAAGGCGCTTCAGTCGGTCTTGCTCTTGCATCATCTCCGCAATCTTGGTCTCAACCAGGGGGAGTCTTTCTCGCGCAACACGTTCGGCGTATTTCAATTCGCAGCACAAATCTTCAATCTGCTGCTTCATATAAAGCAGTTCGTGGTAGGACTTCACCACAGTGTCGGCCTGTTTTCTTACTAATGATTCGCCCTTTTGATTCAACTTATACCAACAGGAAATATCCTTGTACTCCTGTTCAAAGTCTGCCACCTGCCTGCGGAAATAGCCCAGGTTGATATTCGCCTCCTCATCACTCATCGAACGGATAATGATATCCTTGATGAAATTGGCATCCAAACGCGAGTTGAGAAAAACGTTTTGTATGCTTCGGGGGATATTCTGGTAACTGCTGGTTTCCAACAACCGGAAGCGGGCAAACTCCTTTCCCATGGTCTGCTTGTTGCCATAGAGAATGTCGCGATACTGCTCATAGCGGTCGATGATCTTACTCATATAGGCACCGCCAAGTCGCTCGCGTATTACCTTCCATTCTGCCGTCACCTCTCCATGTTCATCTACTAGCCATTCTTTCTTGTAGGCAACATCTACAAACCTGTAACATGCCCTGCCCGACGAACGGAACACAAGGATACAGAACGGCCCGTGCTCGTGCTCAACCTCATAGACCATATATGAATTGGCATGAGGCAAATAGAATTCGTCGAACGACTTCATCTCCTTAGGTATGCCCAAGTGAAGTTTGTCTGCATTATAGAAAAACAGAATGGCTCTGAGCAAAGTACTCTTACCTACACCCTGTGTGCCTATGAAATGGACATTGCCATCTAACTTCACTTCTGCATAGCGGATGTTGGCACTATTGATAAAAATTATTTTGCGTAATGCTCTCATGACTCTTCAGTTTCAATAATCGTAAGACAATCTATCAGTTCTTCGATGTAATGGAAAGCAGCGGTCACCTTGTAGGTGCCGTCAAGCTCATTCTCCAGTTCTACGAATCCCATTCGTTCCAAATCGCCTACCAGCTTATCTATCTTCTCTTCGTTTGTCTTGACATCCGTATAGAGGTTGCGTGCCTTTTCCTTGAGTTCGATGTCGCTGGAGAACTTTTCGAGGATGTTTGATTTACGGAAGGTAAAACCCGGCGCAAAGGTATTGTTGAAGGTCTTGAGAAAATCCACACGGTCAATCCACAATGCCAGGCGTTGCACCTTATCTGTTAGTTCCAACCTGTTCTCGGTTCTTGAAAAAAAGTAGTATCCATTGCCGCCCTCCAACAAGAAGCCTATGCCGCTGAAGTACTCCTGATAGTCGTTGAAGTCATCCTCAATGGCATCGTACAAGTGGGAACGGTGCTGCGAAATCGAGTTCTGGGAGATAAAACCGCCCTTGCTCAGTATGTCGAATATTTCTTTTGTATAACGCATCATAATTGTTTACATCATCTTTGTTTGTGGATAGATAACGGGATATTCGATGGCTCCATATTGCTTGTATTCATCATCGATATGCAGTTCGTCTAGATATTGTGAGGCTATCTGACAGAAGAGAACAAGCTTTGCTTCATCATCCATCTTGATTCTGTAGCCGGAATAGTTCATGACGAAGTGAAACAGATGGTCACCTGATGCCATGAAAGCATTCTTCACCTCGTTCACATCAACCATCTGCAGCACCTCCTGCTGTTCAGCCAATTCACCCTCCGTCAGTGGGCCTGCCAGATTACCTTTCCGCAGACGATTATTGCCCTTTCCTTTGGCGATATTCTGCAGCACCCAGAGTCCTTCTTCCGAATTGCGAAGCATGGAGAGCGATACCTTCAGCGCATATCGCGGACGGGGTTCCATCCATACTGGATTCCTCGTCTGCAGCTTTGCCTGTATATCAGTATTTGTGTCGAGCAACATCTGGTCGCGCAGATACTTCAGCTTCTGTACCTTCTGAAACAGACGGCTTTGGTATTCTATGAGATTCAGGTAATTGATAATCTGACGATCCAATTCCAATAGGTTATGATATACCTCACGCAGTTGCAATTTCACATCCGTCACGATGTCTTTTAACTGTACGTCCATCGCCACCATGAAGAAAGTGGTCTGTTTCTCGTCTATCACCCTTTCGCATTCGTTGATTAGGGCTGCAATGTCCTGACGTTTCTCATCCAGATGCACTAGTTTCTTTTTCTTTATGGCGAAGGTTGGTTCATTCTTGTAAGTGTTGTCAATGTTGCGCTTCAGGTCGATGACATTCCGCAGCGTGGTGAGCGCAATGTTACGCAGTATCCGTTTCACGTCGCGCAGATAGCCGTACTTACGGCTGGGATTATTCTCGCTGAGATAGTAGTCGATGGCATTGTTCAAGCTGCCGATGCTCTCCTTGACGCTAGCCACATTGATTTCCTCGTTCACTTCCAGCACATCCTCGAAGAATTTCAGATATACATCCTCTAGTTCCACAAAGTCGGCATTTTCGCGGATGATACCATATCGCTTCAAGAACTCAATGCTTTCATCTCTCTTACTTGCCAATTCACGTGCCAGGTCATACCTAAATGACAGTTTCTTCCTGCCTTGGAATAGCGCATGAAGCAATCTGCGCTCCCTGTCTAAGGCACGTATCAATTCGTCTAACGAACGGAAATGTGAAAGGTTGTCCATATCTTTAGTCTCCTTTATCTCCAAACAATAGTTTCAATTGATTGTCAAAGTCGCTCATAATCTCGCGATCTTGAATGACACGGAACATGTCATATTCTGTGAGTGCCTTTTCTACCGCTTGTTCGTGAGTCACACGCCCTGCATCTGGAAGTAACGGACGGTTGTTCAAATCCATATAGCGCTGTAGTAGAGCCGACCAGTCTGCCATTGTCATCAAGATATGATCTTCTGCACGTTGCTCTGCAATGTCGATGAAGGCATTACTCAATCTGTTCAAAGAATCAACCTCTCTTTCGCTCAGATAATTCTTGGCAACAGTAACATCCGACTTGATGACTCTTCCGTCTGGTGCATTCTTCCATGTTGTCAAACCCATATGAGGGCGTTCAGCATCTGCACGGTCATAGATAATCTCGGCAGCGGTCTGTTTCGTTACGGCATAGTGCATCATGTTCTGCACAGTTTTGAAGAAAAATTGTGTTTCCTCAGAATCCTTATCATAGTCGGAACTACACTCACTGTATATGTCTGTAATCTTCTGATAATAACGTCGCTCACTGATTCGTATCTCGCGGATACGGTCAAGCAAATCATCAAAATAGTCTGCTCCGAATACATTCTTTCCTTTCAGGCGCTCATCATCCAACACAAAGCCTTTGGTAAGGTATTCTTTCAGAACTTGTGTAGCCCAGATACGGAACTGAGTAGCCTCATAGCTATTCACACGATAACCCACGGCAATGACCACATCAAGGTTATACATCATCACCTCGCCAGACCATTTGTCCGAAGGTAACAAAATTTTTTTGTAAGCATCGGACAAATGGATTTCACCGCTTTCTTCTATCTGTGACAGATGATAGCTAATGTTCTGTTGGGTTACCCCAAATAACTCTGCCATCCTTTGCTGAGAAAGCCAGAAAGTATTGGTATCGAAGATAACTTGCACTTGTACTTTTCCATGTCCACCTCTGTACATAAGTACTGAAGATTCCATACTTCTCACCGCCACATCAGGAGTCATGGTTGCGCTGAAATACTGCTGTGCTGCCCTCACCATCTCTTTCTTTTGGTCTGCATTCATAGCCACAGCCATACAAGCCGCACGAGACAGGCGGATGCTTATTACTTCTCTAACCGCGCCATTGCCCAACTCAGCCATCTCTGTTATCTCCACAAAATGCTCACCCAGATGATAGCCTTTCTGTGAAGTCCATGCTTGCGCCTTGGCTATGACACGCTCAAAGTTCCAGTATTTGCCATAGCCCATCACTCGCGCCAACTTGCGTGAGTTCCACCATTCCTTGCCATCAGCATCAACCTCTCTTAACTGCTCGAAAGGAGATTGAAGTTCGGGGATGTTATTGTTATTCTTCATATTATAACTGAGTATTTATATCATTTTGTTTTCTCCTATTCTTGAACTTTTGTACGTCTCGAATCTTGCGCTCGGCTCTGCCGCTTGGTTCGTCCAAGTGCTGAAAACAGACGATATCTACCCACCCAAAACTGGGATATCCGTTCACTTTTCATGCTCTTTGCCCTAAAGGCGATGCAAAATTAGTCGTTTTTCTCTGATTCTGTACATTTTTGATTGCTTTTTTGACGTAAAGAGACTCCTGAATTATGTAAAGCTTTACATAAGAAAGGAGAGAGTTTGAGAAAAAAGTATTAACTTTGCCAACGATACTGAAGATCGCCAACGGACTAAACGGATATCACCGGAATTGGTGAACGGGTATCGACCGGAATACGCAAAGCACCAATTTGAGGAGAGCGAAGCCCTTTTTGTCCTTCACTTTCCTTTTTGAACTTAAATAAACCATGCCAAGACTGAACAATCTCGTTAGGACCTAATTTATTGTTTACGTTATCATCCATAACAAATTATGACAATTATTTTTTAATAGCAATTATGTTTGAATACTGAGCATCATATCTTGTCGCATTTTTCCACTCTTTCTTGGATGAATCAAGAGACGACGCATCCAATTCGATGGAAGTGTCAATGTCAAGAGAAAGATACATCTCTGTGGTATTGACATTCTTATACCTATCAAGCTCTATTTCGTAAGCAGAAACAACTTTGCATGTATTCTTTACAGCAAATAAATGCTGTCCTAAGGTGTTGCGATGATGGAATAGTACATATCCAATTGCAAACATATGCTCAACAATCTCCATAGAATCCTTTGTGTATTTGATACCAATAGCAATTTTCCCAGATGGAAGAAAATTCTTACTCTTTGCTTCATAGTTCTCCATCATTACCAGCAGAACGCCAGATCTCGATGATGATTTAGGCAGTGGTTCCAATGACCCAACGTTCGGCAAATCTTCTACTTGCAACTCGGTGTCAAGTTCAAAAGGCTCACTTACATGGAAATGACTTCTAATGTTTTGCAATACAGCCTCATTATCTGTCTTCTCTTGCTCAATGGATGCTTGTCTGACATTGAGAGTATTCCAAATACTCTTGCTATTGTCATCACACTTCATCAACGCAAGAACCAAATAGTTCTTGTTTGCTTTTGAACGATATAACTTGCCATTTAATTGACTAAAATTCTCTTTCAAGAAACGATAGCAATCCATACCATCACGAGGTTGAATAGTACGGAATGTATAGAGTTGATTGAATGTGTCTTGTATTTTCTTTCTAAATTCCTTACGTACGTATTCTCTCCAAGTTGCTTGTTTGTTCTTGTTTGCCCGACCATAAAGTGACACGATATAGAGGAAATTTACATCATAGTGGCAAAGAAGCAGCGTATCACGGTCAAACAACCTGTTCTCGAACTGTCTATTAAACTGAATGCCATTAGCTTGTGGCTCCAATTGAGCCTCTTCAAAAGAGAGGAACTTATTCCCTTCTTTCTTATTTGGAATTCTAGCACTGATGAAGAAGTTGGGAATAGGATTGTAACCCTCAGTCAATGAATCTCGAAGTTGTGGCTGCTCACCATTATCATTGTCATCAAGGAATAAGTTCATATTCCATTGGATAACGTTCTTGGCATATGTATATTGCTTGTAGATAGACTTATCTCCAAGTACAGTTGTATCATCCTTTGAACGCTTATAGTATTTGCTGTCACCTATATAATAGGTCAGCTCTGCTGGCAAATTTGATTGCTCTATCAGTCCCTGCCCAATAAACATGTGGTCTACCAACTTGCCATCACGTTGATCTGTCAGTTCCTTTGGCAATTTTTGCTTATCCTCTCCACTTATCAGCGTATCAATCATTGCTTCAAAGATAAGATTGAAGTTCTTTGCCAATAAGAAGTCGTCAGCTTGTCTATTGATGGAAATCTTATACTCTCGATCAAAGAAAGCATAGCATAAATCCCAAATGCGTAGAGCCTTATCTGAGAAATACTTGTATTTGATTTGTTTCAGACGACGGCATCCAAGATTCTTTGCAATATATGAGCGTTTTATTTTATCAGGGCTAATCAGTTGATAGTGAATATTGATATCAAAAGAAAAGCCATGTTCTGCCCTTATATAATTCAGAATTGAGAAAAAGATGACAAGCAATTCTTCGTCGAAGTTTACCATCTTCTTTCTGTTTATTGGATCTGTATATATTGGTTGTCCTTTCAAAAAAGTAGGAGTAGTTGATGTTATGGTCTTTTGCCATTGGATCTTATTGACCCCCGAATGAATATTCTTGGCAATAAATGTAAAGTAGTCTTGATTGTTCTTGTTGAAGTCTCGAAGTGCTATTATTACATCGAGCAAGGTGTTGTGCTTGACTTTCTTGCCACGACTTTCGCCTTGGTATTCTTTGGGTTCCAGGATGTTGTCATCGTGAGTTTCCTTATAGACACTAATGGTTCTATATATCCAGATTGAAAGCGTAGAAAGGAATTCCTTATACTCCTTACAGCCTTCTTCTGTAAACTTCAACTTGATTGAGTCTGAATTGAAGTCAATGATATCTTGCGGAGTAGCACCGAAGATGGTATCTGCTACGTTTTCGTCATTGTGTTCACCAGTCAACACGACCTTGGGCAAAAAGAAAATGACATCCTTAACTGTTTTGCTATAACAATATCCCACATACCCAAAGGCGTAGTTATCTTCCTTTACAGGTATAGATACTACATCTTTGAGTATTTCTCTAATCGAAAGCCCATCTTTTACGATGGCATCCAGATTATATGGATATCCTTCTATGAATAGCAACATAACTACTTATTATATCTTTTCAACATTCAAATTCCAATCTTTTGGTATTGCATTTATTAGACTATCCATAACGCCTTGTCCTCCCCAACCATTAGTGGAGACATATATATTGTCCCCATTGCATTGAATGATATTGACTCTTGGTTTATGATCTGTTCGTGTGTCGTATTCATCTTGTGTTTCAATGAAATGAGAAACAAATCTCCCAAGACTTTTCCACTTGTTTACCACCTCTGTGGCAGGCATTTCTGGATGTTGACTAATATACGCTTTTACCAACTCCGTAGATAGAGACCTTTTCGCATATGAGCCACTACCGTTTATAGAATATTTAGTATTATCTTTGCCATTTTCATTATCCTCAACATCATCGTCACTTTCTGACAATAACTCTACTTTAAGATGTTTCATCATGGAAAGGAGCATAACTGTACCATTCTCACCATAGAGGTCTGAGAATTTTACATCCATATTTTCTTCTGTCTTGAAGATATCACCATCGCCATCTTTACAAACGTCATTCCACAGATAGAACAAAACCTTGTTTAGCAATAGTTTCTCTGTTATAATTCCATCATAAGGCTTTACAAAGAAATCGCCCAACATCTTGTCTTCGGAATTTGTGGACTCAAAGATTCTATTGTTCACTTCTTTTTGGAATGAAGTCCATGAGAACTGATTTCCATTTATCTCAATTACCCAATCTGCATTCTTGTACTTAATTGGCTCATACTCCCAGTCCCACCTACGTTTGAAGGCAGAGTCGATAGGGAACAAACTTTGGTCGCTTGTATTCATCGTAGCATAGATATACAAGTTGGAAGGAAGGCAAAGTTCCCCATCCTTGATTCCTTCTGAATCATAACCAAGTACATCTTCAAGGTATGCTCGAATATCTGCATCAGCTTTTATCGTATATTCCGATATGCCATTCTCGTCTCGGTCAAGCAATTGGAAAAGGTCTCCAAATATTTGGGCACAATTACCTCGGTTTATCTCTTCTATTATCAGATAAACATTTTCTTTTGTTTGGTAAGCACGTACATAAGCCTTTATAAAGGTTTGAGGAACAAAGTCATATTGAATAACCTTGTCAATGATGATTTCGTCTTTTTTTGCTCCAGCTAAGTCATCATCCTCGTAATATTTGGCTTTTACCTTTCCATCATAACGATATTGTTTCTTCATTGTTGGCTTGTACGCTCCAACAAATGTTGAGAAATCGCTATCGGGATGAAATGTTGTGCGGAAAATGTTCTCTTTGGGTACATTTAATGCTTTCAACCGTTCCTTAATACGATGCGACTTTCCAGTGCCAGGTGCACCATAGAAGATTTGTTGGCGAGATAAAACATCTACTTTGTGCTGTTGATTATCATTCGGAATAAAGGGGGGGAATATATATATCCCGTCCCGAAGATTCTTCCATGCATTAATTCCTCCAGAAAAATAAGCACTACT
>OBLI01003051.1_pt1 | contig 13338 bp, 7 predicted proteins | sample 1519701 | NCBI WGS metagenome assembly OBLI01 (sample SAMEA3663005, study PRJEB22513) | pig gut metagenome | biome: pig gut; feature: pig-associated habitat; material: faeces | place: France | collected 2012 | reverse complement strand
TTTTTTGTGGATTATAGAGCGCGTTCCTTAAATTTTTGGGGTCGTAGAGGTCGTAGCTCTAATATAAAGCGTGACGAAATTGTAGTTTCATCACGCCTTTTTGTGTTTTTTTAGGTACAGATTTCCTGCTTATTTACAAATGTATATGATCTTTGATGTTTGTCTGTTGCCAAATTTATCGATAGCCGCCCGTATGTATACTCCTCCGGAACTTAAACTTTGAATCTTTCTGCCTGTCAGATCGAAATACTCGTATCGATATTCCGATCGGTCAGTCATTTGGGCTACGTTCGAAGTGCCGCTTGTGGTGACTTCGATTTCGTCGGAGGCTAACGACTCGCTATATCCATCAGATGCCGATACCTTTACGGTATATTTGTAGAGATGGTTGGGAAGGAGTCCTTCGATACGATATTGGGTCGATTCGATGTTATCTATCACTAAGTCGCGTGGCCCACATGTCCAGACATTGTCGTCTTCAATCTCACCGCTCAAGAGGCGTAGATCATTGATGAATAGGCGCTCATTGTCGGTTGTGATCGAAAGTTTGGTGGCATCGCTGCAATTCTCCACATGCCATATTACATCGGTTTCAGTCTTGGTGGCTTTATCTTTCTTAGTGGCGATTACGCCCCCTTGATTATTCAGCAGAGTCATAGTGTAATTTACCGACTTGCCGGGATAGGAATGAATCTTGACAGCCACGGTCACTACGCCGGAATTGGTCGAAAGATCGACTTGAGGTGTTTTAAGAATACCGGAAGTGGCGTATGCACCAATCATCAACTCGCCGCCGGCTTGATAGAGATTTTGACCGCTCCATCCCGGCATCATGGTATATTGATCGATCTCTGACGATATATCTTGCATCAGGGCGTTGGGATATGTCCCTTCGGTCATACCCTCAAATGTCTCCTTGATACGTATCGGGTTTTCATCGATGGAGAGCGTTTCTTTAACATCGATGGAATATGAGCGAGCAGATTCCACCTGCTCCCAGCATGCCACAAAGAAATCGCTCCCTACTTCTGATGGAAAGAGTGCTACCGGGGTGTCATGGCGATCCATCATAAATCTGAATGTGATCATGCCATCTTCATGCTCCACAATCTCAGATATTCCTTTTTCTGTCGGTTCGCCTGCCCAAGATAGAGAATTGGGGGTGGAGTAGTCGGTAAATATGTCCCGCCCCTCGATGGGGAAGAGATCGGTCGACTGTGTTGCACCTTGGGTGCCATCCGCTTCCACCAGATCATATCGCTTGATTATCCCGGAGTTGACATAATTGCCATCCCAAGCAGACTGATCGTATGCTACATGGATTATCATCAATCCATGTCCGGGCAAGTAGGTGTCCCATCCCTCCGGCTGTCTGTTCTCCAAGGTGAAATATTCACCTTCGGTCTTGGTCATAATCCTATAGGAAATGTTGTTGGAGGCAAATGAGGGTATCTCCACACTCTCCGACGGCTCGGTGAGTTCCGTGATCTCTCCCCATCCCAACAATTCTCGCTCGAAGGCTGAGTAGCCTGCCGGAGTGCGACTTTCGTTGTTGTAATTACCTTGATCCATTACATCCCAGTATCCCATCTGAATGTCGCTTGGATAGCGAGTGTTATAGTGGTCGGCTTGCCCTAAGATATGGCTGAATTCATGACAGAAAGTGCCGATCCCTTCCAGGGTGTCTCCGGAGATATATTTTAGTTCGCTCGAGCAGGCATATTTGCCCACTTTTTTGCCATTTACTTCGCAATTATAGCCTCGCAATTCAATGTTTGAAGCATGTGGCCATATCGTAGATGGAGATGCTCCATAACTCTCGGCATATCCGGCATATATCAGATAGACAAAGTCTACTTGCCCATCATCGTTGTAATCATATTGAGAGAAGTCAACACCGAGTGTTTCGGATGCATAGGACGTTGCCTCTACCACCATATCTACAGCATGTGCATCTTCTCCATTAGTGCCATTAGTGCCGTAATAGGATAGCGTTTTTGAGAGTTTTATCGGTCCATATACATCGAATGTCGGGGTGAACAACCCTTGTGACTGGTCGATAAAGTAGTCGCGTGCCGATCCGGTAAAGCCTTGTTCGCTGAATCCCTCTTGATTCATTACCGATGTAAATAGCGAAGCGTCATGACCATCACCGAACTGATTGTCTGCAAATTCGACCAGCAAGATTACTCCCTTTACATCTCCGATGGTCGGGAATGCATTTCCGGGAAGTCGATGCTCTCTTGAAGCAACAGACCTCTCTCTGTCGAGTTCTTCCGGACTGAATCTTTCTGTCGTTTTCTTAAAAAGTTGATCTCCTGTCTGCTTAAGAATATAACCATCCACGCTTACAAATTGATGACAATATTCATCTCCTACAAGCTTGCATTCGATCGATTCTCCCGACTCAAGTGTGACTTTTAACTTTCCCGGATATGCAGATACTCCCGATGCTTCAAATATCGATGATATCGCAATTATCCCGGCTATTGTATATGTAGTTAGAATGTCTTTTATAGTCATAAATCTTTTATTTACTGATTGTTTTGTAGATGATGGGATTTTTGTTAGGCTCTCGTATCATTATAATGTTAATGCCTGAATTTAGTTGCAATATAGCCACACCACTGTCGAGCGTCGACCGGTCGATCTTGATGCCTAAGGTGTTGTAACTTTCGACGATAACATCTTGATCTGCCGGTCCATATATTTTGGCTTTACCCTCTGCTGTCATCAGGTCGTATTCCGGATGTTCCAACCTGGAAATCACTGCTGAGTCGTCAGATTCTGCCGGCTTTATGCGCATGGCGTTTAGAATCTCTCCCGTCGTATTGTCTATAATCTGACCGATTACATAGATATTCTCTTTTTCCAATACATTATCCGGAAGGTTGATGGTATGTTTTTCCTCATAGGTCTCGTAAGCAACTATATCTTCATGACGGAATTCCATGCCACGATATCCTCCAATTATGGCTCGAGCCAGATCATCGAAGACGACATCGTATGTAGGATTACTCTTATCTTCCCACCCATACAACGTGCCATTTTGGCCACCGGCATAGTAATTGATTTGTGGATATCCGGTTATTCCATCTTCCGTGATGCTAAAGGCAATATTCCACGATGGTGATGAGATGTCTTTATTTGTCTGATATGTAGAAATGAGGTCTATTTGTGTCTTGTCACTATTCCAGATTGCCGTAAGATTGTAACTGAGATTATTCTCTTTGGCTGATTCGATATTAAAGAGACTATGTATGTCGTAGTAAGGATCTCCTCCCATCACGCGATCGAGCTTGCAATAAGGAGCCCCCTCTACATTTGAGATAAATTCGGAATATGAGTAGTCGCACTCACTGTCGATAGCCAATGGGTCATCCCCGTGAATTGAAATGGCGATGAATCGATCAGGATATTCTTGCTTCATTTGTTCCAAACCGACCAACCCTCGGGGACACCACCCACACCAGGTGCCGGTATATTCTTCACACACCACCCTGCGAATAAAGCGAGGATCTTTGACCGTCAGTTCGCAGGAGGCGAGATTGTTGGCTTCGTAGAAGTCGGATTCATCATTGGCTTTTACGATCTTTACCGACACATGATGTGTCCCGGGCTCAATAGTCGGCACTGAAAATTTGATTGTGCCGCTTTGATTGGGGGCTATGGTGGCTTCTATCTCGGATATTTCTGTGTTGTCGTCGTATGTCAGTTCGTATTCATATCGATTGATGGTGTTCACGCCTACATTGCGTATCGGCAATGCAAATTCTACTTCTGTATCTTCGTATTCGGCTATGTAGTTGGAGAGCTTCCCGACCATTATTTCGTTGATAGGCATGTTGTCTCCTTCGACGTATGCCTGTATGCAGATAGACCCGCTAACAGAGACCCATGAGGTCTGGCTGTTATTGTAGATGGTGGATGCTTCAGACCATTTTTCAGCACTTACACCTACACCCCCTTTGGAGGCAAATGAGGCTTTATATCCTATCGATATTGGTTGATTGGCCTCGATGGGGAATGGGGTGGTGAGTGTTATGTCATTCCACCCGGCTTCCAATTCGCCTATCTTTTGCCGATATAGATTTTCATCATCGTTGGGATTCTCTTTTATATATAGATAGCAGTTGGATGCAGGCTGACAGAGCCCGATCTTGACATGCGTAATATTGTTTTCTGCGTATGGGGCAGTAAATTTTGCCGGAAATGTGACGTATGGAGTCACGACTGAGGATGCATCTCCCCATCCAAAATCTATTTCGGGACCATATCTCATTATCACTTGTGCCATCGATGTCGTGAAGATCGATATAGTCATGATCGCACTTAATAGTAGCCGTTTTGCCATAGTCTTTGTGTAATTTGATTATACGTTATCGCTATTGTGAAGACTTATTGAAGAGAGATAAGGGTGCGGCACATTGGCCTTGATAGTGCCGCACCCTTTGTCTAAAAATATAACCTTGGTTGCGCTGAGATTATCTTACGTTAATCTTGACAATCTTTTCACCTGTTTTTACCAGATATACACCCTTGTCGACAGCGATCTTTTCTGCAGTTCGAGCATGGTCGGTATGGAATACGCATACACCCTGCGTGTTGTATACGCTAACTGTCATATCTGCTGCGCCTCTTACAGTGATAGTGTCGTCGGATGCCGTGACTTTCACACCTGCCAAAGCGGCAGAGATGCCTGAAGTGGAGAGTGTGATCGGCTCGCTATAGTTGGATTCACCTTGAGCCCAAGATACTGTTACATTATATACATGGACTCCATCGACAGCGTCGATATAAGATGTCTCGGTCACCTTTGATGCGATAAGCAGATCGTCGCGATATACATTGTATCCTTCGAGAGTCAATTCTGTAGAAGATCCATAGAGCGGTGTAAAGGTGATGTCGTCGAGCAATGCTACGGTATAAGCGCCGCTACTGCAACTGCGGATAGCGAAATATTTAGCATCTTCCGGAAGTGTGTATTCGAAGTATACCCAATTAGTGCCGAACTCGATTGCATCTGAATCCAATACCTCGAAACTTTCAGGTTCTTGATCTGTAGTGGAGTAGAGGATCTCAAATTTCTGAGGATCAGAGCCTGTGTTAGGCATACGATACCAGAAGGAAACATCACTACCTCCTACGATCTCGGGAGAGATTAACCAGTCGTCGTTGGGAAGAGTCGTGGAAACTCCATCTGATGCTGCCCAGCAGGTGAGGTATTTGTCGCCTGAGTGAGGCATCAGCATATCGAACTTTTCAGTTGAGAAACCGGCCTCTTCGGGAGCCCATACTTGCCATGCCTTGGGTGAGAATGCATTAGGAATCTCCGGACCAGTGAAGTATACGGTCGATGTGCCATCTCCATCGTAGACCTTCCAGTCGCCGATATTGTCGATGATAAATGATTCGTATGCCTCGAAATCATCGGTAGTGGCATCTTGCATGCTTGTCACTGAGGGAGCATCCCAACTCAGCAATGCGGCACCCGATTCGGTGAGCTGACCATCCATGTTCTCAACGCCGGGGAGATGGCTGCCCTTCACATAGAGTGACATCACGCTACTCTTGTTATTGTCAGTAATCATATCTCCCTCTTGCTGGAGTTCGATCTCATACATGAATGTCTTGCCCGCATCTGCTTTGCCGGTGGTAAGATCGAATTTTACTGTGGTGATTTGACCTGCTGAGAGGCTGCTGATTGTTTCAGTCTTATATGCCTCTTGGTCGCGGTTCAATACTACATTCACATTCTCGGCAGTCTCGGTGCCATAATTGGAAACGATAACCTTGATAGAAGAACTTTCACCTGCGTTGACACGCTTGGCTGAAATCTTGGCAGACTCTACACAGACATCTTTGGCATTTCCTTCATCCACCTTGATTGCATCGACGCAGATCGGTGCACTCGCGTCAACAGCATAAGCTTGGAATGCAACCTGTACGTTGCCTGTGCCCTTGCGGAGCAGAATTGACTGGCGTCCCCATCCGCTCATGCCATTGTTGTAGGCGATTTCTCCGGCCTCTTCCCAGCCTTGATCGTCATAGTTGAGTAGCACTTTGAGGATCAAATCTTCCGGCTCAGCTTCTGTGCCATGTGTCATATAGAAGGATAGTTCGGGATTCTGTGCTGTGCTCAGGTCGATTCTTGGTCCCATGATACGTGCTTCGTTAGATACTTCTCCGGAATATGCGAACTTAAGATAGCCTTCGTCGTTGTCGTATGGCTTTATTGTGCTTCCTTCGCCGGTGGTTATTGTCCAACTGTATTCTGTGATGGTCCATGGAGATTGCCATGCAAATCCAGATCCGAATGATTCGCTGAAAGGAAGTGCGTATGGCTGTCCAAGCACGATGCCTACCGGCGCTCCTTCTGATTCACCTACAGAATTGGCAGCTACCACACAATAGTCTACATATTCTTGCCCATAGTAGTTCTCATAACTTTCGTCGACCAGTGTAGTTACACCTTTCTTGAATTCACCTACTAAATGCCAATGTTCTGAGAAATCCCAAGGATAGTAGCGATAAAGTGCATATTTCACATCTTCAGGAACTACATATCCGTCGTGAGATCCTTTGCTCCCTACAGGGTCGAAACTGATCACCGGTCGATAGTTATCATCCATTGTTACGCTTGTCACTACAGGTGTGGCAGGAATGTCAAGACCTACCCAATTGGTGATAGTGGCGCTCTTGCCTTGTCCCTTGTCATTGAATGGCACTATTCGATAAGTTACGCTTCCTAATTGATCAAGACCATCGGTGAATGTCAGTGTCTCGCCAATAGCAGGATTTTCAAATACTTTTACAGGCTTGTTGCTATCGTTGCGATATACTTTAATCTCTGTAATGTTATCCAAATTGCCACCTTGATATGCTGTAGTGGATGCTTTGAATGTCAGAGTGTTGGTCAACGCTCCATTAGCACCGGCTGTGGCTACCATGTCGGTTACTGCATCCGGAGCTCCATATGTAGAGTAGATGTGAAGATCCATATTGCTGAGTTTTACATTAACGCTTTGTGCCGGGGAGTCTCCATGAAGCATAAGTGTGTAAAGACCATCTTCAGGCACACTGAAGATAATAGAGTAATGAGAATCCCCTGCTATGTTTTGTGAGAATATGGTAGTCTCGTTGCCTGCTACTTCTCTTTGACGACCCAATAATATGGTGAGGTGTTCATCCCAGAGAAATTGGTCGTAGGAGTTAAACTCAAATTCGTAGTCTACACCAGATTTGAGTTGTATAAGTGGAGTGATGAGATAGTCATCGTTGCCGTTGCCGTAGTATTCTCCGGTATAAGGATCCGGTATGCCGTTGCCGTTAAGATAGGCATAGCCTAATGAATCAGATCCCGGGTTCATATATGACCATGTGTGACCGTCATTGTTGTTGTCGAGGACAATAAATGAATCAAAGTCGGCTTGTGTCGGGAAGTTCTCGTGATATGGAGGATTGCATATGGAGCCGGCAGTCACAATATTTGATGTGACAGTAACTCCATCTGCAGCTCCTGTCTTTGAGGTCACGGTGTAGTAATATCTCGCATGTGCATCGGGAATGGGCTCACTGAATGATGTGGAAGTCAGATTGTCTGCCACAACGACTTCGTCGGGATATCTTGTTACACGATAGTTGATGGTAGAATCGTCCACCGGACCTCCATTCTTGGATGTGGTCGGAGCTTCCCATGACAGCACCATATTTGTGGCATCATCGGCTGAGAGTTGTAGATTCTCGACAGCTCCCGGCACGTCATCGCCTACATATACACGGATGATGCGTTCGGGGCTTTTGCCGGCATTGTTGCCAATTTCCAGTTTGATGAGATGTTTCCCTTCGCTCAAGTTCAAGTCAAGGGTTACTTCTTCTCCGGCATTAATGCTTTGAGAAGTTGTCTCGCCATTGTCTACAGTGGTGTAGGCAGTAAGAGTGCCGCTGAGATTCTCACCGCCGTATGTCGTGGCAGGTGCGGTAAATGACAATTTGTCGGATGTGTAGTCGTATCTTACATTGCTCGGATATGCCGGTGCATCATCAGATGCCATATTTATATACAGACCTAAGAGATGTTCGTTGTCTGGCATACGGCTGACAAGTGTTGTTGTGGCATCTTCAGTGTCGATTGTGTATAAATAAGATTCCTTGCTACTGCCATCTACAGCTACCCAATAAATTGTGCCGGTTGCATAGTCGCACGTTGCAGACATGGCATCGGGATAAAGCCCGAAAGGGATATCCAATGTGCCAACTTCGGTATATGCGCCGGTCTCTTTGTCAATCTTGTATAGTATCTTGCTATTGTATTCGATGCCATAGAGCTGGTGGTCCTTGTCAAAGAAGATGGTTTGAATCCCCTTATTTTCACCGGGCAAGGTTGTATATTCGTAAGTTTCCGGATCGACCACCATGAGAGGCTTGCCATCTCCCCAGGTCATAAGATAAATCTTGCCGGTCGATCTGTCCATGGCGGCTACTTGTCGTAGGAAGAAATCCATACTTTGCACTGTGCCATAATCATGAGAGTCAATCTCTGTCCATGTATTTCGATCGTAGACTTTTACTATTATCGATGTGATCGAGTTCCAATCTTCATCGGTAGTATAGATTGAATAGAAAAGATACGCTTTATCATTGGTCATTACTACTGCGGATATGGGGGTGTCGAACACATTGTCCGTTACATCCATCATCTCGAATGACTCACAGCCGTTGAAGGCATAGAATGTGTTGGGACGAGATGACAGTGTGCTCCATGTCCCATCGTTGTAATTAAAACCATATATCACCGGGCTGTTCCCCAGGTCGGGCAATGTAGCAATGCGCATCATATCATTGTGGGTTACTCGGTTACTGCGATCCACAATTTTGCGCGCAGATGCTTGCTTTTTGAGTTCTTGCTTTTCGGCTTGAGTTACTGCATCCTTGCCGAATCGAGCGCTCAGATTCGGTAATGCCTTGGTCGAATAGACTGTTGCTATTCCCAAGAGTCCCAAAAGCAGAAATGATGTAAATTTTAACTTCATAATTACTATTACTATTGGTTTAGGTTGTTTTTATTCATCGAGCCTTAAGCTTTGATTCCTCAAATAGAGGCTTGACCTGTAATTTGCGGCGCAATTTATACACATCCTCTCGTTTTGTCAATATTTTGACGGTGACAAAATGGTGACAATAGTGTTAAAATACAGTGATATGTGAGATTTGAAAAGTGTTATTTATTTGTATATCAAAGAGATAGCAGGTATTCATAAAGTTCGGATGAAGATGCTAATCCTAACTTCTTCGCAATTCTGATTTTTCTCCGTTTGCAAGAATCGGGATTTACATTGAGCATAATGGCCATGTCCTTAGTGCTGATGTTCATGCGAATATATGCCAGAAATTTGAGATCGCTCGGTAGTAGATTCGGATGGACTTGAAGAAGTCTGCGACTAAAGTCAGGGTTGGCGGCTTCGAAATTGATGATAAAGTGGTCTTCTTCATTATTCTCTTTCAAAAGGGCCTTTAAGTGTTGTGCTAATTGCTTGATGGTCGGATTTCCGCTGATGTCTTTGTGCTCAGCGATGTATTTGAGGATTCCCTCTAAGAGCTTATTGCGTGAGGATATAAATAGAGCCTTGGCTGATAATTCGGTATTGCGTTTGTCAAGTTCCTGTTTGATCATTTGCTGGCGATAGTGTGCTATCAGTTCTGTCTCTTTCATCCGCTCTTCGGCAAGTTGGCGTTCTTCCTGTTCGCGTTGGATGTTCAATTCCATGATTTCTCTACGATGTTTGTATCTTTGCCGTTGCAGATATGCCAAGATGCTGATGATTATGATAATAAGAAGAAATATTCCGGAGAGCAGAATCATAACACTGTTTCGTTGTTTTATTCTTGAGAGTTCTTGATCTCGTTCTGCTTGCGTCTTGAATACTTCAAGTTTTACATTGTTGCTTTCGATGAGTTTGAGGTTGTTGCTATTAATGATGCTGTCGCTGTAGAATACCATTGAGTCTTTATATGCCAAGGCATTGGGGAAGTCTCCTATTTCTTTATAAGTCTCTGAGATTGTGTTCATTAGATTGGGCATATTACTGATGTCGCATAGCCGACGGGCGGAATCGGCTGCTTCCAATGCGAGTGTGTATTCTTTGCGTTGGCGATATATGTCAAGGAGATATCTGTAGATGAGCCCTTTGTCTGTAGAAGTTATATTGTCGGATTTTATTATGTCGAGTGATAGTTTGTATAATTCACCATATTTTTTTTGAAGGAATAGTGCCTCAGCTTTTATTACGTCACCCCTGTTGGGACCGGTTTCATGATATTTTTCTGATTCTTGGCAGTAGATGAGTGCTTGCTCGTAATCCCCTTTCTTGTTGCATATCATGGCCAGGGATATAAGCATATTCTCGATCATGATTTTGTCATCTTTCTCTTGGGCTATAGGAAGTGAACGCAACAACATCTCTTTTGCCTTATCTAAGTATTCTTGTCGATAGTAGACGCCCGATATCCCGTAAGCTATCTCTAATTTACGCGTAATGCTTATTTCGTGATCGAGAGATATCCGATAGGCTTGAAGGAAATTGTCAAGGGCTTCTCCATTTTCAAACAATTCGAAATATGACACACCGATATTGTAGTATGCCAGACATTCCAATTCGGGAAGGCTATTGGCGGCTGCTATGTCTTTTGCTTCGATGAAGTATGAGATGGCAGCTGCTACTTGCTGGTCGTTGAAGGCTTTTTCTCCTTCGTCGATTAGTTCGATGGCTTTCTTTTCATTTGCGTTGGTGCATTTGGCTTGTGGGGCTATAATTATACTCACAATCAGGATTGCCGTTACAATTAGGAATCGTAAGGCATAATATTGTCGATTTTTAATCAATATTTGGGGTCTTTTCCAAGCCATTGAGTATTCGTTAGAGCTCTATAGTGGGATGGTGGTGGATCGGAGGAAGGTGTCGATGTTGGTGTCTATCTCTTTGACCGATTCGAGGTGCTCGCCGGAGTGCTCTATTTGGGCGCGACGGTAGTGGGGTAGTCGCTCCTGCAAACCTCGTCTCACCTCTTGGCGGATCTCTTCTTCGCTTTTGCCCGACATCAGCGGGCGGCGGGAGTTGTTGATCATCAGCCGGCGCACGATACGCTCTTCGGTGGCGGTGAGCCAGATGGTGATGCCGCGGTCGAGCATCAGATCCATGTTGTCGTTGAAGCAGGGTGTGCCCCCTCCGCATGCCACTATCACCCCCTCAAAGTCAGCCACTTCGCCAAGCATGGCACTCTCTTTGCGCCGAAATCCCTCTTCCCCCTCTCGGCGGAAGATTTCGGAGATTGTGGCGTGATAACGCTGCTCGATATAGAAGTCGAGGTCGATAAATTCTCTGCCCAGGACGCGCGCCAAGGCTCGCCCGAAGGTGGTCTTGCCACTCGCCATATAGCCTATGATGAAGATGGGTCGCATGGTTCAGTCGGTCGGTGATAAAGTCGGTCGGTGATAGAGATTGCTTTTCAGATGTTGCGCAGGACTCCCCACGCCACCACGGCTATCGTCAGCCCGATGATCATCGGCGGGGAGTTCAAAATGCGGTATAGTCGCGGCCATCGCTTACGGAAGATCGCCGTGAAGGTCAGCGCCACGAGTATGGGGGAGATGCATAGGATAAATGCGTTGGCATGCCATGCCGCCGCAAGGTCTCCTCTGAGCAGAGCATGAAGCATACGCTGGCTGCCACATCCGGGACAGTCATACCCTGTCAGAGCATGAAACATACACTTCGGTGCCCATGGGCTCAACGCCGGGTCGAATATGAAGTAGAGAACCAGGATCACAAGCCCTCCGACGATAAGCCCGATCTTGCCCCATTTGCGAGAGATCATAATGAGGTCAGCATCGTGAGGGGAAGGTAGAGGATGTTGCTGATCACGCCGAGCACGATAGAGGCGATGATCCACATCTCGGTGCGCTCGGAGGCTTTGCGCGCCCCTTCGTAGTCGCGAGCATAGTATTTGGTGCTTACCGATGCGCTGAATACCAGGGCGATGATGCCGGCGGGGAGACAGCAACAGATAGTCGCTAAGATAGCCCAGAGGGTGTAGGTGGGGGGCATCGGTTCGGGGGCTTGCTCTTGCGGCATCCCTTGTGGCATGTAGTATCCGGTGGCGGTGCCGGGGTAGGGTGGCGGTGTCACACTTGCCGAGGCTTGTTGTGCCGATTCGGCTGCCTCTTGCTCTGCCATCTCTTGCTGTGACGCCTCGACCTCTTCGCAGTCAAAGTTCATGCCGAGCTTCTCGGCCCACATTTTCTCTGCTTCATATTTCGGAGGCATCGCGATGGGCTCCTCTTGTGGGGCTACCTCCTCTTGAGGAGAAACCGGATCTTCGACAGTCGGCTTCTCTTGGGGTGTTTGCAATTCTTGCGACATCGACTCTTCTTGGGGAGTCAATTCGTCTCGTTTATTTTCTTCTTTTTCCATATCTCGTTCGATTTAGGGGAGTGATATGTTGATGGTTTGTTATACTTGTTGCATATCGACGAGGTGCTTGTAGATGCCACCTCGTTCGATGAGTTGGCGATGTGTGCCCATTTCGGCTATCTTCCCTTCATGGAGCACGCAGATCTTGTCGGCATTGATGATGGTGGAGAGTCGGTGGGCTATAACGATGGTGGTGCGATCTTTCATAAGACGTTCCAAGGCATCCTGCACGAGTCGTTCGCTCTCGGTGTCTAATGCGGAGGTTGCTTCGTCGAGGATCAGAATGGCGGGGTCTTTGAGTATGGCACGTGCTATGCTGATGCGCTGGCGCTGTCCGCCGGAGAGACGACAGCCCCGGTCGCCGATTATCGTGTCGTAGCCCTGTTCGGTCTCCATGATGAAGTCATGGGCATTGGCTATGCGTGCCGCATCTTCCACCTGCTCGCGGGTCACTCCCTCGGCGCCGAAGGCGATGTTGTTGTAGATGGTGTCATTGAAGAGGATTGCCTCTTGATTGACATTCCCCATAAGCGATCGCAGGTCTTTGACCCTCAGCTCTTTGACATTGATGCCATCGACTTTTACCTCTCCTCGCTCCACATCCCAGAAGCGGGGTATCAAGTCGACGAGTGTCGATTTGCCCGATCCCGACTGTCCGACTATCGCTACGGTCTCTCCCGGCGCCACTTCGAGACAGATGTCGCTTAGAACATCGTGCTCTTCGTTATACCCGAAACTAACATGGCTGAAGGTGACACTACTCTTATGGTTCGCTCCACCGGGCAAGCCTTTTGCTTCGTCGGGATCGCAGATTGGATTCACCGCATCCAGTATCTTGTCGATACGCTCTTTGGCTGCCATGCCCTTG
>OBLI01003050.1_pt1 | contig 13338 bp, 9 predicted proteins | sample 1519701 | NCBI WGS metagenome assembly OBLI01 (sample SAMEA3663005, study PRJEB22513) | pig gut metagenome | biome: pig gut; feature: pig-associated habitat; material: faeces | place: France | collected 2012 | reverse complement strand
CATTTTATCATCAGGGGTTTTTCGCCGTGAAACGGCGAGCGGTTTTTATCCTTGGGGCAACGTGGATAGCCCTCGTAAGAGGGTGGCGGAGGGAATGTGTGGTTGGTGGCATGGAAACTCGTTTCCAATGACGCAAAGCGCACAGTCGCACCGCCAAATGCGAAGCATTCCACGTTGCCCCAAGGCTGTTTTTTATGTTTTTTGTTTTTGATTACATTCACGATTCGGCAACAATACATAATCTATCTCCAGCAAAGAAACCAAAGGGACGGTCTTTTGGTCTGTATATGCCAAAGGCATACCAAAAGAACCGTCCCTTTGGTTTCTTCAGTCCCCCAAGTATTTTTCCACTGAACCCTTGAGAGGAGAATGGTGGCGGAAAAAAGGCAACGCCGGGCGCTGCTTGGGGCTTGCGCTCGGCGTTGGTGTTTTGGCTTTGGAAGCCGCCCCCACTATTCAGGAGGTCGGCTTTTTCAGCATAGAGAATTTATACTATTTAACTACTTGCTCTTTGGTGAACTTCACTGTGCCGTTGCTGTAAACGGTCTTCACGATGTAGATGCCTGATTCTGGCACGTTAGCGCCGAGGGCTGCACCGCTTACGGTGAAGTATTCTTTAGCCACCACTGCATAGTCGGTGTTGAGGTCTTGAACTGAAGAAGCGATGTTTGCAGTCACATACCAGCCCTTAGCTGTAGCTTCGTCCACGTTTGCACCTTCTGTACCTGGCATATAGCTGATGTTGAGCTGACGGCCCCAATCCTTGTTAGATGAATTGATTTCCACCTTCGACACGTCTTGCAACTGTGCGATGATGGCGTTGATAGCCTCAGCGTCCATCTTATTGTTTTGGAGAGAAAGACCTTGGATGCCCTTGTTGTTAGCCAAGTCGAGAGTAGTGAGTTTGTTCTTCTCAGCAGAGAGCCATTGCACGTAAGAGTTGTTGCTCAAATCGAGTGTAGAAATCATGTTGTCGCCGATGCCGAACCAGTAGAGGTATGGGCACTTGCTCACGTCAATTGTGGTAAGCATGTTGCTACCAAGTTGGCAGTTGCTCAATGAGCCAAGCATAGTCAAGTCGATAGAGGTGAGCTTGTTGTTGACAAGTTTCAATTGTGAGAGGTTCTTATTGTTGCTGAAGTCAACAGCCGCGATTTCGTTGTTGTCGGCATAAAGCAATGAAAGCATACTTTGTGCGCTTGTGTTGAGCGCGGCAATCTTGTTGTTCTCAATGTTCACCCAACGCAGCTTAGGATTCTTGGTGATGTCGAGAGCTGTGAGTTGGTTGTCGTAGAGATACAAGCCTTCAAGAGTGGTAAGCTTTTCGATGTTGATAGCAGAGATCTTGTTGTTGGCAAGGTTCAAAGTCTTGAGGCTGGTGCAACCATCAGCGCTGAAGGTGTTGATTTCGTTGTCGTAAGCGTAAACGCTTTCGAGTGAAGTCAAGCCGTCGATGTTGAGGGCGGTGAGCTTATTGCCGTGGCATGACACCTCGTTCAAACCAGTAAGACCAGAGAGGTCGAGAGTGGTGAGTTGGTTGTCGTCGCAGAGCACCTCATACATTGTGGCATGGTGAGGCAATACGAGTGAAGTGAATTTGTTGGCAGAGCAGTCCACCTTTGAGAGTTGTTCCATTGCCGAGCAGTCGAGCGTGCCTTCAAGAGCGTTGGTGTTCACATCGAGAACGCGAATCTTGGTGTTCTTGCTCACATCGATAGAGGCAATTTGGTTATCAGCCACATACACGCCAGTAAGCACTGGGTTGCCTGTGAGGTCGAGAGCCTTGAGTTGGTTCTTTTCTGCTTGAAGGGTTTGAAGCAAAGGAGCGTTGGTGATGTCTAATGCAGTCACGTTTTGTCCGGTCACATTGAGGATTCTCACTTCGCCGCCATACACCTTCACTTGTTCGCTAAACACATCGTGAGTATAGTAAGCAGCCTTGCTGTATGATATTTTTTCGCCATCACCCCAGTCGATGAAGAATTCTTCGCCAGAGTTGCCACCCACGCCCACGCGAGCCGATTTGGTGCCCTTCACGAAGTTAATCACCATAGCAGGCTTCACTTCTTGAGCTTCTTGATATTCGTAAGCGCCCACGTCGATTGAGCTGCCAGATACGCGAGGATTGCCAGCGATGTCGAATTCTTCAGCGAAGCCTTCGGTCAATGTGCCGGCGTTGATAAACTTACTGCCTTCAGCAAGCGAGAGGTCGGTGCTGAGCACCTTCTTCAAGTCTTCTGCATTTTGAGCGCGACCGTCAAAATCAGCGGTCTTCACGAAGTTGGCGCGTTCGGTATCCACTGCGTAGATAGAGTTGAACACAGAAGTTGACAAATCCTTTGCGCCTTCGATGTTGCTCTTTGTGGTGCCGTCGCGGAGCACATTGAACAGGGCTGTGGTGTTGACCACCTTACCAGCTGCCACATACACGCCGCCACCGGCATAAGATTGGTTGTTGTAAGCCACGCAACCGAGCATTGAGCCACCATTCACACAGAAGCCAGCACCACGGCCACCGCCCACCTGACCATATTCAGGAGCGTCGGCATAGCAGTTGTAAGCAGAGCAGTGCACTGCAGGGCCTTCCAATGCGAAGCCACCGCCCACAAGACCTTGGCAAGTGTTTGCCACGCAGTTTTCGATAGAAGAAGTGGCGTCGATGCTGAATGCGCCACCCGAACCGGCGTAGCATGCTTCAGCATAGCAGTTGATCACCTTGCTACCAGCGGCATACACAGCACCACCGTTGTCGCTTGCCACGCAGTTGAGGAAGCGGCAGTCTTTCACGGTGCCATTCTTCACATAAATTGCGCCGCCCACGCCATTGCCATAACTTGAGTGGCAATAAGTGGCTTCGAAATAACATTCGGTGATGGTGCCTTTGCCCTTAGCGTCGAGATAAATGGCACCACCGTAGCTGTTGCTGTCAACGTCGGATTCGGCTGTGAAATAAGCAGAGTTTTCGAGCACGCGGCAGTGGCTGATGTGAACATCACCGATAGCATACACTGCACCGCCATTAGCCTTCACGTTCCAAACATTGGCGTTGCCACCCTTCAAGGTGAAACCGTCGATTACGGTTTTTTGCTTGAATTCGCTGCCGCAATACATCACATGGGTGTAGTTGTTTTTAGTGCCAGTCACCCATTGCTTGCCAGCGCCTTCTTCCATTTCCCAAGTGTAGCGAGAAGTGGTGCCTGCCTCGTTGGCGCGCACCCAAACGTCAGCAACTTCGTCGTTGGCATTGAGAACGGTTTTATTTTTGTACAATTTTGTGCCATTCACGTCTTCCAAAGCACGGTCGTCTTTGCTTGCTTCATTACCAGCAAAGCCACCATAGAGCGACACACCATCTTTCAGGATAAACGACTTAGATGTCTCTTTAGTTGACTTGATGAGTTTTTCGGGCACATATTCGCCTTGTGCCACCCAAATCTCATCGCCTGCCTGAGCGGCATCGATTGCGGTTTGAAGATTACCTGCTGCGTTGGCCCACGATGTGCCATCGCCTGTGCCATCAGCCTTCACATAGTGAACTGCTGAAAAACCTACTGCCGGCACCGAACTAATTGCCAACACCGACAAAATGTTGAGTAACGTTTTTCTCATAACAATTTATGAATTATTAAAATAATAAATAAACCCTGTATAATTGGTTATATCAAATGTATAAAAATCCGATTTTCGGCGACATCATCCCTCAAAAAAAACCATCAATTCATACTCCAATATAATATTTTTCCAAAATTCGTTAAAATACTCCAAATATGCAAGCATTTCCCCCACAATATTACTCCAAAAAATTCACCCCCTCCTTCCTGTTTCACCTTCCAGTTGCTACGGTTCTGTGGAAAATTACTGGGAGATAGATTGTGCATTGTTGCCGAATCGTGAATGGAATCAAAAACAAAAACCTAAAAAACAGCCTCAAATTTCTCAAAAACGATTTTGTATGGTAGGGACGCGATACTTCGCGTCCGCGTCAAATGGTTGATATTCAATATGGTGCTACAATTATGGGCGGACGTGAAATATCACGTCCCTACCAGGTTTGGTCTTTCGCCGAAGGCGAGCGGTTTTTGTCCTTTTGGCGGTGGGGAAAATCACATGGGGCGGTGGGGAGTGCGGAGGAATTGCTCTTGGCTCACGGCGGCGCAGAAGGTGGCGATGTCGGCGGTGTCTTCATCGAGGCGCTCGGCGTGGGCAAAACGCTTGAGGCAGAAGCGGTGCATCCACACGCAGAAAATCACGAGCGGTATGTAACTGAGCATCGAGAGCAGTTCGTGCTCTGCACCCACCATGAGTATGGCGTCGTAGATGCCGTGGGCAAGTACGGGCGCCAGCCAAATGAAGTAACGATATTTGCGGTAGCGGCGCGGATAGAAGTGCACGAGCGAATAGAAGAAGCCCATCAGCACGGCGAAGATGTAGTGCCCCGGCACGGCAAGCAGACTGCGCATAAGGGCGGTGGTAGCCCAGCCGTCTTCGCTTTGGAACACATATAGCACATTTTCAAGTCCAGCAAAGCCCATGCCTATGCACACGGCATACACGATGCCGTCCATGGCTTCGTCGAAGTCATCGCAGTTGCGCAGCATGAGCCACAGCATGAGCAGTTTCATCGATTCCTCTGGTATTGCCGCTCCCACGAAAGCGCTAAACACACCTCGCACAAATGGCAGCACGGCAAAGATGCCATATCCCGAACTATACACCAGCCCTTCAAGCGCCATTGCCAACGGCACAGCCAGGAAGGCGGAAAACAGACCGTAGATGACGGCTTGAATGATGCGCATCATGGGTTCGGGCCGACGGCGGTCGCGGTATCTGACGTAGCCTATCAGCAACACGGCTGGCAGAAGGCTGGAAATGAGCATGTATAGAACTTCCATATTCGCTTAGAAGATTGACATTCGTAATTGGTTGATTTTTACACCTGCCACTGGACCGACACCGAGCCACACAGCCACATTGGTCAGTGCCATCATTTCGAGTTGCGTAACACCGTTGCCAGTCCTCATTTAAGGGTGGTGTTTGTCACAGACCCAAATGAAACTAGCTATTTGTGCCGTTATCTTGCTCAAGGATATCTTTCATTGCTTGAACATTCTCATTTATAAAGAACTTTTCTGCTGGAGACAATTTATACTTTTGATATAAAAGCGAATTTATTTCCTCTATGGAAAGGTTCCAATCTATATCCGACAATTCTGAGAAGTTTTGTAGCGGAACAAATTTCCATTTTTCAGGAGTAATATCCTGAGTTGTTTTTAGTGCGCCTAAAAGAGCTCTAACAAATTTTGTACTAATGTACTTCCTCAACGCTATTGTTTCTTCAATTGTGTTGAAGTTTCCGATACTAATAAAAGTCTCGGTATTCCCCACTGCTGGTTCTCCTATAATTGGTTGTGTGAGGACTTCGCCAAAAGCTCCAGTTCCATTTGCTTTTGATAAGAATAATTTGTAGCCATCAAGATTTTTCACCTCACGGAGGTAATCACGTCTTATGTATTTTAGAACTCTTGCATTTTCAACACGCCCTAAAATGCGAATATAGTTATTCTCGTCATCTGGTTTGCTGTCAAAGAATATTTGCGGAAGACGTTCGAAAATGTTTGTAGACACATCGTAAGGGTGACCATTACTAAGTTGTCTAAGAGCTTCGGGATGATCTTCATGCATTTTTTCCGTGAAACGATATGCAGTTCGCGTTACAACAATATCACTCATTGGCTTGAATTCTTTGTTGTTGCAAACTGTTTGCAGAATTGAATTCAATTCAGGATAAGGTGTAAACAACCCTATAGGTCCTTTTTGTTCTTTCTTATCTCTAAGACTGATTGCAATGCCTCCTTTTATATCTGTATCATCGAACAATTTGGCACTCTTAGGCCAAAAATCACAAATGCAGAGGTGTTTATCCTCCAACATCTTCTTATTCCATGCTTTTGGAGTACTACCAGCGTTAGATAAAAATCTTGCAGGGTGAATCATCTCGACTACATTAGATATTGCATATGCACAATCCAAGTAGAGATTATAAAGCGGTCCATTGTAGGTTTTCTGTTCACCTACAGCATTATCCTGATATGGCGGATTGCCAATAATAATATCTGAATCCAATTTAAGAAGCTCTTCCATTATCTTATCTTTCTTTTTAACGTTTAATAAATCATAGGAATTGTAATTCTCTATCACATTCTCAACAGGCAAACCTAATAAATCATATACCTTACGTGTAAACTCGTAAGTTAATGGAGATGTCGGCAAAGAATATATAGTGTCCTTGATTTTGCTTCCATACGCCTTAAATAAGGCATTGGCAAACTCGCCCTGCTTCGAGGCTATATCAAGGATTTTGGTTCCTCTTTTAATTCTATCAGAAGGGAGGTTTCTCACCATCTTGTCTGCTACCCATGCAGGTGTAACTACTTCAGATGTCGATAGTCTACCAAATTTTTTCATAGCCCTATCTACTCGTTCATCTGCGGAAATTGACTTATCATGAGACAACTGATTCATATGCGATATCTTATAATCCAAGTCACTTAATACAAATGGGTTTATAATCGAACGTATCGCCAATAGCACTTCTTTTCCTAATCCGACATTCCGCGAAATTCTCTTATTCGCATCAGAAGATTCGATTACCTTAAGTATATCATCAAGCGACGCCACCATATCATCAGTTAAGAACGCGAAGAACAAAATCAACGAATAGAATGTAGACAATTTTTTTTGAAGGGTTTCTTCCTCGTTTTCAGTTTGTACATTCTCTGTCTTTGGTTTTGGTCTATCTTTTTGGCTCTTATCATCTGTGATATTGGGGTCTATATCATCACCGTCACCCTTGTATGCAGGCATCTTAATGCCTTTTTTTGAACCAATCGGATACAATGCCTTCAAGACATCAAGTATCTGTTCGTTTAAGAGTAGGTTATTGTCAACAGGAATGTCTGTTGCTTCATCAAGAATACTCTTATTGGCAGAATACGCGTTCACTGCTTCAAGAATGTCGTTTGGTTCAACTTCTTGCATCTTATCCTTGTTGACAACAATAATAGGAGATATTCTTAACTCTTCGGCAATACGCTCACTCAGTTTTCTGTTGCCTTTCTTGTCTGTGTTGACATTATATATTTGAGCTTTCGACTCTTGCATCCTGAACATACGTCCAGGCTCAAAATCAACAAGCAAGGTTTGAGGTTTCATATTATACTTGATAACATTCCCATTTTCGTCTTTATACTCACGAACATACTGATTTTGTAAACGGAAAATAGCTTGGTCGTATTCTTGGGGAGATGCTGTGTCTTTAAGATATATCATCGTGTCCCATTGTTCAACAGTTGTACCTGTAAGCATACGATTCACTGTTAGTGTAATAGTTTTCTTGCCTTGCTGCTCAAATTGTTCAATTTTATCTTTCACATCACGAACAGTCCTAAACAATCCTTCATTTTCAATGCCGGTTATATTCAGTAATTCGTATTGACTTAGGCATTTAAAAATAGCTTTATGCGCATTTATCAATGCCTCAATGGCGTCGCAAGATGCACGATAAGGCAACACAAACACTATATGACGACAAAGTTTTCCTGCCCTAATCCTGCTATCATTAAGGAAACTCAGAATATTATCGTCTTCCTTACAGCCATCTATTGCCATCAATAAATCAAGAACCTCTTTTTCGTGAGCGAATTTCTTATGAAATCCATCTTTACTCCTTAATGTTGACTTTGGGCGCAATAATTCGTTAAGTGCATAGTTTACATGTTCTTTCTTCAATTCCTCCATCTTTTTTATCGAAGATTGATTAAGATTAAATGCAAAACGAATCATTTGCGGGAATCCATAGTATGGATTATCCCATTCGTTTATATTATCATCGTTAATATGCTCATGGTCCCACTGTTCCTTATCTTTTACAATATCAGAGAACTGATAGAACGCAATCACATCTTCTTTTTGAAACTCACTACCCATCAATATTCTATATGGAGTACCAGAAAGATGTAACCGAACTTTAGATTGTAACTGCTTCAATTGCTTGTTATTGTCATAATTTTCTGATGTCTCTGTATATTTTGACTCAAATCTAAGTTCCGCCTTATTACCTCTCAAAACCTTCCCATACTCTTCTGCTCGTGCTCCATAATGAGTTTCGTCAATGATAAGCATATCCCATTGACGTCTGAAGACTCTTATATGTTTTGACTTGATTGTGCCTCCACTCAAATCTTGAAGAGTCAAGAACACAACTGCTCTACGAGAGCGTTTAAGAACATGCTCAATTGCATTTGGGTTTCTCTTCAATTGTTCTACGTCCACAAAATCAAAACCCTCAAAATTTTTAATGCTTTCAACCGTTTTTTTCCATTCGTTCTTTACGTCAGCCTTTCCTGACACAACAAGGATAGACTTATACTTTTTATTAGAAAGAGCGCAACATAAAGCTGTAAATGTTTTACCAAAACGCATGACGGCATACATCAAGAGATTAGTTCTGCCTTTTTTTACTGCTTTTGTAAAATTAGACACTGTTTCTTGTTGGTTAGGGCGCAATTCAAATGGAGTATCACCCCTCTTGTAAATAAATGTCTGAGCAGTAGGACGTTCATCAAACGTATAGAACTGATATTTACCTTTATTCTCTGCATAGTCTAGTTGAATATCTTTGACTGCATCCATTACATCTTTGTCTGAAGCGTGCTCAAAGAATTCCTTTGAGTAATAAGGCAATCCATCTATGTCCGTCGGAAGGAGCCGATGTAGCCGCTTGTCATGCTCAAGGAAATAATGGATTGAATGATCGCGAAAATACACATTTTCATCAACCTTTGATATTGCAGTATATGCTTTTTTAAGATCCGGAAAATACTTGCGCCATTCGTTAAGACGTTGTTCAATTGGACGATATGTGTCGCCAACTTTCAGATAGTTGGGTACGGTTCCTGTAGTAAATGCATAAATCTGCGGTTCTACGCGACCAACAATATATTTATCAAGAATAGAATGGTCCATATAATTACTTTTTTTTATATAGAAGGTGATATGGGTAAATATTGCCTGAAGAGAACTCTTTAAGCAGGGCAGGTATACCATTATGTCTATGAATGTTATTCGTTTTACAACCAGGACAAGGAGTCAAATCCACCTCGCCATATAAGTTGAAATTTTCAACATCATGACACGAATTGGGAATCACCCCTTTGAGACCATCCATTTGCCATACATTCCATGATATTATGTCTGCAATTTCTTTTACAAGTTCCTTTGCAGGACGTTCTCCAAACCTATATTCGTAATTGTCAATGAATGTATATAATAATGATTCTCGAGCAAGCAATAGATTATCTCCTTGCCATTCATATGCCCTACAGGTTTGGTAAGCGATTATTGCGGCATTGTACCAATCCTTACGATTATTAGTGTTTTCGTTAATGAGTCTAAATTTGCGATCTAAGAACCCAATTCTGTCCTCTATTCTAATGGCACGACCTGTTGTCGTGTCATACCTACTTGTCATGAATGGGGCCTCACCACATGTGATTTCCATCCAACGCAACTTAATATAGTCCTCCCATGTTTTTCCTTCAGGAAAGTCTATTCTATCTTTGACCGTTTTCCATATTCTACGTTCTTTTCCTATTTCATAATTGAACACAAATCTTCTCCCAAAGAACTTTTCGTCAATGTTGTTAATCATGATGTTGCACACCCAAGAAGGAGTAAACACTTCAGCCATTTTTTTTGCTCGTTTATTTTGTGTCTGAGTTTCCTTCAGAACACGAGGCATAATCACATCCGAGAATTTACCAGTGATACGCTCTGCTTTTATTTCGTCATAGTAAGAATAACCGTCACCTAAATACTCATAATCATGAGTGGCCCAAAAGATATGATGTGTTAGCCCATCATTCTTGTACTCTGTTACGGAATGATCGGTAAGCAGTATGTTCAAGACCTCTATACCATACTCTTCTAATAGTTTGTTTTCTTTTATGTCAATTTCGTTTGTCATTCAATAAACGCGATTATAAATTACAACTATCATTTAATGAAGAATCAACTCCAACATTTTAAGTTATAGAACATTTTTTAGAAGTGTTACATCGTTTATTTTTCCCATTCCAATCTGATATTTATCCAGTAAAAACTCTAATATGAATACGAATAATCTCGTAAAGGCACACCGATGGCAGATGTTTGAAGACTCGTTTGTCGAACTTGTTTATTATTTCCATTACAGTATGGGTGTTGTTTCTTTACAAAGATAGCATTTTCATTGAAAACAAAGAAAGAAAACTGAATATATTATACGCAATATAAACGATTTTCTTTTTTGTCGCATTCATTGCTGTATTTATTTAGTATCCATAGACCCCACAAAAAACACCACGGTTTCAACGGCGGGTGCGGCGGTAGTTGGATGTTACACTTGGTGGAGATTGCGCATCATGGGTTCGGGCCGACGGCGGTCGCGGTATCTGACGTAGCCTATCAGCAACACGGCTGGCAGAAGGCTGGAAATGAGCATGTATAGAACTTCCATATTCGCTTAGAAGATTGACATTCGTAATTGGTTGATTTTTACACCTGCCACTGGACCGACACCGAGCCACACAGCCACATTGGTCAGTGCCATCATTTCGAGTTGCGTAACACCGTTGCCAGCCCTCACCACCAGTATGAGGAAGTCGATAATTTGGAGACGTTGCTCCGATGTGGTGTAAGAGGCGATGCTTCGGGCACATTCCTCGATTTTCGCCGCCCACAACAGTGGATTGTATTTCGGTTGCTCGCCTAAAATGCGCATCAACAGTTCATAGCACCGCTGCGCCTTTGCCGGCTCGTAATAGGTGCCGACAAAATACTGCACATAGCCCTGCTTCTGCATTCCGAAGTCGCCGTCGATGCGAATGATATACGCCGACAACGCCATCAGCGACAGCAGGAAATTGCTACGCTCGCCCATGAGCAGATTGGATGGGCGTTCGATGTCGTTCACTATATCTTGGATATGGCTCATAGTTCGCTATTTATTTTGTAGAACCGATGTGAAACGGTTCCATCAACTGTAAATACCAGTCGGAACGGCTGCCGTCGGCGCTGCGCATACAGTGGGTGTGCTCGCGGCGTGGCGTAGATGCCCCTTTCTTGAACACCAGCACAAATCGCTTTGCCTCTTTAGTGGGGAGCGTCTTGATGCGGTAGATGTCTTGAAGCCAAAAACCTTGCAGAAAACATTCAGCCGAGAAATCGGTCAACACCTCGCCGGGAATACACACCGAAAACACGCCCTCGTCGCCCAGCATGGCGTAAGCACCTTTGGCAAGGGTGCTGAATGGCAGACTGGAACTGTGGCGTGCGCGTGTGCGGCTGTCGCCGGGGCACTCAAGACTTTTGTCGAAATAGGGTGGGTTGCACACCACGCAGTCGAAAGCGCCAAGCGTGCCCTCTGCTTGCCGGGCGGCGAAGAAGTCTTGAAACGAGGCATGAACGAGCGAGAGGCGGTCGGCCCACGCCGATGCGGCGAAGTTGGCGGCAGCGTCGATGATGGCGTGGTCGTCAATTTCCACGGCAGTGATGGTGGCGTCGGGGCATCGCTGGGCAAGCATCAGCGAAATCACGCCTGTGCCAGTGCCTATGTCAAGAATGTGCGTGCCACCGGCGGCAAGTGCGCCGAGCAAGTCGCTGTCGGTGCCCACTTTCATGGCGGCATTTCGCTGGTCGATGGTGAATTGCTTAAATTCAAAAAAATCTTTTCTGCGCATAAAGGTTGTGGTTCTCTTTCTCGCAAAGTTACAACATTTCCCGACAAATTACGTATCTTTGTGGAAGTAAATAATCAATAAGCAGAAATGAACAAACTGGAATACAAACGTAAAAACGAGCTGTGGCTCGAAGAAAAAGCAAAAGAAGAAGGCGTGAACGAACTGCCAAGGGGCATTCTCTACAAGGTGCTGAAAAGTGGCGACCCTAACGGAAAAACGCCTAACCTCAGCAATGTGATTGTGGCGCACTACACTGGCCGCACCATCAATGGCAAACAGTTCGACAACAGTTACAGCGGCGCACCGCTGGCCATCCGACTGCGCGAACTGATTGAGGGCTGGATAATTGCACTGCAACGAATGCACGCTGGCGACAAATGGGAACTCTATATCCCTGCCGAAATGGGCTACGGAAAGTTCGCCCAACCAGGCATCCCCGCCTACTCCACCCTCATCTTCGAAATCGAACTCATCAGTTTTGCGTAGTTCTCTGAAGTCAACAGGTCAACAAGTCAACGAGTTTTGGTCAGACAAGTCAGACTGGTCCGACAGGTCCGACGGGGCTGATGCGGACACCATCGTTTCCTGCACCAAAACTATCGTCTTAACTTCTTTAACTTCTTAACTCCTTAACTTCTATAATTTCTAACATCTAATTTCTAACATCTAATTTCTATTCTCATGATTACAAATGTAGTATATAGCGCTCTTGGGCTTTGTGGAGCCACAGTGATTGGATCGCTGATTGGGTTCACCTTTAAGGGACTGTCGCACAAATGGAACGACACAGTGCTTGGCTATTGCGCTGGCGTGATGTTGGCAGCCGCTGTGTTGGGGTTGCTCTTGCCTGCCGCCGACATGGCTGGCGATGGCTGGGGTATAGCGTGGGTGGTGATTGGCGGCATGGCGGGTGCGCTCTTTCTCAACGTGCTCGACTTCGTTACGCCACACCTCCACCACATCACTGGCCTCGACCAAGAGCAACACGCCAACAACTCCACCCTCAACCACATTCTGCTTTTCGTGATGGCAATCGCCATTCACAAGTTGCCAGAGGGCATGGCGGCCGGTGTGAGTTTCAATGGCGAAAACTTGGGCAACGCCTGGACGGTGACCGTGGGCATCGCCCTTCAAAACGTGCCAGAAGGCATGGTGGTGATTTCGCCGCTGCTGGTGGCAGGAGTGAGCCGAATGCGCACCTTCCTCATATCATTAGGCATCGGTCTGCTTGAAATTGTGGGCGTGCTGATAGGTTATTTCGCTGGAGGCATTTCGCAAGTGATGCTCCCCACGATGCTTGCCTTCGCTGGCTGCGCCATGCTTTATGTGGTGAGCGACGAGATGATACCCGAAACCCACAGCCACGGCTACCAAAAACAAGCCACCTACGCCCTCCTGCTCGGTTTCCTCACCATCCTCGCCATCGAGCGCGCCCTCTAATCCCCACCGACACGCCATAACGCAGGAAAATGTCTTTCCCTGAAAAAAGTTGACTCATAAAAATGTTTTATTATGAGTTTTACAGAAGAATTGATGTCCACGCACTATGACCAAGCCTTGT
>OBLI01003049.1_pt1 | contig 13342 bp, 11 predicted proteins | sample 1519701 | NCBI WGS metagenome assembly OBLI01 (sample SAMEA3663005, study PRJEB22513) | pig gut metagenome | biome: pig gut; feature: pig-associated habitat; material: faeces | place: France | collected 2012 | reverse complement strand
ACATTACTGCTTGCCTTCGAGCTGTTCTTGGTCTTCTTCGGAACCATCGTCTTCGTTCCCTGCTTGATACAGGCTCCGGAAATGAGATCAAAGATATCGCCGCTAAAGGGTGCGACTGCGTCATACCCAAGCTGCGTATGAAGAAGATCCGCAAAATGTTCCGTCACTTTATCCTCGCCGTGGACAACAAATACTTTCTTTGGCGCATGCTCCCGAAAGGCTGCCGCCCAGTCAATCAGCTTTGTCTGATCCGCATGACCGCTGATTCCCGGCAGATTGACGATCTCCGCACGCACCTCGATCATCTCACCAAAAAGCTTGACTTCTTTGACACCGTTTAACAGTGCATGGCCAAGTGTTCCCGGCACCTGATATCCTACAAATAAAATCGTGGAGTCCTCTCTCCATAGATTATGTTTCAGATGATGGCGGATGCGCCCTGCCTCACACATTCCGGATGCAGAGATGATGACAACCGGTTTCTTTAAGAAATTGATCATCTTGGATTGATCCGGAGATACCGCAGTCTTTAGGCCCGGAAACTGGATCGGATTGATTCCCTGCTCAATCAGTTCTTTTGCAGCATCGCTGAAGCATTCCGATACATTCTTATGAAACACATTTGTCGCTTCAATCGCCAGCGGACTATCGATATATACTTCAAAATCCTCAAACTCCGGCAGCAAATGCTCGGATTTGATACGCCTCAGGTAATACAGCATCTCCTGTGTACGTCCGACGGAAAATGCCGGAATGACCAGATTGCCGCCCCGCATAAAGGTACTTTTTATGACATCCACCAGTGCCGTTGCATAATCCACCGGCAGGTCATGCTCTCTGTCCCCGTAGGTAGACTCCATGATCACATAATCGGCATCCTGCAGATAAGTCGGTGATTTGATGAGCGGTTTATTTCCCTGTCCGATATCTCCGGAAAAGACCAGCTTCACCTCTTTTTCCTTTTCCGTCACCCATAACTCTATGGACGAAGAACCAAGCAGATGTCCGGCATCCACAAACCGGATCTTCAGATTCTCATCCACTTCTACGATTTCTTCATAGCTGCAAGGTACAAAGTGGTTCAGAACACTTTGTACATCTTCCATCGTATACAACGGTTCCACCTGTCCCCCACCGGAACGCTTTGCTTTACGATTGCGCCACTCTGCTTCGAATTCCTGAATGTGTGCGCTGTCTTTCAACATGATCACACACAGCTCATAGGTCGCCTGTGTACAGTAGATCCTGCCGCGAAAACCATGTGCATACAAAAGCGGCAATAAACCCGAGTGATCGATATGGGCATGTGTCACAAGCACGGTATCAATCGCTGCCGCATTCACCGGAATCTCCTGATTCACATACAGATCCGGTCCCTGTTCCATACCGCAATCCACCAATAAATGCTTATCACCATATTGTAAAAAATGGCAGCTGCCTGTCACCTCATGGGCAGCACCTAGAAATTCCAATAGCATAATACCATCTCCTTTGTGATTGATATGGTAATTATAACATATATCAGGGCACTTCCAATAGATTTTTTGTTAAAAATAGTCAAATTTTGTTCATGCGTTGTATTTCTTTTTTCAGGTGAAGCATGATCTTTTTTTCCAGTCTCGATATGTAGGATTGTGAGATGCCAAGCAGATCCGCCACCTCTTTTTGGGTCAGTTCCTGATCCATATGCTTTCCCAGCCCATACCGCAATTCTATGATCTGACGCTCCCGTCCGGACAAACACGCGATGGCTTTTTGCAGCAGCTTTCGCTCCGTCTCTGACTCAATATCCTTGGATACCAGATCTTCATCTGTCCCCAAAATGTCTGACAAGAGCAATTCATTTCCATCCCAATCTACATTCAGCGGCTCGTCAATGGATACTTCCATCCTGGTTTTACTGTTTCTTCGCAAATACATGAGTATTTCGTTTTCAATGCATCGGGAAGCATAGGTCGCAAGCTTGATCTGACGATCTGATTTAAATGTGTTGATCGCTTTGATCAGTCCGATCGTTCCGATCGAAATCAGATCTTCCACATTCACTCCGGTATTATCAAATTTTTTTGCGATATAGACCACCAGCCTGAGATTGTGTTCGATCAGCTCTTTTTTTGCTTCCGGTGAGTCCTGATCAAGCAGCTGGATACATTCCAGTTCCTTTTCCCGTTCAAACAATAACGAATAGATGGACGGCAGAATCTTTAGTTGAAATCGATTTGGCACATTCACTTTTATGTACATATCACAACCTCCAATTAAAATAAGTCCGCAGAAAGAAGCATGTGCACACGATCCTTTCGCAGAAACCCCCGCGGGGCGATCCCGATTACCGGATGCTCGATCATCCGTGTATCTACTTCCATTTTATCAATTGTCCATACATGCATATATCCTTTTTCTTCCCCGATACTGGAGTACTCGATCCATCTGCCGCATTCGGGCAATAATTGCAATTGTCCGAAAATCTCCGTATCCACCACACTGACCGGTTGACCCACATACGGATCCCGCAGCAGATTGCCGGAGTCATACAATGCCATCAGACTGACGCAGCGATCCTTGTAATACAGTGTCACGCTTCGAAGCTTTCTGTCGATACAGGTATGCCGTCGTTCCATCAGAAACAACAAAAGTAAAACGACCGCTGCAATGACCGTTCCCAGAGCAAACCAGTCAAACTTCATATGATACGACTGCAGCCACAAAAAGATTCCTGTCAGACCAAACAGAAATATAAACTTGGCCAGCACCACCCATAAAATGCGTTCCTGTGTATGTCCGCCAAAGCAGATTGCGATACCTGCCACATGGATCAAAAGCTCGCACAGTACAAATACACTTCCATATCCCAGCACAAACAAAAACAGTGTACCCAAGCCTGCTATCACAACCGGTATGCAAACATTTTTCCATTTTTCCAATCGCACATGAAACCAGATTTGTAAAAACAGCATACTAAACACTTCTAATATCAGATAACGTAAAAAAAATACATCCAGATATATGGTTAGCAACACATCCCTCCATTCAGCAGCTGAAATTCATTTTATCATTGTGTTTCTTCGAATTTTGTCGAACGAAGTGCTTTATAAAAAAGAATGCGCATAAAAAAACCTTCGCTTTTAGCGAAGGTTTTTCGTACATCTTTATGTATTTATTTTCTTGTATTTTTAAGAAATGCAGGAATCTGGATGTCCTTCTCCGGCACGGTGCTTTCCGGTTGCTTCGGTTTCTGAATACCGGAAAATGTTGGCGGAACCGGAGTCGTCTGCTGTGTATTTGCAATCGTGGACGATGTTCTGTTATAAGTACCACCCAATCCGGATGAAGAGAGACCGGATAATCCGCTACGGCTTGTCAATCCGGAGGTCATTGGTCTGGCAGCAGACTGTGTTCCCAGCGTTGACGTATATTTCATGCCTCCCATTAATGTAGAAGCCCCTTTTGCCTCTTCCAATCCGGTTGCGATAACCGTAATCTTTACTTCGTCTGTCATCGACTCATCATATTTCGCACCGAAAATAATATTTGCTTCCTCTCCGGTCAGATCTCGCACATAGCTTGCAGCATCATCTGCATCCAGCAACGAGATATCTCCTGAGATATTGATGATCACATGTGAAGCACCGTCGATGGTTGTCTCCAGCAACGGACTTGATACTGCCAGTTTGACAGCTTCCATCGCCTTATCGTCACCCTTTGCCTCACCGATACCGATATGCGCAAGACCCTTGTCCTTCATAACCGTCTGAACATCTGCAAAGTCAAGATTGATCAGTGCCGGCAAGTTGATCAGGTCTGTAATACCCTGTACAGACTGCTGTAATACTTCATCTGCTTTCTTCAATGCATCCGGCATTGTTGTACGGCGATCTACGATCTCTAACAGCTTATCATTTGGAATTACGATCAGAGTATCTACGCTTTCCTTCAAGCGCTCGATACCTGATGCCGCATTAATTGCTCTCTGTTTTGCCTCGAATTTGAAAGGCTTTGTTACGACTCCTACCGTGAGGATTCCCATATCTTTTGCAATCTTGGCCACAACCGGAGCAGCTCCTGTTCCGGTACCGCCACCCATTCCACAAGTGACAAATACCATGTCCGCGCCCTGAATGGCTTCACTTAAATCCTCTGCACTCTCTTCTGCCGCTTTCATACCAATCTCAGGCTGTGCGCCAGCTCCGAGTCCCTTCGTCAATTTTTCTCCGATCTGGATCAACGTAGGTGCTTTACATAATGCCAATGCCTGTTTATCGGTATTCACACCAACAAACTCCACACCACCAATATTTTCATCAATCATTCTATTTACAGCATTGTTACCGGCACCGCCTACACCAATTACTATAATCTTCGCATTATTGTCCGCTGCAGTTGTCGTAATCTCTAACAAGGTTACATCCTCCTCATTCTTCAAAAATATATAAATCTTATCCTTTGTGCCTGTTTTCCTATGTATCTCATCACACAAAGTGACCCAAAATGCTAACTTAATGATTTAATAATAGTATTTCTTTGAACATTTCGCAACTATTATTTTTATTTTTTCTATTATTTTTTGTTTTTACTTTTTTTCGGATCAAACACAATATCCGTGGTTTCACTGGTCCAATTTTCTAGATGTAGTGTTCCTTTCTTTCCTTCCAATTGCGGCAGTATGTACTGCAGGCGCATGATCTTCTGTGAAAGGTTGTCCGCATTGCCTACGCGGATCTCTATTTTACCGCTATAGACGGTCATGGTCTTCGCAAGCTGGTCATATTTGATCTTCTTAGATGAAATCTCGTATTTTTCCAGAAGCTGTGTCAGAGAAAGCAGATTTTTCAAGGCCGCTGTATCTTCTAACGGAAGCTTTTCATATAAGATAACCGAATCGCAGGTCAGACCTTCGATCTGTGGAACATTTTTAATCTGCTCTTGCGATGTCTCTACCACAAATCCATCCTTGTCAAAATATGCATTCTGATCAATGGAACTGATATACAGATAACCAAGAATCCCTTTTTCATATACCTCCACACTGATCTCATGCGGCTTGGTAATATCCATACTGATCTTCAAAGTATCGATAAACGGAAGCTTTTCCTGTCTCAGAAAACGATACTTGAAATAAGTATAGAGCGTACTCCACGCATACTCATCTGCCATCACGACCTCTTCGATCTGTTCATCCGAATATAGTTCATTTCCAACAACATTGACCTTTTTCACTGTAAAAACCTGTGTGATCATGATTGCGATGGTCGCAGCCAGGAATGCAATCAAAAGCAGTAAAACGAGCACGATTGTCCTCTTTTTTCTTTTTCTTTCCTGTTGTCTGTATTGTTCTTTGATACCCATATTATCTCTCCACTGTCTCCGGTTCAAATGCAATTCCTCTTGAAACAGCCAGTGCCAGCCCCATCTCTGCCATCAAAAATACAACAGAGGTTCCGCCGTAGCTGATAAACGGAAGTGTCACACCGGTATTCGGAATGGTATTGGTCACGACCGCAATGTTCAATACCACCTGAATGGCAATATGCGCCATGATGCCTGTCACAAGCAGGGAGCCGAATAAATCTCTCGCGTTGTTCGCGATGACCATAAACCGCCAGATCATCAAAAGAAAAAGCATGATCAGACAAACTGCCCCAAATAAGCCAAGTTCTTCACAGATAATGGAAAAGATCATATCGTTCGGAGCTTCCGGCACAAAGCCAAGCTTTTGCATACTGTTTCCAAGTCCTTTTCCGAACAGACCGCCGGAGCCGATGGCATACAATCCCTGAAGAGTCTGATAACCCTTTTCATAATTTTCCGGATTCCGCCAGATCTTCACACGGTTGCTTCGATATCCTGCAGTCGTCAGGAATAAGATGATCGCTCCGACACCGGCTCCGCCAATGGCGAAAAACTGCATATACTTTGGGCTGGATACAAACAGCATCGCAAATGCAATTCCCATAATAATGATCGCGGTACTCAGGTTATTGTAAGCAATCACACCAAAAATCGGCAGGATCGTAACGCCAACCTTTATGACGTTTTTAAACTTGCTCATACTTTTCGGCCGATCCGAGATCACACTGGCAAAAAAAACGATCACCGCAAGCTTTGCAAACTCGGAGGGCTGAAATTCAAATCCGCCTACACCCAGCCAGCGTCTGGAGTTATTGTGTTCGATTCCGACGAAAATAACCGCAGTACAGAGAGCCAGTGCGACACCGTATGCCAGCCATTTCATACGCTTCCAGATGCGGTAATCGATTCTCGAAATCACAAACATACCGACAAGTCCGAGTCCGGATGCAAGCATCTGTTTCTTCAGATAATGCGCCGGATCGCCAAAAGTGTCCTGGGCATCATAGGCGCTGGAGCTATAGAGCATGACCAGACCAAAGCATATTAAGAAAATCAAAATAAAAAGCAGGCTGTAATCAAAATATTTTGTACGACCATTCTTTTTTCTTGCCATGTATGCTCCTTCTTTCTAACCTGAGTTTTTCCAAACCTTATTTCAGTTTCCGTACCATATCCTTAAACATGGTTCCGGGCTGTTCATAGCTGTCAAACATATCCCAGCTCGCGCATGCCGGTGAAAGCAGTACCGATTCTCCCGGTTCAGCTGTAGCGGCACAGATGTCCACTGCCTCCTGCAGACTTTCGGCAAATACATAATCATGGAACCCCAGTTTCTTTGCAGTATCTGCGATCTTTTGTCTGGTTGCCCCGATCAAAACCAGCTTTTTGACTTTCCCGTCAAATGCCTGAATCCACTCCTCATACTCCGATTGTTTATCATAGCCGCCGCCGATCAGACAGGTCTTTGTCTGCATCGCGCGGATTCCCTGAATGGCAGCATCCGGATTGGTTCCTTTGGAATCGTTATAATATTTCACGCCGTTTACTTCGGTCACATATTCTATTCTATGTTCCACCGCTGTAAATCTGACTAATACCTCATGAATTTTTTCCAGCGGCACTCCTGCAGACAGCGCAATTCCCGTGGCCGCCATCACGTTCTCATAATTGTGTTTTCCCAACAGATTCAATTCCCGGATGCTGCAGACCTTTTCCTTTTTTGTATCATGTGCGTAGATGATCTCCTCTCCGTCCAGATACAAGCCGTTGTCCAGTGCTCTCGCACTGCTGAAATAGAGCACCTTGGTCCGCAGGCTCTCACCGAAACGGCGAAGCACCTCATCCTCATAATTCAGGACGCATACCTGCTCACTGCTCTGTCCTTCGGTAATACGCTCCTTTGCAGCAATGTAATTTTCCATCGTATGATGCCGGTTCAGATGATCCGGCGTAATATTTAAGATTGCGGATACTTCCGGTGCAAAATGTTCTACCGTCTCTAACTGGAAGCTGGAAATCTCCGCAACCGTTACGGTATCATCCGTCATTCCTTCCACCATTCTGGTATAAGGAACACCGATATTTCCCACCACACGTACATCAGAATTGACATTTGCCAGAATCTCTCCTGTGAGTGCGGTCGTCGTGGTCTTGCCATTGGTTCCGGTGATCGCCAGTACCTTTCCTTTGGAAAACGCAAACGCAAGCTCGATCTCTCCCCAAATTTTGATTCCTTTCTCACGAAGCGCATTCACCATTGGCAGATCGGTTGGTACACCGGGACTGAGGACTGCATAAGAGAAATCAAAGCAGCGCTCTGTAGGGAACTCTCCGATGATCACCTCACAATCACGTAACAATTCTGATTTTGCCCACACATCCTCCGGGGTCAGCTTCTCATTGCCATCGTATAACACGAAAGGCATTTCCTGTTTTTTTAATAACTCTGCGGCTGCGATTCCACTGATTCCCGTTCCGACAACCAACACTTTTTTTCCGTTTAACTCCATCTGTGTTCTCATAATCTTCACCTGTTCTTAATTTTATAATGCCACATAGCCAAGTAAGCAAAGCAGTGTCGTCACAATGGAAAAGACAGCCACCACTCTGGTCTCTGACCATCCACCCAGCTCAAAATGGTGATGGATCGGTGCCATACGAAAAATTCGCTTTCCATGCGTCTTTTTAAAATAAGTAACCTGAATGATCACCGAAAGAATCTCAATCCAGTAGATCATTCCGACGATCAATATAAAGATCGGCAGCTGCATCATATACGCAGTAGCTGACACAAAACCTCCCAATGCCAGCGATCCGGTATCACCCATAAATACACTTGCAGGATACACATTAAACAACAAAAATCCAAGCAGGGCACCTACAACCGCACAGGTGATCGGTGCAACGCCATTGGCGGTTCCGATCGCAACAACGGCAAAGAATGTGGCCACCAACACCGTAACACTGCTTGCCAGTCCGTCTAAGCCATCTGTAAAATTCACTCCGTTTACCGTTCCGATCACTGCCAGAAACATCACCGGAAATGCCAAGATCCCAAGATCTAAATATTTTCCGTCGCTAAATGGGATCAGCATCGTCATCGGCACCTTTGCCCAAATCAGGTATGCGGCGAACACCGCGGTCACTACGATCTCCAAAATCATTTTCTGCCATGGTAAAAGTCCGTCCGAACGTTTCAATACGACTTTTAAATAATCATCCAGAAATCCGATGATTCCATATCCCAATGTCACAAATAAGACCGGGATCACATTCGGGTGGTCTTTGACAAAAATCAGACTGGTCACAGTAATTGCGATCAATATGATGAGTCCTCCCATCGTCGGTGTCCCGTTTTTTTTCTGATGTGATTCCAATTCCTGACGTTCCGTATTACCAACCTTCAGCTTTCTCAAAAACGGAATAACAACCGGTCCTAAAACTGCTGTGATCGCAAAAGACAATAATACTGCCAGAATACATGTGTTGATCATTTTTATCCCTCTTTCTCTTTGAATCGTTCCATACATACGACGCTGCATATCAGATTTTCACTGAAAACCTGACACACCCCTTTGCCCCGCACGTATATCCGATCAGTTTTTCGCAAATCCCGATACTCAACACATTAGTATACGTTATTTTTTGCGTCAGTGCAAGCCAAGATACGGTAATATGTCCTCAAAAATTTCTTTTGCGATCGGTGCGGCAATGGTTCCGCCGTAATAGATGCCTTTCGGATCGTGCACCACAACCAAAACCATGACCTGCGGATCATTCGCGGGACAAAAGCCCATAAAGGCAGAGATATACTTATTTGCGCTTCTCGGCAATGTCTGGGAAGTCGCGGTCTTTCCGCCAATGGAATACCCCTCAATGTAAGCCTTATTTCCACCGCCCTGTGAGACGACACCCTCCAACAGTCTTGCCATCTGCTTTGATACATCCTCGGACAGGATACGATTTTTTTCGGTTGTCTGATAATGGGACGTATAATCCGTCAGCACCTTTCCCTCTTTATCCTCTGTCTTCAATGCAAAATGCGGTGTGATCCGAAGTCCCCCGTTGATCAGCGAACCGGCCGTCGTCATCAACTGAATCGGCGTCACCTGAAAGCTCTGCCCGAATGCCACGGTTGCCAGTTCCACCGGTCCGATGTTTTCCGGCTTGTGCATGATCGTTCCTGCCTCACCCGGCAGATCCACGCCGGTTTTATCCAACAAACCGAATTGTTCAAAATAATGATAAAACCTGTCTGCACCCAGGCGCAGACCTACTTCAATGAATACCGGGTTACCCGTTTTTGGTACGGCATCTTTTTTGTATGATCGCTATGACGCTTTCCTGATATTCCTTTGTTACAATTTCCGGCAGGGCATTGTCGATATAGATCCATTCACGCTCATCTAACCGGACTCTGCATTTTCGTTCAAAATCATATTCATACTGATGAAGGATCACCGTACCGTGTGCTCTTGGCGCATACAGCATTCCCCGCCAGGCGCTGTCTGAGATCCGTTTTCCGTTTTTACTGTGCACTCCTTTTTCATACATGACGTTTGCAATATGGTAAAAACTGTCCCCCGCTTCTGCCATGGCAAACGCCTCCCGGTAAGCCTTTGCCTCTGCTTCGTTGATCCGGTATCTGTCCTTTTCAATCTTATCCCATCCAAACATCGGCACACTGATATTGAGTCCGCTTTTCTTTTCCTGTCTTCTCCGGTGCGAATTTTTGATCTTTTTGGATAATTCCCTGCTGAAATCCTCCGCCATGATTGCCTTGATCCCTGTGATCAGCGAGTCCTCCGGTTCATAAAACCGCCCTTCTATATAGAGGTACAATCGTTTCTTACACTGATTCATCTGATCCAAAAACAGATACCAGTCTCTCGCGGATCGCATGAGACGGTCAATCGATTTGATCATGATCACATCAAACAGATCCGTGTGCATATCCGCTAAAAGTCTCTGGTATTCCTTTCTTTTTTTACTGGATGTCCCCGATTCACTTTCAATATACTGTGCGCTCACGATCCAGCCCAGTTTTTTTGCCAACTCCACACTTTCTTCCACCTGTACAAGAAGTGCCGAGCGCTGTGCCTCCTCTTCGGTGGAGCAACGATTATAGATTGCTACCCTTATTTGCATAAAAGCCTCATATTTTTTGTTCTTTTACCTATTTATATTCAAAAAATAACGGAATATGGTTTTTTGTTGACTTCAATGCGTTAAACTAGTATAATTCTGTGACGTAGGGTTTTTTTATCAAAAAAACCAAATCCTACAGGAAAAGAAAATATGGAGGATAGAAACATGAAAAAATTTCTTGCACTTGTTTTAACCTGTTCTATGGTATTCGCAATGACCGCATGCGGAAGCTCAACAGCAAATGATTCTGCCGCATCTTCAGATTCGGTTGCAGAGAATACCACTGACAACACAGAAAGCGCAGACAGCTACACCGTTGGTATCTGCCAGTTAGTACAGCATGACGCACTTGACGCTGCTACACAGGGATTTAAAGATGCCCTTGTCGCAGAACTTGGTGAAGGCGCGGTTACCTTTGACGAGCAGAACGCTCAGGGTGATTCCAACACCTGTTCAACCATTGCAAACAGCTTTGTTTCAGACGGCGTTGACTTAATTCTTGCCAACGCGACACCTGCTCTTCAGGCAGCTGCTGCAGCAACCAACGAGATCCCGATCCTCGGAACATCCGTTACCGAGTACGGTGTTGCTTTAGGAATTGACAACTTTGACGGAACCGTTGGAACCAACGTATCCGGTACATCTGACCTTGCTCCGTTAAACGGACAGGCTGATATGCTTGCAGAGTTATTCCCAGATGCAAAAAATATAGGTTTACTTTACTGTTCTGCTGAGGCAAACTCACAGTATCAGGTAGATACCATCAAAACTTACTTAGAGGGTAAAGGTTATACCTGTACATACTACTCATTCGCAGATTCCAACGATCTGTCTTCCGTAGTAACAGAAGCTACCTCAAACATGGATGTCATCTACGTTCCAACCGATAACACCTGTGCATCCAACACCGAGCTGATCAACAATATCGCTCAGCCTGCTGGTGTTCCGATCGTAGCCGGTGAGGAAGGAATCGCTGCCGGATGTGGTGTTGCTACACTTTCTATCAGCTACTATGATTTAGGAACTGCAACCGGAAAAATGGCAGCTAAGATCTTAAAAGGTGAGTCAAATGTAGCTGAAATGCCGATCGAGTACGCTCCGCAGTTTACCAAGAAATACAACCCAACCATCTGTGAAGCACTTGGCATCGAAGTACCAAGCGACTACGAGGCAATTGCACAGTAATCTGAAATTGCTGATTCATTCAAATGAAAGATCGTCGCCCATGAGAAACGCTATGCGTTGGGGCGACGAGTCATCAGGATTCACAAGCGAATCCTGATAAGAATGGCCAGCGGGAGTCCCATACACTCCCGCTGATTTTTACTTATTTTAAAACTGACTATTCCGTGTCATCCATTGTCAGATGATGCAAAAGAAATGGGGATAAAATAATGAATATAATGAGTTTAATCAATGCCCTTCCGGGTGCTGCCGCACAGGGTCTCATCTGGGGAATCATGGCAATCGGCGTTTACATCACTTTTCGTATTTTAGACATCGCAGACCTGACCGTTGACGGTTCGCTTTGTACCGGCGGTGCCGTCTGCATCATGATGCTGCTCTCCGGTCACAGTGTCGGTGTGGCGATCATCGCTGCTATTCTGGTCGGAATGATCACCGGTCTGGTAACCGGAATCTTTCATACTTTTATGGGAATCCCAGCCATCCTTGCCGGAATTCTCTCCCAACTGTCTTTGTATTCGGTAAACTTGAAAATATTGGGAAAAGCAAATCAGGCAATCAATGTAGATAAATACAGCCTGTTGGTTTCGTTGAGATATATTAAAAATGTTGCATTTTACAAAAACACATTATTTATTGTCGCAATCATCATCTTAGTTGTGGTTGCGGTACTCTACTGGTTTTTCGGAACCGAGATCGGATGTGCTCTGCGTGCAACAGGCTGTAACGGCAACATGTCAAGAGCACAGGGAATCAACACTAACTTTTCAAAAGTGCTGGGTCTGATGATCTCCAACGGACTGGTTGCGTTATCCGGAGCTCTCCTGACACAGTATCAGGGCTTTGCGGATATCAACATGGGACGCGGAGCGATCGTCATCGGACTGGCCGCTGTCATCATCGGCGAAGCTGTATTCGGAAAGATCTTCCGCAACTTTGCACTGCGTCTGATCGCAGTCGCATTCGGTTCGATCATCTACTATCTGGTACTCCAGTTCATCATCTGGCTGGGTGTAGATACAGATCTGTTAAAGATGCTTTCTGCTTTACTGGTAGCCATCTTCCTTGCAGTTCCATACTGGAAGAGAAAATACACCAAAGGATCTGTTAAGAAAGGAGGAGCAAACTAATGCTTGAGATTTCACATGTAACAAAGGTGTTCAACGTGGGCACTGTCAATGAAAAAGTCGCATTAAATGACTTCTCTTTAACACTGGAAAACGGAGATTTTGTCACCGTCATCGGCGGAAACGGAGCCGGTAAATCCACCATGATGAATGCGATCGCCGGTGTGTGGCCGGTAGATGCCGGAACGATCAAAATTGACGGAACAGATATCACAAAGCTTCCGGAGCACAAGCGCGCAGCTTTTCTTGGCCGCGTATTTCAGGATCCGATGACCGGTACTGCTGCTACCATGGGAATCGAGGAAAATCTCGCACTGGCTGCCAGACGCGGTAACAGACGTACACTTCGCGCCGGAATCAAGGCATCCGAGCGTGAGGAATACCGTGAATTATTAAAAATACTTGGTCTTGGTTTAGAGGATCGTCTCACCTCAAAGGTAGGACTTCTCTCCGGTGGTCAGAGACAGGCTCTGACTCTTCTCATGGCTACGATGAAGAAACCGAAGCTGCTTCTCTTAGACGAGCACACCGCA
>OBLI01003047.1_pt1 | contig 13351 bp, 11 predicted proteins | sample 1519701 | NCBI WGS metagenome assembly OBLI01 (sample SAMEA3663005, study PRJEB22513) | pig gut metagenome | biome: pig gut; feature: pig-associated habitat; material: faeces | place: France | collected 2012 | reverse complement strand
GGGTGAGCTTTCGCCGGTAGCCGCAGAGCAGCTGATATTCCTCATGGTCGGCATAGTGCAGCGGCAGCTCCACCGGATTGTGGGGCAGCTCCACCGGGTCCCCATCCACCTGATTGGACAAGAATTCCTCGCTCCACCGCTGGGTAAATTCCCAACTGTCGCAAATACTGGTTTTCATCGTGAATCCCCCTTTTGCCGCCGGAACAGGCTCCGGCTGTCTTTTTTGTGATTATACAATTTCCCCGGAAAAAAGTAAAGTGGTTATCTTGCATTGACAACCCATAGTGAAATTCGGTATAATAATGACGCTGAAATTGGTGTTTGTTGAGATGTTTCGTAGGGAATGCATTTATGCATTCCGCCTCGGTAACGTTTTTATTGAGGTATATTGAATGGAAAAATGTTGGATAACACCAAGGGCGGGGGTTTCCACCGCCGAAATGTGGCAAATATTTGAGCATTTCCGTTAAAACGAACCGCGGATGTTCATCAGCCTTTCGGAACGGATAAATCCGTTCCCTACGGAAATCATCTCCACAAATTTCAATTTCTCTTTCATTCCAAAATACATATTTGAATATGAGGAGAAACACAATGGAATATCGCATTGAGCACGACTCCATGGGGGAAATGAAGGTCCCTGCGGACAAATACTGGGGGGCCCAGACCCAGCGGAGCCACGAGAACTTCCCCATCGGCGTCGACCTGGAAACCATGCCCCGGGAGATCATCCGCTCCTTCGGCGCCCTGAAGCTGGCCGCCGCCCGGGCCAATCACCTGCTGAAGCCGGAAAAAATGACGGAGGAAAAGCTTTCTGCCATTGAAACCGCCGCCAAAGAGGTGACGGAAGGCAAGCTCTATGACCATTTCCCTCTTGTGGTCTGGCAGACCGGCTCCGGCACCCAGTCCAACATGAATGTGAACGAGGTCATCGCCGCCCGGGGCAATGAGCTGGCAGGAAAGAAGCTCCTGCACCCCAACGACGACATCAACATGAGCCAGTCCTCCAACGACACCTTCCCCACCGCCATGCACATCGCCGCCGTGGAGGCTCTGGAAAAAAAGCTGCTGCCTGCGGTCCGGGTGCTGATCGACACCTTGAAGCGTCTGGAAGCAGAGAATCAGGGCATTGTGAAATCCGGCCGGACCCATTTGCAGGACGCGGTGCCCATCTCCTTTTCCCAGGAGATTTCCGGCTGGCGCAGCAGCTTAGAGCGGGACCAGGAGCTGATTCAGCTCTCCCTGGAGCCCCTGCGGGAGCTGGCTCTGGGCGGCACCGCCGTGGGCACCGGGCTCAATGCCCCCAAGGGATTCGATACCCTGGTGGCGGAAAAGGTGACGGAAATCACCGGGCTGCGCTTCGTCACCGCAAAAAACAAATTCCACGCCCTCACCAGCAAGGATGAATTGGTGTTCGCCCACGGTGCCATGAAGGCGTTGGCCTGTGACATGATGAAAATCGCCAACGACGTGCGCTGGCTGGCCTCCGGACCCCGGGACGGCTTAGGGGAGATCTTCATCCCGGAAAACGAGCCCGGCTCCTCCATCATGCCCGGCAAGGTGAACCCCACCCAATGTGAGGCGGTGACCATGGTGGCGGTGCAGGTGATGGGAAATGATGCCACCATCGGCATCGCGGCCAGCCAGGGCAATTTCCAGCTGAACGTGTTCATGCCGGTGATGGCCTACAATTTCCTCCAATCCGCCCGGCTGCTGGCGGAGTCCATTCTCTCTTTCAATGACCGCTGCGCCGTAGGCATCCGGGCCAACCGGGAGAAGATGCACGATAATCTTTACAATTCCCTCATGCTGGTCACCGCTTTGAATCCCCACATCGGCTACGAAAACGCGGCCAAAACCGCCAAGAAAGCCTACAAGGAAAACATTTCCCTGAAAGAAGCCTGCGTGCAGCTGGGCTTTCTCACCGAGGAGGAATTCGACGAGGTATTCCACCCGGAGGAAATGGTCTGACAAAAAGCACCCCGGAACCGAGCTGGTTCCGGGGTGCTGTGATGTTGTGATTAGCCGTTGCGGACGGACATAAACAGGCTCTCCATGTAGCGGGAGGTATCCTCGGGCAGGTAGTCGAAGCTGGTGGCGTTCCGCAGCTCCTGGGCGTCGGGATAGGCCACCGGGTCATTGACGATTTCCTCGTCCATATACTGCTTGGATTCGGAAGCGGGGACGGAGTAGCCGATGAAGTCCATGTTGGCGGCGGAAATCTCCGGGTCACACAGGAAGTTGATGAACAGCTCCGCGGCCTCCTTCTCCTGGCAGCAGGTGGGGATGCACATGGCATCGATGAACACGTTGAAGCCCTGGTGATCGGGCCGGTAGAAGGCCAGGTTCTCGTTCTCCTCCACCATGGTCAGGTAGTCACCGGCATAGTAGGGCGCGATCCAGGCCTCCTCATTTTCCATGGCGTCGAAGATCTGGTCCATCACGTACTGCTGCACCACACCCTTTTGCTCCGCCAGCTTCTCGGCGCAGGCCTGGAGCTCTGTTTCGTCGGTGGTGTTGATGTCGTAGCCCAGCAGGTACTGGGCAATGCCGAAGGCATCCCGGGAGTTATCAAACATGAGGATTTTTCCGGCGTACTTCTCATTCCACAGCAGCTCCCAGCCGGTGACGTCCGCCTCGTCCACATACTTGGTGTTGTAGATGATGCCCACGGTGCCCCAGGTGTAGGGGACGGAGTATTTATTCTCCGGGTCGTAGGAGGTGTTGCGGAAGGAGTCGTCGATGTACTGGGCGTTGGGGATGTTGTCGTAATTCAGCTCCAGCAGCATGTTCTCCTGGCGCATCCGGCCGATCATATAGTCGGAGGGGATGATCACATCCACGGTGATGCCGCCGTTGGAGAGCTTGGCATACATGCTCTCGTTGGAATCGTAGGTGGAGTACTTCACCTTGATGTTGGGGTAGGCCTCTTCAAAGGCGGCGATGATGTCCATGGAGTCGTCGTCCCCCTCGGCGATGTACTGGCCCCAGTTATACACATACAGGGTCACCTTTTCTCCCTTGGCGGCGGCGGAGATGGCGCAGCAGCCCAGCACCAGGCAGATGGCCAGAGCAAAGGAAATGATTTTTTTCATGTTGGGTTCTCCTTTCACTTGCCCCGGGCGACCTGACGCTTCTTGTCGCCCATGAGCTGAATCACGTTGGATATGACCATCAGCACAAAAATCAGCAGGAACAGCAGTGTGAACATGGCGTAAATCTTTGGCTGGATTGGCTTTTTGGTATAGGAATAGATTTCCACCGGCAGTGTGACAAAGTCCAGACCGGTGACAAAATAGCTGATGACGAAATCATCCAGGCTCATGGTAAAGGCCATGATGGCGCCGGAGAGGATGCCGGGCATGATCTCGTGGATGGTCACCTTGAAAAAGGCCTGCATATGGGTGCAGCCCAGATCCAGCGCCGCATCCGTCAGGCTCTCGTCCATCTGCTTCAGCTTGGGCATCACATTCAGGATGACATAGGGCAGGTTAAAGGTGACATGGGCAATCAGCAGCGTCCAAAAGGTCAGGCTGTTTTTCTGGCCCAGGAGCTTACTCCCCACGAACACAAACAGCAGCGACAGCGACACGCCGGTGACGATATCCGGATTGGTCATGGGGATGTTGGTCAGGTTCATGGCCACCTTTCGCAGCTTGGGGTTCAGCCCATTGATGCCGATGGCCGCCACGGTGCCGAAGGCCGTGGCCAGGAGGCTGGCCAGCACGGACACGATCAGCGAATTTCGCAGCAGCTCCAGAAGGCCGTCGTCCTTGAAGAGCTTCACATACTGCTGCAAAGTAAAGCCATCGAAATGGGTGATGTTCTTGCCGGTGTTGAAGGAGGCCACCACCAGTACCGCCATGGGAATATAGAGGAAGATGTAAATCAGAATGGTGATGAACTGATTGGTCCGTTTCATACCACCACGCTCCCCTCTTCATCCCCGCCGAAGCGGTTCATGATGCCGGTGCACACGAACACCAGGAGCATCAGCACGATGGACAGCGCCGCGCCCAGGTTGGGGTTGTTGCCCTGCTTGAACTGCCGCTCAATCACGTCGCCAATGAGCACGGTGCTGGAAGAGCCCATCTTCTGAGAGATGTAGAAGGTGGACACTGCCGGAACAAACACCATGGTCATGCCGGAGAGGATTCCGGGCATGGACAATGGGAGAATCACCCGCCGGAAGGTCTGCACGCCGTTGCAGCCCAAATCCTCCGCCGCCTCAATCAGCCGGCGGTCGATTTTGGAAATGGTGGTGTAAAGGGGCAGGATCATATAGGGCAGGTAGTTGTAAACCATACCCAGAACCACCGCGCCGGGGGTGCGGATCAGGGTCAGCCGTCCAAAATCCTCCGGGATCCCGGCAAACACGCCGCCCAGGGAACGGAGCCAGTCGAAGAACGCCACCAGCAGATTGTTGATGATGCCCTGGTCATTCAGCAGTCCCACCCAGGCCAGAGTCCGAAGCAAAAAGCTCATGCACATGGGCAGCATCACCAGCATGTACAAAAACCGCTGGGCCGTCTGGCTGCAGTGGGCGATGTAATAGGCCACGGGATAGCCCAGAATCAGGCACACCACGGCGGACACCAGAGAATACACAATGGAGGTCCACAGCACCGGCATATACATTCCCAGCTGCCGCAGATTCACGAGAGAGAATTCGCCGGTGGAGGGGTCCGTCAGGGCATAGTAGCCCACCACCCCCAGGGGAATCAGGGTAAACAGCACCATCCATATTAAATAAGGAGTGCTGAGCAGAATAGAATTATTCCTTTTCATCCCCGGCATCCTCCGTCAGCTCGTCGTACTCCGCGGAGTAGGAGCTGTAGTCGCCAAACATGCCCGAGTATTCGCTCTTGTGCATGATGTGAATATCCTCCGGATTCAACCGAATGCCGATGGTGGAGCCCACGGCCTGATAATCCGTGGACTGAATCAGCCATTTAAAGCCCTTGAACTCCACGATGATATCATAGTTCAGGCCCTTAAAGGTGATGGCGGTGACCTTGCCGACCAGGTGGCCCTCCTTTACCGGGACGATGTCCACGTCCTCGGGCCGGATGACCACGTCCACGCTCTCGTTCTTTTCAAAGCCCTTGTCCACGCACTGAAATTCCCGGTCGAAGAACTTCACCCGATAGTCGGACAGCATCACGCCGTCTAATATATTGGATTCGCCGATGAAATCCGCCACGAAGGCGTTTTTCGGCTCATTATAGATATCCTCAGGCTTGCCGATCTGCTGGATGCGGCCCTTGTCCATCACCACGATGGTATCGGACATGGACAGCGCCTCCTCCTGATCGTGGGTCACATAGATAAAGGTGATGCCCAGAGCCTGCTGAATGCGCTTGAGCTCATTCTGCATGTCCTTGCGGAGCCGCAGGTCCAGCGCCCCCAGGGGCTCGTCCAGAAGCAGCACCTTGGGCCGGTTCACCAGAGCCCGGGCGATGGCCACCCGCTGCTGCTGACCGCCGGAGAGGCTGTCGATATGCCGGTTTTCGTAGCCCCGCAGGCTGACGATTTCCAGCATCTCTTTCACTCTGGCGTCGATCTCGCTTTTGGGCACCTTGGCCACCCGCAGGCCGAAGGCGATATTGTCGTAAACATCCAGGTGCGGGAAAAGGGCATAACGCTGAAACACGGTGTTGATCTGCCGCCTATAGGGCGGAACATCATTGATTGTCTCACCGTCGAAGGTCACCGTACCGGAGGTCGGCGTCAAAAACCCGCCGATGATCCGGAGTGTGGTGGTCTTCCCGCAGCCGGATGGACCCAGCAATGTGAGGAATTCATGATCGTTGATGTAAAGATTGATGCCGTCTAATATACGCTCCCCGTCGAACTCCATAACCAAATCACGGAGCCTGATGAGTTCCTTGGCCATTATCCTCCCCCGATTCTTTGAACGATTTTTCGTCAGAATTTGACACATATAAATATATATGAAATCGGCCCAATGTCAATAGGCAACCTGAAAAACATATTTTGCATATTGGTTTCACTCAGCTTATTGTCAAATAGGTGTTTGTAGAGATGTTTCCGTAGGGAACGGATTTATCCGTTCCGCCCGTTCCGATAAACACTCAGGTTCGTCCAATGGTAACACGCCAGACTTTGCGTAGGGAATGCATTTATGCATTCCGCTTGCGTATTGTTTCAAAACCGGTTGGATAAATGGTGAAATGCCAGTAATATGTTCCCCCAAATGCCATTCAACGAACTGCGGTGATCATCGGGGGCTTCGGAACGCATAAATGCGTTCCCTACGAAACATCTCTGCAAATTCCAATTTATCGGGGCAGTACCGGTCGAGGGGCCCAGGAGTTGTGGGTTAATTGCCCAAGGTTCGTAACGAATTGGCCGCGGGGCCTCCCCGCCAAATTCCAATTTTACCGTATGCCATGGGTTCCACAAAGATAAGAAAGCCCCAAAACAATCCTTGGGGACTGATTTGGGGCTTCCTTAGAGAAAGAGGAGAGAGGTACACAATATGAAAAAGAAAAAGGAATCAAAAATTAAAACGGAAAATCCCTTCCGGCGGCCCATGACGGACCCCCAAGGGAGCTACACCGGCACACCGGAGCAGCTGGAGGAGGAGCCGGTGCAGGACGTGGATGACCTGTAAAATCAGTCGATTTCCGTCAGCCAGCCTTCAGGGGCGGGAATGCTGCCCATCTGGATGCCGGTGAGGGTGTCGAAGAGCTTCTGAATCACCGGGCCCATTCCAGCGTAGTGGATGTCCCGTCCGTGATCCACAATTTTGCCCACGGGGGAGATGACGGCGGCAGTGCCGCAGAGGCCGCACTCGGTAAACCGGTCCAGCTCTTTCAGCTCCACCCGGCGTTCCACCACTTCCAGTCCCAGATACTCCCGGGCGATATAGGTCAGGGAGCGCCGGGTGATGGAGGGGAGGATGGTGCCGGAAATGGGCACCACAACCTTGTTAGGCCCCTCGGCAAAGATCAGGTTGGCGCCGCCGGTCTCCTCCACGTAGGTCCTGGTGGCAGAGTCCACATACAGGTTCTCGTCATAGCCAAGGGCGTGGGCCTCTGTCAAAGCGTACAGGCTCATGGCGTAGTTCAGGCTGGCCTTGATGTGGCCGGTGCCCCGGGGGGCGGCCCGGTCCAGATCGCAGACCCGAATCACCAGGGGACGGATGCCGCCCTTGAAATAGGGCCCAACCGGGGTGGCGAAAATACGGAACTGAAATTCATCGGCGGAATGCACCCCGATGATGGGGCTGGTGCCGAAGAGGTAAGGACGGAGATACAGGCTGGCGCCGCTGCCGTAGGGGGGCACCCATTTCCGGTTGGCGTGGACGGTCTGCCGCACCGCATCCAGAAATTTTTCCTTGGGGAACACGGGCATCTCCATTCTGCGGCAGGAATCCTCCATCCGCTGCGCGTTCAGGTCGGCCCGGAAGCTGACAATCCGGCCATCCTCGGTGGAATAGGCCTTTAAGCCCTCAAAGCAGCACTGGGCATATTGCAGCACACAGGCGCATTCACTGAGAACCACATTGGGATCGTCACTGAGGGTGCCCTGATCCCAGGCTCCATTTTTATAAAGGGAAACAAATCGATAATCCGTGGGGTGATAAGCAAACCCCAGCTTTTCCCATTCCAAGTCCATTTTTCAGCATCTCACTTTCCACTGTCGCCATAGTTGGCCAGGACTCTTGCAGAGGGATCGTTCACGTTGCAGCCCTCCCAATCCTTGTTGGGCATCCAGAAATCTGCAACCATCTCCGCTTGACCCGGGTAGTAGCGCTCGAAAATCTCCCGGTAGAGCAGGGATTCTTTTGTAAAGGGGGTGGCAAAGGAATAGAGCTTCCGGCGGACTTCAAACTGCTGATCGGTGTAGCGGCTTTCGGCGTATTCTTTCAGATCGTCCACCATGGAGTGACCCACGGCGTCGCTGAAAGCGGCCTTTTCCCGCATCAGGATATCCCGGGGCAGGTAGTCGCCCTCGAAGGCGTGGCGCAGCAGATACTTGCCCTTGCCGTAGGAGTTGACCTTTCGGGCCGGATCCAGGGCCATGACGTATTCCACAAAGTCCAGATCGCCGAAAGGAACCCGGGCTTCCAGGCTGTTCACGCTGATGCAGCGGTCGGCCCGGAGAACGTCGTACATATGCAGCTCCCGGATGCGCTTCTCCGCCTCCTGCTGGAAGGCCTCGGGGCTGGGGGCAAAGTCGGTGTATTTGTAGCCGAAAAGCTCGTCGGAAATCTCACCGGTGAGAATCACCCGCAGATCGGTGTGCTCATGGATGTATTTGCAAACCAGATACATGCCGATGGAGGCCCGGATGGTGGTAATGTCGTAGGTGCCCAGCAGGGCGACGACCTGGGGCAGGGCCTCCAGCACATCCTCCTTGGTGATGATCACCTCGGTGTGGTCGGCGCCGATGTAATCGGCCACCTGCTTGGCGTATTTCAAATCAATGGCATCGATGTCCATGCCGATGGAAAAGGTCCTGATGGGCTTTTTGGAGCACCGGGCGGCTACCGCGCACACCAGGCTGGAATCCAGTCCGCCGGAAAGCAGGAAGCCCACGGGGGCATCCGCATCCAGCCGCTTCTCAATACCGGCAACCAATTTGTCGTGGATTTTCTTACAGGCGGTTTCCACATCGTCGTGATATACCGCCACCGGCTTGCTGATCTCCCGGTAGCAGACGAACTGGCCGTCCTTGTAGTAATGCCCAGGGGGGAATGGCATGATCTTTCCGCACACGCCCACCAGGTTCTTTGCCTCGCTGGCGAAGATGATGCCGCCGCCGGGCAGATAGCCATAGTAAAGGGGCCGGATGCCGATGGGGTCCCGGGCGGCAATCAGCTGATTTGTTTTTGCGTCATAGATGATCGCGGCGAACTCCGCGTCCAGCATCCGGAACATGTCGGTGCCGTATTCCTGATAAAGGGGCAGCAGCAGCTCACAGTCGGATTCGCTTTGGAAAGTGTAGCCCTTTTCCATCAGCTCCTGCTTCAGCTTGCGAAAACCGTAAATTTCGCCGTTGCAGACCACCCAGTTTCCGTTCAGGCCAAAGGGCTGCATGCCGTTTTCATTCAAACCCATGATGGCAAGGCGATGGAAGCCCAAAAAGCCGTTGCCGATATCCTGCATCCGGGTCATATCCGGACCCCGGGAAACGGTTCTGTCAAAATAAGTGCTGATTTCCTGCTTGCTCAGCTCAGACCCAATGTAACCAATGATGGAACACATATTGGCCCCTCCTTTTTATTTGCGGACGGCAGCGCGGAGAAACAAAAAATGCGACAAGAAAAAGTCCGCAGGAGAGGGCCTGCAAGACGACGTCCTTGTCGCATTTATATCTCTATGGAACAGCATGGCGCTGCTTTGTGAGGATTCTACACCAGAGTGCTCCGGATGTCAAGGAAAATTTCGGCATTGAAGCCGGACGGGATGCGGTTTTGGTGAAATAAATGAATTTTTCAAAGCTTCATCTTGCAAGCTTCGGCTGATTTATACAATCACTGGGGATTGACAGAAAGGGGAAAAGGAAGTATAATTTCCTTATGAACAAGGACGTTTGCGGTACTGGGTGCCAGAAGCACCCGGCGGTCGAATGTCCTCTTTTTTGTGTGAAAAGGGGAATAGTATGCTATATTCAGCTGAGGAAGTATTTGAATATGTGGAGCAGGAGGATGTGAAATTTATCCGCCTGGCTTTTTGCGATGTGACCGGCCGACAGAAGAATATTTCAATCATGCCGGAGGAATTGGAGCGCGCTTTTTCCTACGGCATTTCCTTTGATGCCTCCGCCATTGCCGGGTTCGGCGGCCCGGTTGGGTCGGATTTGTTCCTGCATCCCATTGCGTCCACGCTGAATGTGCTTCCCTGGCGTCCCAGTCGGGGCAAGGTGGTGAAGATGTTCTGCCACATCTGCCACCCCGACGGCAGTCCCTTTGCTATGGACAGCCGGGCCATCCTGGAAAAAGCCGTCCAGGAGGCAGGGGAGATGGGCTGCCAGGTGCGCTTCGGCTCGGAGTTTGAGTTCTATCTGTTCAAAACCGACGAAAACGGCAACCCCACGGAGGAGCCCTTTGACCGGGCCGGATATATGGATGTGGCCCCTGAGGACAAGGGGGAGAACGTCCGCCGGGAAATCTGCCTGAATTTGCAGGACATGGGCATTCAGCCGGAGAGCTCCCATCATGAGGAGGGACCGGGGCAGAATGAAATCGACTTCCGCTATTCCGATGCCCTGTCCGCTGCGGATAATGCCATGCATTTTAAGACTGTGGTGAAGACCGCGGCATTGCGAAACGGCCTGTATGCGGATTTTTCTCCCAAGCCCATAGAGGGAGAGGCGGGCAACGGCATGCACATCAACATGTCCGTCAAATGCGCCGACGGGCAGGACCGCAGCGATGCTTTCCTGGCCGGGGTGCTGGAGCATGTCCGGGAGATCACCGCATTCCTGAACCCCACGGAGGGTTCCTACCGCCGCCTGGGGGAGCACAAGGCCCCCCGCTACATCACCTGGTCCCCGGAGAACCGGTCCCAGCTCATTCGGATTCCTGCGGCCAAGGGGGAGTACCAGCGCATTGAGCTCCGCTCTCCCGACCCCATGGCCAATCCCTATCTTGCCTATGCCCTGCTGATTCATGCCGGACTGGATGGGATCCGCCGGAACCTCTCCGCCCCCCTGCCTGTCAATGAAAACCTCTATACGGCGGCGGAAAGCCTGACCTCCCAATTGGAAAAGCTCCCGGAGTCTTTGGAGCAGGCCAGGGAAATCGCCCGAAACAGCCCCTTTGTCGCGTCCATTCTGCCCAAACAAATGCTGGATTGAGGGAATGCCTATGGCAATGGCAAAAAGAAAGTACCGGGTTCTTGTGGCCGGCTCCGGCGATAAGATATTCGATTACATCTCGGAAATGCTTCCACGCACCGGTTATGAGCCCGTCCTCCGGGCCAGTGACGCGGGGGAGGTCCGGCGGATGCTGCTGGATTCTCCGGTGGACATTGTCATCATCAACACCCCCCTCAGCGACGATTTCGGCGTGGAGCTGGCATTGGACCTGGCAGAGGGAGCCACCGGCGTGATGCTGCTGGTGAAAAACGAGCTGTATGACCAGGTTTGCTATAAGGTGGAGGACAGCGGCGTACTGACCCTGGGAAAACCCATGAGCCGCCAGGGCTTTTACAGCGCCGTCAAGCTGCTCACCGCCATGACCGCCAGGCTCTCCAAAATGGAAAAGGCCAACCGCACCCTCCAGGAAAAAATGGCGGACATTCGGGTGGTGAACCGGGCCAAATGGCTGCTCATTGAGCACCACCATATGAAAGAGCAGGATGCCCATTATTTCATCGAAAAGCAGGCTATGGACACCCGTCTCTCCCGCCGGGAAGTGGCGGAGAACATCATCAGAACCTACGATCTGTAGCAGAGAAGAACAGAGAGAAAACGAACAATGGCGTTCGGCTTCCGAGGCAGCACCCCCTGCCCCGGGGACCGAGCGCACATTTTTTTGGAGGAAGAGAATATGAAAAGCACCAAGTATATTTTCGTCACCGGCGGCGTGGTTTCCGGATTGGGAAAGGGCATCACCGCCGCGTCCCTGGGCCGCTTGCTGAAAGCCAGAGGGCTGAAGGTGGCGGCCCAGAAGCTGGACCCCTACATCAATGTGGACCCGGGCACCATGAGCCCCTATCAGCATGGTGAGGTCTATGTCACCGAGGACGGCGCGGAAACCGACCTGGATCTGGGCCACTACGAGCGCTTTATCGATGAAAACCTGAATAAATTTTCCAACCTCACCACCGGCAAGGTATACTGGAATGTGCTGAACAAAGAGCGCCGGGGGGAGTATCTGGGCTCCACCGTCCAGGTGATTCCCCATGTGACCAATGAGATCAAGGAGTTCGTCTATTCCGTGGCCAAGAAAACCGACGCCGATGTGGTCATTACGGAAATCGGCGGCACCATCGGCGACATTGAGTCCCAGCCCTTTTTGGAGGCGGTGCGGCAGATTTCCCTGGAGGTGGGCCAGGAGAACAGCCTGTTCATCCATGTGACCCTGGTGCCTTTCCTCCGGGGCTCCGACGAGCACAAGTCCAAGCCCACCCAGCATTCCGTCAAGGAGCTGCAGGGCATGGGCGTGAAGCCGGACATCATCATCCTGCGCTGTGACGAGCCTCTGGAGGAATCCATTTTCCAGAAGATCGCCATGTTCTGCAACGTCAAGCCGGACTGCGTCATTGAGAACATCACCCTGCCGGAGCTGTACGAAGCCCCCATTATGCTGGAAAAGAGCCATTTTTCCGCCATTGTCTGCCGGGAGCTGGGCATCAACGCGCCGGAGATCGACCTGTCCGATTGGAATTCCATGCTGGACCGGATTCACAGCCGCAGTAAAAAGGTGACCATCGGCCTGGTGGGCAAATACGTCCAGCTCCACGATGCCTACCTCTCCGTGGCGGAGGCCCTGCGCCATGCTGGCTACGCCCACGGGGCCACGGTGAGCATTAAGTGGATCGACTCCGAAACGGTGAATGAGCAGAATGTGGCGGAGATCCTGGACGACTGCTCCGGCGTGATCGTCCCCGGCGGCTTTGGCAACCGGGGCATTGAGGGGAAGATCATTACCGCCAACTACTGCCGGACCCATAATCTTCCCTATCTCGGCATCTGCCTGGGCATGCAGGTGGCGGTGATTGCCTTTGCCAGATTTGTGGCGGGAATGCAGGATGCAAACTCCGGAGAGTTCGACCCGGATTCTCAGCACAAGGTCATTGATTTTCTTCCGGACCAGAGTGACGAAACCGATAAGGGTGGAACCCTCCGCCTGGGGGCCTATCCCTGCCGCATTGTCCCCGGCACCCAGATGCACCGGGTCTACGGCAAGCTGGATATCTCCGAGCGCCACCGCCACCGGTATGAATTCAACAACGATTTCCGCGCTGCCCTCACCGCCGCCGGCCTGACCATCAGCGGCACCTCTCCCGATGGCTACATTGTGGAGACCGTGGAGCTGGAGGGGAACGATTTCTACATTGGCGTCCAGTACCATCCGGAGTTCAAGAGTCGCCCCAATAAGCCCCACCCCCTGTTCCTTGGCTTGGTGGAAGCGGCGCTGAAGCATTAAGAATAAGAAAAACAGGCAATATCTCCTAACCGGCGGTTAAGGGACATTGCCTGTTTTAAAATGTTTATCGGTTTTACGCAGCAATGGGAGCGTTTACCGAATTTTCGTAGGGAATGCATTTATGCATTCTGCCCTAGTTGCAAGCCACCGGGGGTTGTTGAATCGAAAAAACGTCGTGTTTTGCGTAGGGAACGGATTGATCCGTTCCGAAAGGTTCGATGATCA
>OBLI01003046.1_pt1 | contig 13353 bp, 7 predicted proteins | sample 1519701 | NCBI WGS metagenome assembly OBLI01 (sample SAMEA3663005, study PRJEB22513) | pig gut metagenome | biome: pig gut; feature: pig-associated habitat; material: faeces | place: France | collected 2012 | reverse complement strand
AGTTTTCCCTTTAGCCATAATTCAATGTTGGGATAGATCAGCACAAGATGGTAGAGTGTGCGGGCTGAAACCATATAAATAACCGAATAACGATTATCCTGGCACAATCTAAATTATGGCGCTGCGAATTCAGCGCTTAATAGGCAAAAACTGCCCGATACTCATTTTGAGCATCGGGCAGTTTTATCTTTATAAAAAGATTATTCATTCTGTACGGAGATTTTTATAAACATCCTCTAAGAATACTTGCATTAACTCACGCTTCTTTTCGTCATTATTTAGAAGCAGGGCAAAGAATTCCTGATTTTGTTCATAACCTTCCAAAAGAGCATCCTGGACAGCATCGAAATAAGCAAAACGGAAATCTTTGAGAGTGTTGTTGCGGGCACTATCTCTCAGATGGCCATTCTTGAGAAGCAAATCGCGCATCTGAAGTGCAGACTTGGAAGCCACATCTACATCGAAATTTTTGTTGTAGGCTGCGTTGATTTCGTCAATGATTTCGGACAGCTTCTTTTTTGTTGCCTCGTCAAAGTATACCTCATTGGGCTTTGGCAAGTTTACTTCCGGTTTGGACTCGATAGGAGCAGTTTCCTCACCAGTCTTTTTCTGCTTGAAATTGGATGCGGTAATCTTGTCTGCAATATCAAAGTCATTGCCACCGCCGCCAATCTCAATCTCCTTTACCAGATAGGTCAGGAAATTATACTTCTTATGAAGGTCAACATTTTCATAGCAAGTCGCCTGAATCAGGAAGCTGTAGAACCGGATAAACCGCTTGATGGTGGCCCGAATCTCCATCTTTTCCAAAACAGGGAACTTGTTTATGATCTGCAGGGACTTATCCAACAGCGACCACATTTTCGCCTTATCTTTGGCAGTACGCTTGTCCTGATACAAATACTCATTAAAGGCGTCAATGTCATCCAAGTCCAGGAATCCGTACTGATCCACCTGTGCCTCTACTGCGCGGATATCAGAAGGCGTGATTGTTTCATTTAACACGGTTTCCGTGTAATACGGAGCAAACGCATTCTGAATATCTTCATAAGTATTTTTGAAGTCCAGCACGAATGTCTTCTTGTTGTACGGCGCACAGATGCGGTTCAGTCGGGACAGCGTCTGCACAGCAGCAACGCCGCGCAGTCGTTTGTCCACATACATAGCACACAGCTTCGGCTGGTCAAAACCAGTCTGATACTTGTTGGCTACCAGCAACACCTGATAACTGTCGGTTCCGAACACCTCAGGCAAATCTTCTTCAGAAATTCCGTTCATGACCTCTTCAGTATATTCCTTGCCATCCAAGGTTACCTTGCCGGAGAATGCCACCAGCGCATGAATACCGGTGTAACCATGCCGGGCTATGTAGTCCACAAATTCATTTCTGTATTTGACCGCAGCCTGACGGGAAGAAGTGACCACCATAGCTTTTGCCTTGCCGCCCAGTTCCTTCATAATGTTATTCTTGAAATGCTCAATGATGATTTCCACCTTCTGAGCAATATTTGTATCATGCAGTTCTATGTATTTGGCGATTTTTCGCTTGGCGGTAACAGTCTCCAGTTCCGGGTCATCTTCAATGGCCTTGTTGATCTGATAGTAGGTTTTATAGGTCACATAGTTCTGCAGAACATCCAGAATGAAGCCTTCCTCAATGGCCTGCTTCATAGAATACAGATCAAATGCTACCTTTTTGCCCTGTTCATTCAGGCAACCGAACAACTGCAGTGTGGTAGGCTTCGGCGTTGCGGTAAAGGCGATCATGGACACATTGGGCTGCTTACCGCAACGGGCAATCTCGTCCTCGATGATGTCTGCCATGGATTCTTCCTCTTCACCGGCTCCGGCAGGGGTGGCTTCGCTCAGTTTCCGACTCTCGGAAAGCGCATAAGTAACAGACTCCATTGCTGTACCAGCAGTGGAGGAATGAGCTTCATCGATGATGACAGCAAAGGTCTTGTTCTTCAGTTCCTGCACCAGATCATGGATGTACATGAACTTGTGGATGGTGGTAACAATGATCTTTGTGTTGCCGTTCAGGGCATCTGCCAGATCCTTGGAACTGCACTTCTCATCCATGACCTTGACCAAACCGGCCTTATGTTCCATGCCCAGCACAGCAGCCTGCAACTGCCGATCAACCACGATGCGGTCAGTGATGATGCAGACGGTGTCAAAAATCACATGATCCTCGGCATCGTGCAGAGAAGCCAAACGGTGGGAAAGCCATGCGATGGTATTGGTCTTGCCGCTGCCTGCTGAGTGTTGGATCAGATAGTTCTTTTCGGTGTGGTGCTCCGTCACATCCACCACAATCTTCCGGACGGCATTGAACTGATGGTATCTGGGGAAGATCAGAGTTTCCTTGGTCTCCCGCTTGCCGGTATCCGGATTCTTCTTAGTCTCTTTCTGCAGGAAAATGATCTTGTCGATCAGATACAACACTGTGTCTTTTTTCAGGATATCCTCCCACATATAGGATACATTGATGCCATCGGGATTGTGGGGATTGCCCTTACCTGCGTTGATGCCCTCGCCGCAGCCTTTGTTGAAGGGTAAGAAGAAAGAGGACTTACCCTTCAGGTTGGTGCAAATGTACACCTCGTTCAGGTCCATGGCGAAGTGGGCCAGACATCCCGCCTTGAACTTCAGCAGACGGGTCTTGGGATCACGCTCATACTTATACTGACGAATAGCATCCTCGTAGTTCTGTCCGCTGGTGTTGCACTTCAGTTCAAAAGTGAAGATGGCAATACCGTTCAGGAAAATCACCAGGTCGATCCGCTCGCCTTCCTTGTGGTATACCTCTTCCATCACAGACAGAATGTTCTGCTGATACAGAGCCTCTGCCTTGGGGTTGAAGGAAGTGGCAGGCTTGCGGTACATCAGATGCAGGGTGACACCATTATCAAACTCCACACCGTGCTTCAACACATCCAGCAAGCTGCGGTTCTTCTTGTTGATCTCATTATTGATGTAATTGAGGATCGTCTGCCGGGTCTTGTCCTTATAGAGCTTCTCCAGCCGGGTCAACGCCTCCTTCTGGGTTGCCTCCAGAAAGGTGAACAGCAGTTCCGCGTCCATGCCGTAGCCGGGTTCAAAAGAGTCGGCAGACCGAATCTGATAGCCGTTCTCATCCCGCAGCATTTCCAGGATATATGCCTGATAGTCAGTTTTTTCTTTTAACTGTCCACTTTTGATTGCCATATCAGTTCACCTCCGTTACTCGCTTTTTGCCTGTAACATATTCGTAGATCAGGGACTTTTTGTGCTGTGTGATTGCAGAAAGTGCCTTGTGTTTCTCCATAATCACAGCGTCGATTGTCTCACATTTCTCTGATAAATAACTGTAAATCTTCTTCTGTTCCTCCGCAGGAATAACCGGCAGAATAATGTCCTTCAAGGAATAGGAATAAATAACCTCAATTGTGGTTGCATTGCTCATTAGGGTAAATTGATCTTTGACAAAATCCGATTCATTAAAAATGAGTTCCAACAATTCGGGCATCATCATTTCTTTGTCCACTCTAAATTTAATTATGCAAGGATGCAAGATGCCTTCCTGTGCGCCCTCCGGGACGATTGCAACCTTTCCAATGGTTCCTCTTGTAGTGATAAGAATGTCGCCAGGATATACGGAAAATCCTTGCATTTCCCGATACTTCTCTTCAGAAATAAAGGTAGTATTCTCCGAGAAGTTTTTGTCAAGAACAACTCTTTGGTTGTATACCCACTTGCCCTCGTCTGTAAAATCACTACCGGATAATGCGCTTCCAAACGGGCCGACTTTCATGCTATCCGAGCTATTTTCCAGCATGAACTTCAGTCTTTTCAAATGCCAATGCTCCGGGACATTACCAATCCACACAATTCCGCTTTCCTTCATCGGCACAGAGCGATCCAGACCCTTGGTTACCGCTTCGGTAATCAGGGATTTTTTATATTTCTGCAAGGTTTCAATCTGCTTTTCAAGATCCGCAATCACACTGTCGATTTTGGCACACTGGGAATCCAGAAAGTCAGCAATCGCCCGCTGCTCTGAAATACCGGGAAATGCCAGCCAAAACTGTCCAAGCTGACTTCTGCTCACACGGGACATGGTTGCGCCACGGGCAATCATATTGCCATGTTCTGCGTAGCCTTCAGTATTCATTGCGTACATGATGAATTTGCGGTCATATTCTTTATTGGGGCGCAGAATAACATTGTCCACAGCCACAACATAGCAAGGTTCACCCTCCGGCACTATACAAGCTCTGCCGATAGGTTCATTCAAACGAGAAATCATCAAATCTCCAGGAAATACCTTTAGACAATGCAGTTCACGGAAGGTTTTCTCAGAAATATACCCACTACCTTGGTCCTTGTAGAATCCAGCACCGACATTTCCTGATGTCAGGTATCGGATTCCGGTCTCTTCAATTACATCACTTTCAATCCAATCGCCATCTAAAAATAGTGTGTCTGGCTCAGTGGCCAAAAACTTGACCTTGCTCGTTTTCCAGGATTCCGGAATATCCTTAATCCATCCAATTCTGCTTGGTTTCATTTTCTCAGTCATAACAAAACCTCGCTCCCTTACAGCTGAGCAATCTTTGTAGTTAGGGACTTTTCCAGTTCCATAAACTGTGCCAGCAGATCATCAGCAGCTTCGGGGGCCTTGTACTCATAGAAGAACCGGGTGAAGGGAAATTCTGCGCCCTGCTTTTCCTTATTGGTGGCGCTTTCCTTCTTGGAAGGATCATACTCATACCGCCAAATAGCATCCGGCACATGGGGATAAACTTCCTCACCGAAATACTCTTTCGGATCCTTGGTCAACTTGATAATCTCGGTGTCCTTTGTTGTGGGATCCACAATGATCTCCCCTTGCCTATTCCGCTGCACCACGGCAGTCTTATCCATGACAGATAGGATCATAGCAATACTGGTCAAGCGGCTGGCGGAATAGCCATCCACATCTTCCAGCAGGCTCTTAAGATGTTTTTCAAAGGCGGCATAGTCCATATAGACCTTGTCAGACAGATTTGCTTCCAAAATCGTCAGCACATCTGCCACGAACTTCTTTCCGGCAACATACTTCTGATATTTCTTTTCATCAGCACTGCTGCGGGGATTCATCTCTTCCAGTTCCGCAAAATCAGCCTCATTGAAAACGCTGGAATTGCTTGTGAAATAAGCACTGGTTCTCAGACGATCAACGCTCTCCTGATCCAGCACCGCTCTGCGCTGCAGAGGCTGCCAAACTGCATACTCCCGGTACATAAATTCCCCATTGCTGAAAATTTTGCTTTCAGGAGTTTCCTCAAAGTTGGCATACAGTTCAGTGATACGGGTCATGCTGTCCCGGTCGATCTCTCTGCGCTTCTTACCCAGGGACTTCCGCAGGGGCTTCCACATATTCACCGCATTGATGAGCTGCACCTTACCTCTGCGGTCGGGCCGCTTATTCTTGGAAAGAATAAAGGCATAGATGCCAATATCGGTGTTGTAGAACAACTGAGAAGGTAGGGCAATGATCGCCTCGATCAGATCTTCTTCCAGCATCCAGCGGCGAATCTGACTCTCACCACTCGTGGTGCTTCCGGAGAACAACGGAGAACCATTGGAGATGATGGCTGCACGCCCCTTATCGTTCAGTTTGTTGATGGCGTGCTGCATGAACAGCAGCTGGGCATCGCCGGATGCAGGCAAACCGTGTTCAAATCTGCCGCCCTTTTTGTTTTCGTCACGCACAGCCTTTTCCTGGCCGTCGGGTGCATCTTTTCCACCCCAAGGGGTACCAAACGGAGGATTCATTATGCACAGGCGTACCCTCTGATCTGGAAAACAGTCGGTTTTCAGAGTATTAGCAGCGTCGCCGCCCTTGATGTTCCGGGCATCTTCGCCCTTAATCAGCATATCTGCCATGCAGATAGCATAGGATTCGGGATTGATCTCCTGACCGAACAGACGCACATCGATAAAGGGGTTCTTACGGGCAAGGAAATCATGGGTGGTGGACAGCATACCACCTGATCCGCAGGCGGCATCCAGCACGGTGGCTATCTTGCCCTCTTCGGTCAGCAGATCATCGCAACCCTCTGCCAAGAGAATATTGACCAGCAGACGAATCACTTCTCTGGGGGTGTAGTGATCACCAGCTTCGGCATTTTCGGAGAATCTGCGGATCAAGTCTTCGAAAATATAGCCCATTTTCATGCCATCAATGGATTTGGGATCAAAGTCGATCTCAGAAAATTTCTTTACCACGCCATACAGACGGTTGTTCTTGTCCATCTTTTCGATCTGCTTCTTGAACTCTAGATTGGCAAGGATCGTCTGTACATTGGCAGAGAAACCTTCGATATAGCTGACGAAGTTCTCAGCTATATTATCACTGTCGTTAAGCAACCGGGCCAAAGTAAATTCACTGGTATTGTAGAAGGGATATCCGGATACCTTTTCCAGCAAGGCCGCAGGCAGCTTGGGATTTCCCTTAAACTTATCTACCACAGCCTGCTTGGTTTCCGCCAATGCACATTCAAAGCGGCGGATGATAACCATGGGAATGATAACTTCCTTGTACTTATCAGAGGTATAGGCTCCACGCAGGGAATTGGCGATGGACCATACCAAGGCAACCTCTTTGCTTACGTCAATTGAGGTATCATCAAACATCACATCGTAGTTATATAATTTAGCCATTATCAGAATCTCCTTTTATGTTCTCCTGTCCAATGGATGTAAGCAGAGAATTCATTTGTTTTTCTGTCATCCTGGTATTCTCCATCGCCCGCAGTACTGGGATTAAATCCGGATTGTTTATGATCAGTTCGCAGACATCAGGCGGAGGTATTTTTCGAATTGCCATGAACAGCCGATCCATTTTGGCTCGCTGTGTTTCGTTCGGCTGCAGCACGTTCAGTAATTTGGGGTAAACATCGGCGGTGGGTGCCATTGTGCCTTTTTCTAAATATTGTAACTGTGATGCTGGAATGCCGCTCGGCTTTGCTATCTTGCGGAGGCTGCGGGTTCCGCGACATTCCGTTATCAACTCTCCGAGCTGTTTCATGGCTCTTTCGGTCGCTTCGTCCACGGCTACTTTCTTTGGCAATTCTACACCTCCTCTCTGATTTGTTCGATGTTCTATAACATAGAACAATTATAGATGATGATGTTTGATTCGTCAATCATATTTGAGATTACTTCTACCAGTTTCGTAGAAGTTTTTGGAATCCATCTCCAAGGGCTTTGCTACACTGTAGAGAATGCTATGGATCGGTAGTTGTCTCTTACCGCAAGACGGTTCCCGAAAGGCTCCAACCACAGCCCTTTGCATTGATATGTCGATGCTTTCGAACAAAAAGTTTTCCCTTGAGTTTTCCCTTTAGCCATAATTCAATGTTGGGATAGATCAGCACAAGATGGTAGAGTGTGCGGGCTGAAACCATATAAATAACCGTAAAATGATTATCATAGCACAAGCCAAATTATGGGGCCGCAAATTCAAGTCCTGTCTCCGCAACCATAACTGGACCGATAATTGATACAATGTGTCAGTTGTCGGTCCGTTTCTTTTTGCCCTGAAAAGGCTTGAAAACGGCGGCTTTCTAGTCATCTGCGGGTGCATCAGCTTCTCCTGACAAGCTGCGGACAGCGCATTTTCTGTCGCGAATGACTCGTTTCGGCCTTGGGATAGAGAAGTTATCGTTTCAAAACTGGCTATCGTTTCATCAAGAAAAGCGCCTGTGTGGAGCCATCCAGAACTCCGTCACAGGTGCTTTTGCTATTTCCCTGCTCATAGCGTTTCGGTAATCTCCGTCCCATTCTTGAAGCGGAATAGCAGCTTTCCGTCCTCGTAAACCGTTACCCGGTCGACCAGATTCAGCCAAAGCCGGTCGCTATAGTGCACCGGCAACGAGGCGTCAATGGTCATCAGCTCGGTCATGAAGCACTCCATGACGTCAGCCTGAAAGCGCTTCGTGACCTTTTGCCGCTGAAGCTGCTCGGCCTTTTCCTCTGCTGTGTGATACCGCTGAGCCAGCGCGTCGTACTTCCGGTTATACTCATCCTGCGGCATAGCTGTGGTCGCGTTCTCTGCGATCAGCTTCTTGGTCAGCGCCTCCACGATCTCCATCTCATCAGCCAGCGCTGAGCACTCTGTGTCAATGGCCTCCGTGTTCAGGTATTCATCCCGGAGCATCACGCAGGTTTCCAGCAGGACCTCCCGCTCCTCTGTGAGCCGGGCCACGGCCCGCAGGAACAGGCGCTTGATGTCCTCCTCGCTCAGATGCGGAGTGCCACAGCGCCGTTCGCCTTTGAATTTTCCGTTGCATTGCCAGATCACACGGCGGTACTTGTCCGTGCTGTGCCAGACCTTGCTTCCGTAATACTCTCCGCAATCGCCGCAGACGAGCTTTGCCGAAAATGGACTGAGGCTGTTGTGGTGCCTGCCCTTTGCCTTGCGGACTGCCATCTCATCCTGAACTTTCTGCCATTGCTCTGGATCGATGATGGCTGGGTGGCTCTGCTCCACAATGTACTGCGGGACCTCGCCCTCGTTCACCTTCATCTTCTTGGAGAGGAAATCCACCGTGAACTTCTTCTGCAGAATGGCGCTGCCCTTGTACTTCTCGTTTATCAAAATGCTCTCGATGGTGCTGGTCTGCCACTTGGCCTTTCCGCGAGGCGTCGGGATGCCCTTTCCCGTCAGGTGGTTGGCGATCCAATTGACCGTCTTGCCCTGTATGAACAGCCGGTAGATTTCTCGGACCGTCTCCGCCTCCTCCGGCACGATTTCCGGCAGATCGTCCGGCCCTTTGCGGTAACCAAGGAAGGAAGAGTACGGCAGCGTGACCTTGCCGTCCGCGAAACGCTTCCGTTGGCCCCATGTGACGTTTTCCGAGATGGACCGGCTTTCCTCCTGCGCAAGGCTGCTCATGATGGTGATCAGCAATTCACCCTTACTGTCGAAGGTGTAGATTCCCTCTTTTTCAAAGTACACCTCGGTCCCGTGTTCCTTCAGCTTCCGGACGGCGGTGAGGCTGTCCACGGTATTTCGGGCGAAGCGGCTCACCGACTTGGTCACAATCAGATCGATGCGACCGGCCAGCGCGTCCTCGATCATCCGGTTGAAGCCCTCGCGGCCTCTGGTGCTCACGGCGGAGATGCCCTCGTCGGTATACACATCCACGAACTCCCAATCTGGATTGGAGCGGATGTACTTGGTGTAGTAATCTACCTGCGCTTCATAGGAGGTAAGCTGCTCCTCGCTATCGGTGGACACACGAGCGTACCCGGCCACCCGACGTCTGGCGCGGGTGTTGATCGGCAGCTTGGAATGAAGTGACCTTGTTGCCGGGATTACAGTTACGTTAGCCATTCTGCCTGCTCCTTTCCAACGCCTTTTGCCTCGCGGCCTCGCGCATCTCCGGTGTCCAGCTTTCCGCTCTGGATCGGTCCTTCCATCGTTTAACGGTTTCCTCTCCGGAGCGGAACCGGAACACCAGCTGGTTGTCCTTCTCAGCCCAAATTTCCGTTATTTCATCCATGGCCATATCTACGGTCAGGTCAATCAGCACCGGTTCCGGTATCTGCTTGGATGGGCAGGCCGCTTTACCAATGGTGTTGTAGGTACCGCAAATCCACACCGGCCCTGTGGCGGTGACCTTTCGTCGGTAGTGCTTGCCGCAGCAGCCGCAGATGATCAGGCCGGTAAAAGGGTATCGGTTTCTGTAGCCCTTGCCGGGAGGCGCGTGTTTCGCGGCCCTTCTCTCTATCTCGGCCTGCACCGCCTCGAAGTCCTCCATGCGGATGATCGGCTCATGGGAGCCTTCCGAATGGTATTGGGGAAGCTGGCCCTCGTTGGGCAGGGTCCGCTTCGTCAGATAATTCTCCCGGAAGGTTTTCTGCAGGAGCAGATTGCCGGTGTAGGCGTAATTGCGCAGGATTCCGGAAACGCTGGCCTTGCACCAGTGGTTTTCATACCGGGTCGGAATCTCGTCCGCGTTCAGCCCGTTGGCGATGGCTTCAACACCTTTCCCTGCAAGGTATTCCCGAAAGATGCGCCGAACGATCTCTGCCTCATCCGGCTCAACAACGAGGATGCCGTTCCGGTACCCATCGGTCACAGGGGGAACGGACGCGCTGCGTCATGGGATCACCACCTATCGTGCTTATCGTTTCAGAGAAGAACCGGAAAACGCCTGCGGCATCAGGGTTTGCTCGATAGCTGCAAGGTGTATCAGGGTCAAAGCTTGAACTTTTGTATAGGGCTTCAAGAAAGCCTATAGAGAATTTTTGTAATAGACATTGATACACCTTGCGTATCTCCACTCTTCTCCTGATGTCCTCCTCACACTTTCCACTGGAGATGGTGAAACGATTTGAGCGGAGGAAAATAAAAAAAGCCTCCGGAAAATTTCCAGAGGCAGTAGCGCGATTCACCTTTTCGTGATATAATTAATGAAACTGTTGGTTGTGAAAATCTAATCAAGGAGGCGCGTGATGGCTGTATCCTATAAAAAATTGTTCCATCTGCTGGTTGACCGGGATATGACTGCGGTTCAGCTGCAGCAGCAGGCCGGTTACAGCGCAAACATCACCACACGGCTCAAGAAGAATGCTTATATATCGCTGGAGTCCGTAGAGAAGATATGCAGGGCTTTGGATTGTACGTTGGACGATATCGTGGAGTTTATGCCTGACGATGCGGAGGGAAAGCAATATGACGCCTGAGGAAAAAGCGCGGCAGTTGATTGACGCCCGTCTTGCGCAATCCGGCTGGGTCGTTCAGGACCTGAAAAAAGTGAATCCCATGGCGTCACTCGGCGTTGCGGTCAGGGAATACCCCACCAGCACCGGGCCGGTTGACTATGCGCTTTTTGTCGATGGGAAGCCCGTTGGTGTGATTGAAGCGAAGAAGGACGAGCTGGGCGAGAACATCACTGTGGTCGAGGGGCAGTCCGGACGCTATGCCAACAGCACCTTCAAATATATAACCACCGAGTATAAAATCCGCTTTGCCTATGAGGCCACCGGGCAGCTCACCCGTTTCACGGATTATGCTGATATCAAATACCGTTCCCGGCGAGTGTTCTCGTTCCACAGGCCGGAAACACTGCTTGCCCTACTCACAAAGGGCGATACGATCCGCAATAACATGAAGCATTTTCCGGCCTTTGATACCGCCGGATTCCGCAAATGCCAGATCACAGCGATCCAGAATCTGGACGCCTCCTTTGCGGATAATCGCCCCAAGGCGCTGGTGCAGATGGCAACCGGCGCAGGCAAGACTTTCACAGCAATCACGGCAGCATACCGTCTGCTGAAGTTTGGCAAGATGAAGCGCATCCTGTTTCTTGTGGACACCAAGTCACTGGGCGAGCAGGCGGAGCGGGAATTCCTTGCCTATACGCCGAATGACGACAACCGCTTCTTTGCCCAGCTTTACGGTGTTCGCCGCCTGAACAGCTCCTATATCCCCAATGACATCCAGATCTGCATCAGCACCATTCAGCGGATGTACTCCATCCTGAAGGGTGAGGAAATGGATGAATCCGCAGAGGAAGAATCCTTCTTCGAGCAGGCCGGAGCCGACACACAGGCCGCAAAAGAGGTCGTCTATAACGAAAAGTATCCCCCGGAGTTTTTCGACTGCATCATCGTCGATGAATGCCATCGGTCGATCTATAACGTTTGGAATCAGGTGCTGGAGTATTTCGACGCCTTCATCATTGGCCTGACCGCTACGCCGGACAAGCGTACCTTTGCCTTTTTCAACCAGAATGTGGTCAGCGAGTATTCGCGCGAGCAGGCCATTATTGATGGTGTCAATGTCGGTGAGGACATCTTCCTAATTGAGACCGATGTCACGAAAAACGGTGCGACAATCCTCAAGCAGCAGATCGAATATCGGGATCGCCTGACCCGTGCCAAGCGCTGGAAACAGATGGACGAGGACCTGATCTATACCACAGCAAAGCTGGATCGGGATGTTGTGAATCCCAGCCAGATCCGTACCGTGATCCGAGCGTTCCGGGATAACCTGTTCACACAGCTTTTCCCGCATCGCCGCGAAGTACCCAAGACACTGATCTTTGCCAAGACCGACAGCCATGCGGATGATATCATTCAGATCGTCCGGGAGGAGTTTGGCGAGGGCAATGACTTCTGCCAGAAGATCACCTGTCAGGCGGATCGTCCGGAGACTGTTCTCAGCGCCTTCCGCAACGATTATAATCCCCGTATTGCCGTTACCGTTGACATGATCGCCACCGGGACGGACGTGAAGCCCATCGAGTGCCTGATCTTCATGCGCGATGTTCGCAGCAGGAATTATTTTGAGCAGATGAAAGGGCGCGGCACCCGCACCCTCGGTAAGGACGACCTGCAGAAGGTGACGCCGTCCGCCACGGAGAACAAGGATCATTTTGTGATCGTGGACGCCGTAGGCGTCACGAAATCCAAAAAGACCGAGACCCGCACGCTGGAGCGCAAGCCCTCCGTCAGCATGAAGGAACTGATGCTGAATGTGGCCATGGGTGCAAAGGATGAGGACACCCTCACATCCCTTGCAAACCGTGTGATCCGGCTCAACAGCCAGATGACCGACCGGGAGCGCACCGAATTCAGCAGCACCGTCGGCAGCAGCGCCGGGAACATCGCCCAGCGGCTGTTGGATGCTTTTGATCCGGATATTGTTTCCTCCAAGGCCGGTGTCGATCTGTCCGACGATTATGAGCCGACTGAGGACGAGCAGCGCCGCATGGATGAGGCGAAGAAGGCGCTGATCCAACAGGCCGTGCAACCCTTCTATCATCCGGACATTCGGGATTACATCGAAAACGTGCGCCGCAGCCATGAGCAGGTCATCGATTCCGTGAATATCGACACGGTGCTCTTTGCCGGGTATGATACCGACAAGCAGGCGAATGCAGACCGCATCCTCAAGACCTTCCATGCGTTTATCGAGGAGAATAAGGACGAGATCCTTGCCCTGCGGATCATTTACGATCAGCGGTACAAGGACCGTCCCATGGCGATCACAAAGCTCAAAGCCCTGTATGAAAAGCTGAAGGCGCAGAACATCACCATTGAGCGCCTGTGGGAATGCTATGCCATCAGGAAGCCGGAAAAGGTCAAGCGGGGCACCGTGGCGCAGCTTACGGACCTGATCTCCATCATCCGCTTTGAGATGGGCTATGCCGATCACCTCGCCCCGTTCGCGGACAAGGTGAATTATAACTTCATGCAGTGGACGCTGCGCCGGAACGCAGGCCATATCCATTTTACGGATGAGCAGATGGAATGGCTGCGCCTCATCAAGGATCACATCGCTGTTTCCCTCAGTATTGAGCCGGAGGACCT
>OBLI01003045.1_pt1 | contig 13357 bp, 15 predicted proteins | sample 1519701 | NCBI WGS metagenome assembly OBLI01 (sample SAMEA3663005, study PRJEB22513) | pig gut metagenome | biome: pig gut; feature: pig-associated habitat; material: faeces | place: France | collected 2012 | reverse complement strand
GGCAGGGCACGTTATGGTCCTCGATGAAGGCGGCCATCTCCTCCTGGGAGAAGGCGTCGATGGGCTTTTCCAGGGTGATGTTCTGCTCCTGGCAGTAGTCCTCGATGAGCTTGTCGGCCCGGAAACGCTCCTTGCACTCCTTGCAGTCCATGAGGGGGTCGGAGAAGCCGCCCAAATGACCGGAGGCCACCCAGGTCTGGGGATTCATCAGAATGGCGGAGTCCTGGCCCACGTTGTAGGGGTTTTCCTGGACAAACTTCTTCCACCAGGCCTTCTTGACGTTGTTCTTCAGCTCCACGCCCAAGGGGCCATAGTCCCAGGTGTTGGCCAGGCCGCCGTAGATCTCGCTGCCGGCGAAGATGAAGCCGCGGTTCTTGCACAGAGCCACGATCTTGTCCATGGTCTTTTCGGTGTTTTTCATGTCAATCTCTCCTTCTATGTTCAGCATGTTTGGCTCAGAAAGTTCAAAGCCTGTTTTCAAAGGCGTTTTAAACGGATCAACAAGGGATTTTTTCGTCAGGCTGTTGAAAAACCGCAGAGAATAACTTTGTGTATTGGCGAGGATTTTGAAACAGTATGGCGGAAAAAACCTGTTCAGCCGTCAAATAAGGCTGTGAATGCAGGCGCATATAAAAACGCCCTGAGCCTCTTTTTAGGCTCAGGGCGAATCAAAAATCGATCCGTGGTTCCACCTGAATTCGTATCCGGCTGATACGCACTCTGTCCCGGTAACGGCGGGGGCCGACGGGGCATTTCCGCTCCGCTGCTCAAGGGGGCCTTCTCGCCCTTCCCGACCGAGGCTTTCACCAACCGCCTCTTCTCTGGACCCGGGTTCCGGGGATACTGTTCCCTGTCAACACAGTGTCCACATTTTAGTATATTTTTTTGGAAATGTCAAGAAAAATTCGCTCGAAAGTACCTTTCAGGCGAATTTTTCGATGGATTATTCCGCTGTGATACCGGCGGGTCCGTCATAGCGGATACTGTTTCCCTCCGGGTTCTGAACTGTCAGCACAGCCATACGGTCATCCTCCAGCAAGGCGAACCAGATATCGCCGCCCGCGCCGCCGATCATACCGTCGTGGCAAATCAGGTCCGCCCGTTCATGGTCATACTGGTTTTCATGGATGGCTTCCAGCAGATCTTCCGTGAACACGTCGTCGTAATAGGGCAGAAAATCCTCCCAATTTTCCACAAGGACGCTCCCCTCCTGTGTAAAAACCGTGCGGGGCCAGGCGATCATGGTCGCCACATCCTCCCGGCGGTCCTCCTCCACGGCCCGGATGAACCCACAGTAAAAGTTCTGGGCCATAGCTTCCTCCACACCGGTGGACATGAGGAAAGTATCCTCCGCCGGAATAGCCCAGCCGGCCTCGGCTGTCTCCGCCTCTACCCGGGGAGGAATGGCCGGGGTCAGCTTCGTGAAGTCAAAGCTGTCGGCCAGGGCCTCCAGATCAGAGGCTGAGATGGGGCCGGAGGAGAAGATGTCCGCTGAGTCAATTTCAGTGCCTGCCAGCACATTCAGCGTCACGAAGGAATCCCCCAGGTCTGCCAGCAGCAGACTCTTGGTGGGGCCCAGGGCCAGGGTCACAGCCTGCCCGCAGGCCGTCCGGTAGGTCCACTCTTCATAGGCGGACACATTCCCCACATTCAGGATGACCTCGTTGAAGGTCCCTCGGACGTACCGGCTGAACTGGTAGTCCACCTTACCGTAATCCGGCAAGTAGTATTCGCCATCGTAGTGGAGGGTACCATCCTCAAAGAAATAGGTGCTGTATGCTTGGTTGTCCCCCAAGGCCTTCAGAATGTCCTCCATGGCCTCCGGGTGCTCGTAGGCGTCAATGATTTCTGTATGGAGTATCAGCCCGTACTTTTCCACGATCTCATCCAATTTGTCAGCCATTTCCCGGTTGTAGACCTGATACAGGGCATATTTGCTGTCCAGCTGTCCCGGATTTCTGTCGGCATCCTGCGCTGCTGCCATGGTGTCATAGCCATCCAGAAATACATTCCACTCTGCCGTGGCCCGTCCTTCCGGGGTATCGGTATATCCGGAAAGCGTGATGGCGTCCACCTCCACTGGCTCCAGATAGCCCTGTCCGTCCGGCGCTTGAACGGTGGTCTTTTCCGGCAGCAGCCAGCTCCGTAGGCCGAACAGATCCGTAGCCGCCGCCACGGTGGACAATATCGCCGACAGGGTAATGACCGCCGCCAGCGCCAATAAATTTTTGGAAATTCTCTTTTTCGGTCTCATCGCTTCCATATCCTCCCATTGAATGTCCGTGGAGGAATGGACTTGTGAAAAGGTCTTTTGATAAAGTTCCCGGTTACTCATCATTCCACACCTCCGTCAGCCGCTGTTTCAGAAGCTCCCGCCCCCGGGCCAGCCGGGTGGTGACCGCCGTCTGCCGGATGTTCAGCAGTGCCGCGATCTCCTTGGTGGAGAGTTCCTCGTAGTAGTAAAGCCCCAGCACGGTCCGGTATTTTTCCGGCAGGGCCAGGACCTCCCGGTACAGATCCCGCTGCCCCGGTTCCTCAAATACCGGCTCGGGAATGGACTCCATAGGCACCCGCCGCTTTCGCCAAGGGCTTTTCAGGGCGTCCTTGCAGACGTTCACCGTCACTCGGAGCAGCCAGCGGCGCAAGTGCTCCGGCCCGCCGAAGGGCTTTTCCTCTGTACACAGCCGCAGAAATACCTCCTGTACGGCGTCCTCCGCGTCCTGGGGGGTCGCCGAACCAGTGCAGGGCTACGCGGTATACCATGTCCTGATGCTGGGCCACAGCATCTATAAAGGCTTGTCGTTCCATGCCGGTCTCCTGTTTTGAAAGCTTGCATCTATGATACGACGGCGGGGACGATTTTGTCACGAACATAAAAAAACTGCCCGGAAAATTCCGGGCAGTTTGATGGGATTCATTTCTTGTCTCGGTCATAGGCCACGATCACGCGGCGGTTGGGGTCCACGCCGGTGGAGTAGGTGGTAACGCCGGGCACATCCTGCAGGGCGGTATGGATCACATGGCGCTCATAGGCGTTCATGGGCTCCAGGGTGACGCTGCGGCGGTACTTGACCACCTTGGCGGCCACCTTCTTCGCCAGATGCTGAAGGCTCTGCTCCCGCTTGTCCCGGTAACCCTCGGCGTCCAGCTGGACACGGACACGGCCGCCGGTGCGGTTCACGGAGTAACTGGTGAGCTGCTGGATGGCGTCCAGGGTCTCACCACGGCGGCCGATCAGGGCGCCCAGGTTCTCACCCTCCAGAATGACCTTGTAACGGCCCTTCTCAGGCTGATAGACCTTAACTGTGGCCTCACTCTCCATCTGGGCCAGCAGACCGGTCAGGAACTTACGGATGGCCTGGGACTTCTCGTCGTCCACTTCCTCGCCCAGGTCCTGTACAGGAACGGGGGCTTTTTCGGGCTTCTCGATCTTTTCAGGTCGAGGCTTGCGCTCGGCCTTCTTCTCCGGAGCAGGCCGCTTCTCAGCGGCGGGTTTCTTGGACTGGTCAGGCTTCTTTTCGGGAGCGGCGGGAGCCGTCACAGGGAGAATGGGCTCCTCTTCTTCCCCGTAGCTCACCCGCACCTTGGCGGGGCAGCTTCCCAGGCCCAGAAAGCCGGACTTGGCGCGCTCCAAGATCTCAACGGACACATCATCCCGATCCAGGCCAAGCTGCGCCAGGGCTTTGCTAATGGCCTCGTCCTCGGTCTTGCCCGTTACATCAATAAACTCTCTCATAACGGTTCCTCACTTAATCATCATACCGGTCCGCCTTGTAGGAGCGGCCCCGGGCATAGGGGCGTTCACCCACGCGGCCAGCCTCGGTAGTGCTCTTTCCGGCCTTGGCAGCCTTAGCAGCCTTCTCCTCCTGCGCGGCCTTCTGCTTCTGCTTCAGACTCTGCTTCTGGGCTGCCTGCTGCTTGCGCTCCTCCTGAAGGCGCTTGGCCTCCTCCTGCCGGCGCTGACGGTCGGCTTGGCGGGCCTCATAGCGGGCATTCTCCTCTTCTTCCAGCTTCTTGTTAAAGAATTTGGTCATGATGACTTCCTGGATCAAAGAGAACACACTCTGGGCAATCCAGTAGATACCCAGGGCAGCGGGCATGATAAAGCCGATGTATACACTCATCAGCGGCATCATGTACATCATACCCTTCATGGAACCGGCGGCAGCGCCGTCCTGGGACTGGCTCTTCATGGTATAGATGCTCATCAGCAGCTGGAACAGGCCTGCCAGAATGGGAATCAGAATCAGGCCGATGATCGCCCACTGAAAGGAGACGGTTTTTAAAACACTGGAAGGCGTGGCCGCCAGATCCAGGCCGATGAAGTTAAAGTCCAAATCGATCCATCCGTCGATACCAGCGGCGGCTTCCGGATAATGCTCCGTGACGGCTTTAACCAGGTTGATCTGGCCGTAGGGCTGGAGCTGGGTGACGCCGTCCTTCACAACGGCGGCGCCGTTCTTCATCATCACGATGCCGCTCATATCCACACCCATAGCGGTGATCTTGGCCACCAGCTCCTGCACAACATCGTTGGAGAGCATCATCAAATGGGTGATGGGCTGGCGCATAATGGAATACAAAGCCAGCAGAATGGGCAGAGGCAGGAAGCTCCAGAGGCAGCCGCTCATGGGGCTGACGCCCTCCTCTTGATAGAGCTTCTGCATTTCTTCCTGCATTTTGACCTGGTTATTGGCGTACTTTTTCTGAATCTCCTGGATTTTGCCATTCATCCGGTTCATCCGCATCATACTCTTCTTTGATTTCAACTGGAAGGGCAGCAGGATGAGCTTCAGCACCACAGTAAAGAGGATGATGGCCATGCCATAAGAGCCGGTCAGATTATAAAGAAGACGGACCAGCCAGGCAAAGGGGATACAAATGATGTATCCAAGGGTTGAAAACATAGGCGTTTCCTCCAAAATAAAATGAGGTCAAGATAAAAGAAAATGGTTCGGGGGAAACCATGGGTTTCCCTTGGTTTGTCTGCTAAAAGCGGATCAACAAAACGAAATCATTTTTGTCAGGACATACGCCTGACAAAAATACCTTGACCCAGCCTCGTCCCAAAGGGACAGGCCTTGGCAGACCCGACGGTATGATGTCGGGCCAGCCGCCCTTACCCGCAAGGGGTATGCGATATCCGTAAGACGCTGAAGCGCCAACGGCAATCCAAGAGCGGCGTTCACCAGTCCGCAGACTGGTGGAAACAGCCGAAGCGCCGCCAGCGGCGGATGAAGTAAGGCTGTTTCGAGGAAGCGGCACGATTGGCGGATACGAAGTATCCGGGAATCATCATGCCGCGACGGTGCTGGGGGAATCTCAAGGGGGAACGCAGTCCCCACTTGAAAGCGGAGCTAAGGAACGGGGTCATATCCTCCCTTGTGAAACGGGTTGCAGCGCAGAATCCGCCTGAAGGCCAACCAGCCGCCCTTCAGAGCGCCGTATTTTTCAATAGCCTCCAGTGCGTACTGGGAACAGGTGGGGATATAGTTGCAGCAGCGGGGCGTATAGGGAGAAATGGCTTTCCGGTAGAATTTGACCAACCAGATGAGAACGTGCTTCATGGCTTGTCCCTCAACAGGTCCAGTTTCCGGCAAAGGCGCAGGAAGGTATCGTTCAGTTCCTTCCAGGAAGCCGTTACCGTCCGGCTCCGGGCCACCAGGATGATGTCCCAGCCAACGGCCAATTCGCCCAGATGAAGGCGGTAGACCTCCCGCAGGCGGCGGCGGACCCGGTTGCGGACCACCGCGTGGCCCAGCTTCACCGAGGCAGTCAGCCCCAGGCGGTTATGGTCCAGCTTATTTCTCCGGCAATAGATGACCATGCAGCCTCCCGCTGCGGAAGCACCCTTCTGATACATCCGGCGAAATTCGTAATTCTCTTTCAGTGTCACCGCTCGCTTCATACGTTTCCCTCTGTTCCGCTGTTTTCAGACACTCAAATGACTTTTTGCCAAGCTTTTCAATGGCACAGTCTCAGCAATGATACAGCCGGTCCTTGCAAAAGCTTTTTTATAAACTCTTATAGGGACGGAGGAATCTCACAATTCCCGCCGTCCCTGAAGGCGTCTGTTCAAGTGTCTCTCCGCGCCTGACGTTTCGCTTAGTAGGACAGACGGGCACGGCCCTTGGCGCGGCGGCGGGCCAGGACCTTACGGCCGTTGGCGGTAGCCATTCTCTTGCGGAAGCCGTGGACCTTCTGGCCGTGCAGCTTCTTGGGCTGATAGGTACGTTTCGTTGCCATGTTGAGACACCTCCTGTCAGTTTTCCGGTCATGTTTCCATGACACTTACTCGACACCTCTCCAGTGGAGTGGCGCAGTAAACTTTATTCCGGCGCCTTGCGACGCATGGAATAGTATAGCATACTGGGGCAAAAGGTGTCAATAAAAACTTCAAATCTTCAAAAAATGGCCCGTTTTGGCTTCCTTGTTATTCTTAATTTCAAAATGTGGTGTTTCTACCGCAAAAATTCCCCCATATCTTGTTCTCCCTTCTTTCCATTTCTTTTCAGAACTTATATTAGAATATGTGTTGCGTCCCAGCCGTTTTTTTGCTATAATATATTTGTATTGTTTTGTACATTTTTTACAGAGAGAGGTGTTTCCCTTTGAATTCTGTCGCTGACGTGTGGGACAATGTCCTGCAACAGCTCAAGAAAGACCTTTCGGAGACTACCATTGCCACCTGGTTCGACGAACTGGAAGCCGTGGATATCCGGGGCAATACGTTTATTCTCCACTGCGCCAACGACTTCAAAAAGGGCTATATCGAGTCGCTGTTCCTGAAAAACATCAAGATCGCCCTCCACGATATCTTCTCCACAGACTTTGAGGTACAGATCCTGGACGATCCTTCCTTCATGGAATTCAACGGTTCTGTCAAACGCCAGAATGACAGGTTTACGTCCGACGAATTTACCTTTGACACGTTTGTGGTGGGGCCCTCCAACAAGCTGGCGTATGCCGCTTCCGTAGCGGTAGCCGAGCACCCTGCTCAAAATTACAACCCCCTGCTTATCTACGGCGACTCCGGCCTGGGCAAGACCCATTTGATCTACGCCATCGCAAATGTCATCCGAAAGAACGACCACCGCTCCAAAATCGCCTATGTCAAGGGTGACGATCTGACCAACGAGCTGGTGGACGCCATCCGGGAGGGCAAGACCGCCGAGATGCGGGAGAAATACCGCCAGGCCGACCTGCTGCTGGTGGATGATGTGCAGTTCATCGCCGGCAAAAAGCAGACGCAGGAGGAATTCTTCCACACCTTCAACAACCTGTATGAATCCGGCCGCCAGATCGTTTTGACCTCCGACCGTCCCCCCTCTGAGATGACCCTGCTGGACGACCGCCTGCGGACCCGGTTCGAATGGGGTCTGCTGGTAGATGTGGCTCCCCCTGATTTTGAAACCCGGGTGGCCATCGTGAAAAACAAGGCGGCACTTCTGGGTATGGAGCTGCCGGACAAGATCGTTTTTACCATTGCGGAAAAGGTCACCGCCAACGTCCGCCAGCTGGAGGGTACTATCAATAAGATCCTGGCTTATAAGGACCTGCTTGGAAACGACGCTGATGAGGAAACCGTGGACCGGGCGATGCAGGATATTCTGAAGCGCAGCAGCGAGTACATCCCCACGCCGGAGGCCATTTTGGAGTGCATCAGCAAATACTACGGTCTGGATGAGACCATCATCCGGGGCCAGCAGCGCATCCGGGACGCCGTGGCCGCCCGTCAGATCGCCATGTACCTCATTCGCAGCATGACGAATCTCAGCCTGGACGATATCGGCAAGGTTTTCGACAACCGGGACCACTCCACCGTTCTCTACTCCATCAAACAGGTGGAAAAGCAGATGAAGAAGGATCCCTCCTTCGCTGAACGGGTAAAAGAAATCAAAACAAACATCAATTCCAAGAGGTAAGTTTTCCACAAGAGAGGTTGAAAAAGAAAAAAGTTTCTGTGGAAAAACACCCCTTCGACAGGGCTGTGGAAAAAACGTCCTTTCTCCGTTTGATTCCTGTGGAACATCAAACCCTTGCGGTTCTTTGCTTACCTCGGTTTTTACACATTCTTTTCCCCTATGACTACTTTTTTCTAAACAAATTTTTCTTTTCTTTTTGAAAAGCGGTTTTCCGACTTGACCCTACATAGAGAGGAAGCGTTACGTTATGATGAAATTCAGCTGTGAAAAAGTCCTTCTGCAAAACGCTATCGCCGTGGCAAGCCGTGCCGTGGCCCAGAAGAGCTCCATCCCCGCGCTGGAGGGATTGCTGCTCCATGCGGACCGGGAGCTGACCGTCTCCGGTTATGATATGAAGACCGGTATCCGTACCCGTGTTTCCGCCGATATCACCGAGGGAGGAAATATCGTGCTGAACGCCCGGCTGTTCGGCGATATTATCCGGCGGATGCCTGATGATGTGGTAACTTTCACTGCCGACGATAAGCAAATGGTCCACCTCTCCTGCGGTGACGCGGATTTCGATATTCTGGGACTCAGTGCCGCCGATTACCCGGATCTCCCGGAGGTGGAGGACGAGTATTCCGTCTCCATCCAGCAGAAGGTTCTGCGGGCTATGATTGAAGAAGTGGCTTTCGCCATTTCCACCAACGAGAGTCGCCCGGTCCATACCGGCGCCCTGTTTGAGATCACCGACGCGGGCCTCACCATGGTAGCGGTAGACGGCTTCCGACTGGCTGTCAGGCGGGAGCCTTTGGAAAAAATCGAGGGGGGCGCCTTCTCCTTTGTGGCTCCCGGTGGGGCCCTGAACGAGGTAAAAGGTATCTGCGGCGACACCGAGGATCTGGCCGCCGTGACGCTGGGAAAGCGGCATATTCTCTTTGAGGTTGGAGAAACCGAGTTGATCTGCCGCCGGCTGGAGGGCGAGTTCCTGGATTATAAGAACGCCATCCCCCGGAAGAACCCCATCACTGTCATTGCCGATACCAAGGCGCTGATCGGCAGCATTGACCGCGTGTCCGTGGTGATCTCCGATAAGTTGAAAAGCCCGGTGCGGTGCATCTTTGACCATGACAAGGTGCTGCTGTCCGCCAAGACCGGCAACGGCGAGGCAAAGGACGTGTGCCGTCTGTCCGGTGACGGCAACGGCCTGGAGATCGGCTTCAACAACCGCTATCTGATGGAGGCCCTGCGGTATGCGCCCGCCGACACTGTAAAGATCGAACTGAATACCGGCGTCTCCCCTGCCATCATCGTACCTACCGAGGGCGAGGAGAATTTCCTGTATATGGTACTGCCTGTGCGGCTGAAATCCGCGGAATGAGGATACCTATGAAGACCATTACCATTACAACTGAATTTATCAAGCTCCAGGATCTGCTGAAATTCGCCAATCTAGTGGAGACCGGCGGAGAGGCCAAAGAGCTCATCCAGGGCGGCGAGGTTCAGGTCAACGGCGAGACCTGCACCATGCGGGGCAAAAAAATCCGCCCCGGCGACGTGGTGGCCTTCGACGGGCAGAAACTGACGGTTTCCTATGCGGATCGATAGGATAGAACTGGATTCCTTTCGGAATTACGGCTGTCAGGCGGTGGACTTTGATCCACGGTGCAACGTCATTTTCGGAGAGAACGCTCAGGGCAAGACCAATCTTTTGGAAGCACTGGTATATCTCTCCTGCGGGAAGTCCCCCCGGGCCAGAACGGACCGGGAGATGATCCGGTTTGACGCGTCCGCTGCGCGGATGCTGGCTCAGGTGTCAGCCCGGGACCGGGGATTCAGGGTTCAGGTGGACCTGTTCCGGGACCGGCGGCGGAAGATGAGCATCAACCAGGTGCCCGCCAAAAACAGTGCTGCCCTCAGTGAGGTCTATAATACCGTGTTCTTCTGTCCGGAGGATCTGTTTTTGATCCGGGAGGGAGCGGCGGCCCGGCGGAAGTTCATGGATACGGCATTGTGTCAACTTCGACCCCGGTATGCCGCTGCTCTGGCGGAATACAACCGTACCTATGACCACAAAACCCGTATTTTACGGGATTCGGAGGAGCGGCCGGACCTGCTGGCTACCCTGCCGGATTTTAATGAGAGAATGGTTCGCTTCGGCGCGGTGCTGATTCATTACCGGCACCAGTTTGCCGCCCGGCTGAATGAATACGCCGCCATTCACCACCGGGAATGTTCCGGTGGAAAGGAAGCACTGGAGGTCTGCTATCAGACGGTGTCCTCCGTCACCGACCCTGCGGCGGATATTTCCGTTCTGACGGAGCAGCTTCGGGACCATATGGAGCGGCATCAAGCGGCGGAGCGGGCTTCCCGGCTGTGTCTGTCCGGGCCTCATAAAGATGATCTTCTCGTGACGATTGACGGACGGGAAGCAAAGCAGTATGCCTCTCAGGGCCAAACCCGGACGGCAGCTCTGGCGCTGAAGCTGGCAGAGCGGGAAATCTACAAGAACGCCACCGGGGAATACCCGGTGCTGCTGCTGGACGATGTTTTGAGTGAACTGGACCCAAAACGCCAGGAATTCGTGCTGAACCGCATCAATGGCGGACAGGTTTTTATCACCTGCTGTGAGGACGATAGATTACCGCAGCTTTTGGGCGGCAAGGTCCTCCACGTCCACGGCGGAGAGCTGGTTTGAATGGAGAGAGACGATGTATCTGCACTTAGGGCAAAATGAAATTGTGCCGGACCGGCGGGTCATCGGCATCTTTGATCTGGACAAATGCAGCTATGGTAAGCGGACACGGGAATATCTGGCCGCTGCCGAGGAAGAGGGCGTGGTGCTGGATGTGTCCGGAGATATTCCCAAGAGCTTCGTGGTCTGCGACCACCCCTACCACGCACAGATCGTCTATCTGAGCCAGCTCAATACCTCCACACTGAAAAACCGGGCGGAGAGTCGGAAGCTGGAACTGTAATATATCCCAGGCAGGGAGAAACGGGCCGGAAAATGGCTCCGGCTCTTCCTGCCTTGCATGAGGAAAACACCCCTGAAAGGAGAAATCACATGGCAGAGAATGAAATTTTGAACTCCACGGCAGTGGATGCCCAGAACGAATACGACGCCTCTGAAATTCAGGTTCTGGAGGGTCTGGAGGCCGTCCGCAAGCGGCCCGGTATGTATATCGGTTCTACTTCCACCTCCGGTCTCCACCATCTGGTGTATGAGATCGTAGACAACGCCATCGACGAGGCTCTGGCGGGCTACTGTACGGATATCCTGGTGCAGATCAACGAGGGCGACACCATCACGGTGGTGGACAACGGCCGCGGCATCCCCGTGGATATTCAGGCCCAGACGGGTCGTCCCGCCCTGGAGGTGGTGTTCACCGTCCTCCATGCCGGCGGCAAATTCGGCGGCGGCGGCTACAAGGTTTCCGGCGGCCTTCACGGCGTGGGCGCCTCCGTGGTCAATGCCCTGAGCGAATGGCTGACGGTCCAGGTTCACAAGGACGGGCAGATCTATGAAATGAAATTCTCCCGGGGCCATGTGACCCAGGAGATGACCGTTGTGGGCACCACCGACCACACCGGTACCACCGTCACCTTCAAGCCGGACCCGGAGATGTTCGAGGATCTGGTGTATAATTACGACACCCTTCATACCCGGATGCGGGAGGAGGCCTTCCTGAACGCGGGCCTTCGTATCCGCACCGTGGACAAGCGGCCCGGTAAGGAGCAGGAAGACAACATGTGCTTTGAGGGCGGTATCCGGGAGTTCGTCACCTGGCTGAACAAGAGCAAGGACGCCCTGCACAATGACGTCATTTATATGTCCGGCAGCAAGGACGACTCCGTAGCGGAGGTAGCTTTGCAGTACAATGACGGATACAATGAGACCATTCTCTCCTTCGCCAACAACGTGCATACCCCCGAGGGCGGTATGCACGAGGAGGGCTTCAAGCGGGCTCTGACCACGGTCCTCAATAACTACGGCCGTAAAATCAAGATGCTGAAGGATGACGAAAAGGTCTCCGGCGAGGACTGTCGGGAGGGCCTGACCTGCGTCATTTCCGTGAAGCTGACCGAGGCCCAGTTCGAGGGCCAGACCAAGGCCAAGCTGGGTAACAGTGAGATCCGGACCTTGGTGAACAACATCGTCTCCGAGAAGCTGGACACCTTCCTGGAGGAGAACCCCCAGGTGGGCCGGATGATACTGGACAAGGCCCTCACTGCCAACCGCGCCCGGGAAGCCGCCAAGAAGGCACGGGAGTCCATCCGCCGCAAGACCGCTCTCGGCGGCGCGGCTATGCCCGACAAGCTGCGGGACTGTAATGAGAACAATCCCGAACTGACCGAAATCTACATCGTCGAGGGCGACTCCGCAGGCGGCTCCGCTACCCAGGGCCGGGATTCCCGGTTCCAGGCCATCCTTCCCCTGTGGGGCAAGATGCTGAACGTGGAAAAGGCCCGGGCGGACAAGGTGTACGGCAACGACAAACTTCAGCCTGTCATTACCGCCCTGGGCGCCGGTATCGGCGATGAATTTGACCCCGCCAAGCTGCGGTACCACAAGGTCATCATCATGGCCGATGCCGATGTGGACGGCTCCCATATCCGTACCCTGCTGCTGACTTTCTTCTTCCGCTTTATGCGGCCCCTGATTGAGCATGGCTACGTTTACTCCGCCGTGCCGCCTCTGTATAAGCTGACCCGCGGCAAGACCACCCGGGTGGCCTTCTCCGACGAGGAGCGGGACGCCGTGTCCGCCGAGATGCGGGCGGGCAATCCCAATGTGAAAATCGACATCAGCCGCTTCAAGGGCCTGGGCGAGATGAACCCCCACGAGCTGTGGGAGACCACCATGGACCCGGAGAAGCGCACCCTGCGCCGCATTACCCTGGACGACGCGGTGAAGGCCGACGAGACCTTCACCATCCTCATGGGCGAAAAGGTGGAACCCCGCAAGGAATTCATCGAGAAAAACGCCCAGTACGCCGTCAATCTGGACTATTGATTCCCCGCGGACTCCATATCCCTCGTTTCCGGCCAAAAGCCGAAAACTCACTCATTTCATCGCTCGTCATCTTCCCACCGCAAACGCTTACCCGCAAGGGGTATGCAACATCCGTAAGGCGGCGGAGCCGCCAACGGCTGTCCAACCGCTGGTTTGCGGCGGGAGCCCTATAATATTCCTCAAGGAGGATAAATAATGAGTAAAAAACCCCAATACGACCCCGAGGAGATCCGGTATCCCGACCAGAAGATCGTGGAATCTCCTCTGGTCCCCGAGATGGAGAAATCCTACATCGAGTATGCCATGAGCGTCATCGTGGGCCGCGCCCTGCCGGATGTGCGGGACGGCCTGAAGCCCGTTCACCGGCGTATCCTGTATGCCATGTACGAGGACAACCTGACCTCTGACCGCCCCTTCAAGAAGTCCGCCACCT
>OBLI01003043.1_pt1 | contig 13363 bp, 10 predicted proteins | sample 1519701 | NCBI WGS metagenome assembly OBLI01 (sample SAMEA3663005, study PRJEB22513) | pig gut metagenome | biome: pig gut; feature: pig-associated habitat; material: faeces | place: France | collected 2012 | reverse complement strand
CTCATTCAAGGCACCGGCGCAAAACCATTACCCTGGCGGAATGCATAAATGCATTCCCTACGAATTGTTCGTTAGCGAAAGTACAATAAATCTGAGCAAAGCCAACAGCCAAAATCATTTCTTGATTATGTCAAAAGAAAGAAGATAATGACAGGAATTGATTCATATACCATATTAATGAAAGAATAAGAGAGAAGAATATGAAGCATCTATTCATCATCAACCCCGCGGCGGGGAGCCGAGACCGTACCGCTGACTATTCCGCCGCCATCCGCATCGCCTGTGATGCCCGGCGGTTAGACTATGAAATCCGGGTGTCCATGGGCCCGGGGGACTGCGCCAAAATCGCCCGGGAGGCGGCCTCCACCGGGGAGGAGGTGCGGCTCTATGCCTGCGGCGGCGACGGTACATTGAACGAGGTGGCCACTGGCGCGGCGGGGTATCCCAACGCCGCCGTCACCGTCTACTCCGGGGGCAGCGGCAACGATTTCGTCCGGATTTTCGACGACCCCAAGGCCTTTTTTGATCTGGACCGGCTGCTGGATGCCCAGGAATCGGAGCTGGACCTCATCCGGGTGAATGACGACTATGCCCTGAATATCTGCTCCGTGGGCCTGGATGCCAGAATCGGCACCGATGTTTCCAACTACAAGCGGTTCCCCCTGCTCCAGGGCTTCCGGGCCTACGCCGTATCCACCCTGGTGAATGTGATCCGGGGCATTGGCGAGCACTATGTGGTGGAACTCAACGGAGAGAAAATCGACGGGGAACAGACCATGATCTGCGTGTGCAACGGCAGGTTTTACGGCGGCGGCTTCAACCCGGTGCCGGAGGCGGACCCCCAGGACGGAATTCTGGAGGTGCTGGTGGTGAAAAAGGTGAGCAGGCTCCAGGTGCCCGGGGTAGTGGGCAAGTACAAGGCGGGTAAATACCGCCAGCTTCCCCAGCTGATACGCCACTTCTCCACAGACCGGCTCACCATCCACTGCGACGCCCCCACCCCCATCAACCTGGACGGAGAACTGCGCCGTGCCAAGGATGTGGAAATCTCCGTGGCAAAGGAAAAGCTGCGGTTCTTCCACCCCAGGGATGTGAAGATCGCACCCGTCCCCAGGGAGCTGTCCCCGGTGGAGGCAGGCTGAGGAAGGCCCTTTGGATGGTACAAGATTACTGTGCGTCCCGCCAATCCCCTTTTGCGCGCCATGGCATAAATGGTAATTTCGACGAAATTTTTCCTGATTTTTTCCCAGCAAAGCCGTTTAATCGGGCTGTTTCCAGCTTTTTCCACAAAAATCTCTTCTGAGGCCGGTGGCTCCTTGATTTTAAATCGCCGTGGGTTTAAAATGGACTCATTCTATTCAAGGAGGAAAAAATTGTGGAAAAGAAAATTACCTGGATTATTTCCGGCGTGCTTGCCCTGGCGTTGATTGTCACCGGCGTTCTGTTCATTCAGGAAAAGCAGACCAACGATGCCCGCGTTCAGGCGCTGGAGAGCACCCTCAGCCAGCAGGCCAGTGAGATTGCGGCGCTGAATGCCGACGCGGCGGAGAAGGACAGCCAGATTGAGGCTTTGAGTGCCGATGCCGCGGACAAGGCCAGTCAGATTGAAGCCCTGAATGCCGACTCTGTGGACAAGGACAGCCAGATTGAAGCCCTCAGCGCCGACGTGGCGGAGAGAGACAGCCAGATTGAGGCCCTGAACGCCGATGCGGCAGAGAAGAACAGCCAGATCGAAACCCTGAACGCCGATGCGGCAGAGAAGAACAGCCAGATCGAGGCGCTGAATGCCGATGCTGCGGAGAAGGCCAGCCAGATCGAGGCGCTGAATGCCGATGCTGCGGAGAAAGCCAGCCAGATCGAGGCGCTGAATGCCGATGTGGCGGACAAGGCCAGCCAGATCGAAGCTTTGAATGCCCAGCTGGAGCAGCAGGCTTCCGCCACCCAGAAGCCGGAGATTCCCGCCTCCATTCCCGGAGAATATGCCTCCACCCGGGAGTTCCTCTATCAGCTGGAGCAGGAGGACATCATCTATGATTACGGCGGAATCGACACCTACAACGGAAATAAGGAAAAGGTGTCCATTTCCTTTGAGTGCGGCGGCCACGACATCGACATCCGGTTCTGGTTCCCGGAGAGCAACGACGATGTGTCCATTCGGGTTTGGGATGTGATTTCCTACCGTTCCGCTGTGGAGAGCTCGGTGATTCGGGCCTGCAACGAGCTGAACAATACCTACCGCTTTGTCACCTTTGAGGCCGACTCCAACGACTGCACCGTGACATTGAGCATGGATTTGATCGTCCGTCCCGAGGCGGATATCGGCGATATTACCTTGGAGGCCTTGGTGAGAGTCTACTCCATTCTGAAAGAAGCCTATTCCACCCTGGATTACTACGATTGATATTGAAATATCCAAAAAAATGCAGATCCTCTCTGAACTCAGAAAGGATCTGCTTTTTTGTTGGATGATTAATCGTAAATCTTCCGGCCCTGTTCGTCGTCAATGTCGCTGATGCGGTGGAAATAGGTGTTGATGATGTCCCGCCAGTCCTTCGCGTGCTCCGCCTGGTGGGTCAGCCGCTGATGCATCCTGGCATAGGCCTCCTCCGGCAGCAGCGCCTGAATGGCTTCCAGCTTGGCAAGAAACCCGGCGGCCATCTCCGCACCCTCAAAATGGGTGTCGTAGATATGCTGGATGACGGTCTTGCCGCTCTTCAAAACGTGGGTGTAGGGCAGATGGTGGAAGAACAGCACCAGCTCGTCGGGGCAGGTGTCCACGTTTTCGTAGAGGCTGCAAAGGGGCTCGTTGTACTGGCGGCAGTAGTCCGTGCCGGTGCGGCCCCGCTCCACGCCGACACCACGGTGATTGGCCCGGTGATAGGTGCCCCAGCGATCGTATTCGTAGCCGTCCACGCTGGGCCCATAGTGATTGTTGGGGGTCACCATCCAGCCGATGCCCAGGGGGGAGGTGTATTTTTCATAGGCGGGCCAGGAGTCCATGAGGATTTCCGTCAGGGTGTCCACCACCTGCTGATTGCTGCCAAAGGTCAGCTGCACCCATTCCCGGGCCAGCTGCTCCGGGTCGGCGGTCATGTCGTAGGCCAGGCGGCCGAAGCCGTACCAGTTGGCGGCGGCCAGGTCATGCCCGGTCCAGTTTTCGTCGTTGCCGGTGTTGGCCACCGCAGCCATGCCGCAGTTGCGGTTACCATAACTTCTGCCGCTGACCAGGTCCGAAACCCTGGAGGGCACCCCGGGGACGCACATATCCTGCTCCAGCACCTGACGGAACCAGCTCATGAGGTAGCACACATGGCGCTGCTGGCCGGTGTATTCCTGGGCAATCTGGAATTCGATCATCATATTGGTGTGGTGCAGTCCGCCGAAGAGGGGCGCCACCGGCTCCCGGACCTGGAAATCCATGGGACCGTTCTTGATTTGCAAAATCACATTGTCCCGGAACTGGCCGTCCAGGGGCATAAAATTGTCATAGGCGGCCTTGGGGCGGTCGGTTTTGGTATCCCGCCAGTCCTGCCGGCAGTTGTACACAAAGCAGCGCCAAATGATCTTCCCGCCAAAAGGCGCCACCGCGTCCGCCAGCATGTTGGCGCCGTCGGCGTGGGTGCGGCCATAGGTAAAGGGACCGGGACGGCCCTCGGAGTCGGCCTTCACCAGGAAGCCGCCAAAGCCGGGGAGCTTCTCCCAGATTTCCTTGGCCTTTCCTTTCCACCAGTTTTTCACGTCCTCATCGCAGGGGTCGGAGAGGGTCAGACCTCCCAGCTCCATGGGGGCGGCGAAGTTCACGGACAGATACAAATCAATGCCATAGGCGGCAAAAATAAGCTGGATTTGCCGCAGCTTTTCATAATACCGGTCCGAAATCAGCCAGGAGGCGGCTTTCACCACGTTCACATTGTTGATGACCACGGCGTTGATGCCCACGGAAGCAGTGAGCCGGGCATAGTCCTTTGTCCGCTGGGAAACCAGGATTTCGTCGTTTTGGAAGAAGAAGGACTTTCCGGAGTAGCCTCGCTCAATGCTGCCGTCCATGTTGTCCCAGTGGTTCAGCATTCTGAGGGGGTTATCGGGGGTGGCTTCGGTTTTCCAGGAGAAAGCCTCAAAGCTGCCGCCGGAGAGCTGCAGCTGCCGCAGCAGGGCGAACACGCCGTAGAGCATGCCCCGCTCCCCACCGCTTTCCAGGACGCCCTTGCCCTTTTCCACGGCAACGCGATAGCCCTCGGGATGGAGGCAGCTGTTTTTCCGGAGGGTCAAATCCGCCTCCCCGTTTACCTGGGCTACGGACCGATTGTACATGCCGCCGAAGCCCAGGGTCAGCTCCTCCAGGGCGCTATGTTCCACCGGCCCGGAGAAATCGGAGGATACAGTGAGGGCTTTTCCTGATTCATCCACAAGAAGCGGATAGGTTAACCAACAGTTTGTATAATTCATATTCTTCACCTTATGTAAAAATATTATTGAAAACGAACTGTGGGGAATTATTGGACCACACCAAAGCCCAGAATGGTGAATACCTTGTCTTCCTCCCCGGGGGCCATGGTGATTTCAATGCGGTGCCGGGCGTTTTCCTGCCGGTTGAACAGCACGGTGGTGTGGCAGTGGGTCCAGCCCGCCTCTCTGGGGTCCAGAATCCGCTGCTTTTCTCCGTCAATGGTCACCATCGCCTTGCCGAAGCGGTCGTCACCGGAGTCCTTGAATTCCAGCACCAGCTTCCGGCAGGTGAGTTCCAGCAAAAACGGCTGATTCCCCGCCGCTTTCATCCAGTTGTGGGGGAACATGGGGGTGTTGTGGTGGTCGTCGTCCAGGGGCACCATCTGCAAATCCTCGTCAGTGCCGGTAAAGCTGCCGGGGGTGATGACTGCATCGGGGATGGAATCCTTCCTGTCCAGCAGCACCAGGTTTTCGTAGTCCCGGCCATAGTAGGGCGGCGCGAAATCCTCCCGCTCCTGCTCCGGCTGCTGGGCGTCCAGCCGGTCTATGAGATACAGCAGGCAGTCCGCCATGATCTTGTGGCCCAGGTTGCTGGGGTGGTAGACATCATAGAAATACTGCCGCTTAGTAATCACCCGGTCCGCCGCCTCAAACTGGGGGGACACCGCCTCCAATACGTCCACCATGGGCAGCTGATACCGGTAGCCGATGGGTGCCAGACGGCGCTTCAGGTTCCAGTCGTTGGCGAACACGGCAAACAGCAGAATCACCGCCGGGCGATTGGGGCTCTTCAGAATGTGACGCACCAGGCTTTCGTAGAACACGCCCTCGGTCTCGTCCCCGGCATCGTTCACCGCGAATTCAATCACAACCAGATCCGGCTGAACCCTGCCGTCCCGGGTGATATCCCGGTCATACCGCATGAGCCCCGTCTCCGAGGGGGTGCCTCCCACGCCTGCCTTGATGTAGCGGATGTTCTGGCCGTACCGCTGGCGCAGACCCTCCCAGGCACACCGGGCGTAGCAGTTTTCCTGCAGGGGCACCGCTCCCGCCCCCTGGGTGATGGAGCCGCCCAAAAAGGCCACGGTGACCTCCTCCCCTGCCTTTGCCCGGCGGAGGAAATTTTGAATTCGTTCGTTGTTGCCGGCGCTGAGGAAGGACCGGGCAATCATCTCCCGGTATTTGGGGCCTTCCATGTCCACAACGGGGTCCGGGTCCTGATCGGGAATGGAAAATCCATCGTTGACATAACACTTGACGGAGACCGTGGCCATGTCCGCCACGGTGGGCATTTCAAACCGGAATTCTCCCAAACCGCAGTCAAATTCGCTCCAGGTCAGCTTTTCCAGGTCGATCACCCGCTCCGCCCCGTCGGCGGGGAAGGTGAAGCTGTGGCAGCTGCCGGGGCCGCCGTCACCCTTGCACATCAGGGAGAACACCACCTCCATGCCGTCCTGGCCGGAGATGGACACGCCGATGCTATGCACCAATTTCCGGAAGCCTGCCACGCCGGTGAGCAGCTCCAGAATGGCCGGGTCCTTGATACCGCCGGTGACCTGGGCGAAGGAGGGCAGCCGGTCGCTGCTGATGTAAATGGAGTGCCGGCCTCTGCCGTCATCCTGGGGGGTGCCCCCCACCTGCTTATCCAATAAAACGTAGAATCCGGGCCGCTTTTCTGTGGGGTCCTTGGGTGCTACCGGGCCTGTCATCACAATCGTCCTCCTTTTTTTGCCCCGAAACAAGGGCATTCTAATGGTATTCTATAGCGTTTGGAACAATGGTTCCAACCAGTTTTTGCGGTTCCCATGAGAAGATATTGCTTTCTTATAAAAGAACGGACCGCGTTGGCGGTCCGTTCCGGTGGGATGATGGCGTTACCGGGCGAACCGGGTTTTCAGGGTGGTGCTCCACTGCTCCCCGGGGGCCAGGATGGCGGCAGCGGGCTTTTTCAGCCAGTCGGTGCTGCCCTTTTCCGGGCTGGGCAGGCTGTGCCAGGGCTCGATGCACACGAATTTGGGAACGCCGGGCTTGCTCCAGATCAGGGTGTAGGGGAAGTCGGAGATGTCACAGATCACCGCCCGGCCGGTGTCCTTTTCGTAAATGCCCAGGGTGTTGGAATTCAGGTTGGTCATGCAGTGGCTGTCGATCTCAAAGAGCTTCTCGTCAATGGGAATCCGGTCGATGTTGCTGCCCAGGTAGTAGCACTTGCCCCGGAGCAGTCCCTCGGGCTGGCAGCTCAGGCACAGGGGGGATTCCATCTTGTCGAAGCGAAGCTCGTAGTCTGCGGCGGTGTGATTTTCGTCAAAGGGGATGGCGAAGGCGGGGTGGTAGCCGATGCCAAAGGGCAGAATCTCCCGGTCGGTGTTTACCACGGTGAGGGTGTGGTGCAGGGTGTCCCCAGAAAGGGTAAAGGTGGAAATCAGCCGGAACTCATAGGGAAAATGGGCCAGGGTCTCCGGATTGCTGTGAAGCTCCAGCACCAGGGAATTGGGGGTCTGCTCCACCAGGTCGTGCTCCATCAGCCGGGCGAAGCCGTGCTGGGTGGCGGGATAGTCCTGGCCCTTGGCGTGGATGGTGCCATTCAATACCTTGCCTGCGTGGGGGAAGAGGATGGGCGCGTGATAGCCCCAGACAGAGCCGTCCGCCTGCCACATGTGCTCCACGCCGTCACATTTCCGCACCACGCTTTTCACCTGGGCGCCCCAGGTGGTCACGGTTACCCGCAGATAGTCATTTTCAATGGTGTATTCTTCAAAATCCATGTTGATCGCTCCTTTATGTAAAGATCAGGAAATAACCCAGCACGGCGATGCCCAGGATGATCCGGTACACGCCGAAGGCGGAGAAGGAGTGCTTCCGTACATAGGCCATCAGCCCTTTGATGACCAGAAGGCTGACGATGTAGGAAACGGTGCAGCCCACAAGCAGGATCATCAAATCCATGGCGGTGAAGCCTGCGCCTTTCAGGAAGAATTTCAGCAGCTTGATGGCGCTGGCTCCCAGCATGGTGGGAATGGCCATAAAGAAGCTGAATTCCGCCGCCGCGCCCCGGCTGACGCCCACCAGGATGCCTCCCAGAATGGTGGAGCCGGAGCGGGAGGTGCCGGGGATCAGGCTCAGGCACTGGCTCAGGCCGATGATCATGGCGGTGTTCAGGCCGATCTCATGGACATCGCTGATTTTGGGCTCCTTGCCCTCATTCCGCCGCTCCACCAGGATGAAGGCCACGCCGTAGACGATCAGGGCAATGGCCACCACGGTGGCGGTGTGCAGGTGCTCGTCCATCCAGTCGTCGAAGAGCACCCCCACCACGCCGGAGGGGATGATGGCGGCAATGACCTTGAACCACAGATTCCAGGTCTGCTTCTTTTGGAGCTCGTTCTTGTCCCGGTCAAAGGGATTCAGCTTCCGGAAGAACAGGGCGCACACCGCCAGAATGGCACCCAGCTGAATCACCACATCGAACATGCTCTGGAATTCCTTGGTGACGTTCAGATTCACAAATTCGTTCAAAAGGATCAGGTGCCCCGTGGAGGATACGGGCAGCCATTCCGTGATGCCCTCCACAATGCCAAAGAGCACCGCCTTTAAGATCTCAATGAATTCTGTCATAATCTTGTTTCCCTCCAAACCCATGGTTTAGAAATGTGTTACTTCGTGCAGGCGTTGGCAATCTGCTGGGCCACGGTGCAGTTGGGCTCATACACGCAGCCGCCGTAGCAGCAGTCGCACTCCGTCAGGCGGCCGTCTTCAAGCTCGATGGTGACCATCCGGCTTTGGTCCAGCTGTCGGCAGTAGCCGGTGAAAAACAGCTCCTCTTCCATTTGTCATTCCTCCTCCACCGCGCAGAAGCCCCGGGGCGCCAGGACCAGACTGCTGTGGGAAATGGTTTGCAGATTCCGCCCGAAAATCACCCGGCCCGGGGCGATCTCCCAGGGGTCGCCGCTTCGGTTGACATAAATCTTAATGGTCTTCCCGCCGTAGCTCCGGGAGAAGCCCAGGTGCTTGTCCCCTGCGACGAAGAACTGAATGTCTCCCAGCCGCAGCGGCTCCTGCTGCTGTTTCAGCTTGCCCAGGCTGCGGAAATGGGTGAGGATTTCCTGGTCCTCCCGTCCCCAGGGGTAGGTGCGCCGGTTAAAGGGGTCCTTGTAGCCCTCCATGCCGGCTTCGTCGCCATAGTAGAGGCTGGGAGCGCCGGGCAGGGTGTATTGGAGGAAAGAGGCCATCATCAGCCGGTCCCTTGCCACCTCCAATTGGTTCCGGGACAGGTGCCGGTGAGCCTTTTCCTCCCGGCTGCCGTCGAAATCGTCCACCAGAGCGGTGAGGATCCGGGGGGTGTCGTGGGTGCCCAGCAGGTTCATGTTGCAGGCAACCACCTGGGGCGGATAATTTTCTACAATGGACATCACTGTGTCCCGCAGCCGGTAGCCGCTGTCCCGGCCCCGCATGAAGTCCAGAATGGCGGTGCGGAATGGATAGTTCATCACGCTGTCCAGCTCGCCGTTTGTGAAGTACCGCCGCCGCTTGCCGTAGGCCATTTTGTTGGAGGCATCCTCCCACACCTCTCCCAGCAGCAGGGCGTCGGGGTTGATTTCCCGAATCCGGTTGTGGATCATCCGGATGAATTCGTCCGGCAGCTCGTCGGCCACATCCAGCCGGTAGCCGTCAGCCCCCAGCTTCATCCAGTGGGCCACCACGCTGTCTTCGTCGGTGATGATGTACTTGATGAAGTCCGGGTGCATTTTGTTCACCGTGGGCAGAGTGTCGAAGTTCCACCAGGAGTGGTAGTTGATGGGCCACTCATAGAAGGTGTACCAGTTGTAGTAGGGAGACTGCTGGCTGCAGAAGGCGCCCTTGCCGCCGAAAGTGTGTTTCCGGTCGAAGTACAGGCTGTCGGAGCCGGTGTGGGAGTAGACCCCGTCCAGAATCACCTTGATGCCCCGTTCGTGGGCGGCCTGGCACATTTTGGAAAAATCCGCCTCCGTGCCCAGCATGGGGTCGGGGGTTTTGTAGTCGCCGGTGTCGTAGCGGTGGTTGGAAAAGCTCTTGCTGATGGGGTTCAGGTAGAGTATGGTCACGCCTAAGCTGGCGATATAGTCCATTTTTTCGGTGATGCCCTGGAAATTTCCGCCGAAGAAGTCGTTGTTTTGAATCACGCCGTTTTCGTCCGGGGCCCAGTCCACATCCTCATACCAGTCCTTGTGGACGGTGTAGGGCTCCAGCTTGCCGGTGAGGTCCGGCTTGCCGCAGCGGCGGAACCGGTCGGGGAAAATCTGATAGATGACGGCGCCCTTGGCCCAGTCCGGGGTGGTGAAGTCCGGGGGCACACAGCTCACCTGCCACAGGTCCCCGGCCTCCATATTGGCATCGTCTCCCTGCTTGAACAGCCGGAACATGCCGTGGGGGTCGTGAATCTGGAAATAGTAGAAGTGCAGGCCCGGGGCGAACAGGGAGAACTCCCCCTGCCAGATGTCGTAGGCTCCCCGCTGCTCGGTTTGGTGCATTTCCAGATACCGGGCGGGGCTGCCATCCTCGTAGCACAGCACGATCTCCGCCCGCCGGGTGCACACCGAGGTGGGGATGTGGACATGCAGGGTGCACACCTGCCCGGGAGTCAGCACCCCAAAGGGGGACTTAAACTGGAGCTGCTTACTGTCAAATAGAATCCTCATATGCTCTTCTCCATTTGCTTATTTATGTTTCTGGCGATGATACAGAGGGGAAATTTTGAATTTGAAATGTTCAATGACGCACAGCAACCGTAGGGGCCAATTGAGCACATCGGCCCTTCCACCTGACACGAATTCGCCGGAATCATTCGGTACTTTACACATTACCCCACGGGGCGATGTGGGCATCACCCCCTACGGAGGTGCCATTCATCGTAACGCCTAATTCAAATTTACCGGCCTGGTCAGCCCTTGCCGCTGGTGCGGGAGGCGATACGTGTCAGGGAATAAGCCATGTCATCGTAGCAGGCCTTGGTGATTTTATCCACGAAATTGCCGTCGTAGGCCTGCATGGCCTGCTCAATGCGTACCACCCGCTGAAAGCCGTCGGCGCTTTGGCTTTTGGTGACGGTGTAGATGGGGGTGTAGCTGTAGCCGGTGACCCGGGTGGTGCCCTTTACATTGTCCTTGGTGATTTCCACATCCAGGATGATGGAGTAGTTGGTGCCGCCCCGTGCGGCGTCGCCGAAGAAATCGCCCAGGGAATAGGCAACCAGGGTGCCGGCGGCTTCGTTGTAGTCGATTTTCTGCACCAGATGGGGATGGGTGCCGATGATCAGCCCCACGCCGTTCTTTTGCAGCAGCTTGACGATGCTCTCCTGGGTGGAGCTGATGGTGTCGTTGTTCTCGCTGCCCCAGTGAAGCAGGGCCACGGTGAAGTCCGGCTTTTCCGCCTTCACATCGCTGAGGATTTTGGTTATGCCCTGAGTGTCCACCTTTTTGTAGGTGGAGTCGTAGTCCAGGTACAGTAGGTTCACGCAGTCCTCGTTCCCGGCGGGCATGCCTCTGCCGCCCACGCCCTTGGTAAAGGCCACGAAGGCCACCCGAAGGCCCTGGATTTCGCAGATGGTATAGCCCTTGGACCGGCGGAACTCGTTGGGGCTGGCATAGGCCCCCACCGGCTCCATGCCCGCGGTGCGGATGGCCTGGAGGGTGGAGCTCAGTCCGATGAGGCCGTTGTTGATGGAGCAGGAGTTGGCCATCTGAATCAGGTCCACACCGGCGTTTCGCAGGGCGGTGAGCAGCTTGTAGGGGGCGGAGGTGGTGGCGGTGCCGTAGGTCTCGCCGTAGATGTTACCCTCCAGATTCAATAAAGTCAGGTCCGCGTCGGACAGGGTGCTGGCCACATCCTGAAAGGCCCGGGTGAAATCAAAGCCCGAGGCGGCCAGACCGGCGTCCACCACCGAGTCGGTGACGTTCAAATCTCCTGCCGCCCGAAGGTGGATGGTGGTTGTGGATTCCCTGACGGGGCTGGTTTCCTCGGTGGGGGCGGTGGTGGAGGCGGTGGTTTCCGGGATGGCGCTTTGGACGGTGGCCTCCCCCTGAGGGGTGTTCTCCACGAAATAATAGATCCCAAAGGCGCAAAGACCCAGCACCACCACAGCGGCTGCCAGGCCGAGCCGGAGCTTTCGACGCTGGGCGCGCTGTTTTTTCAGCTGTGCTTGCCGGCGCTGCCGGCGTTTTTCCATATCCTCGGGGCTCATAGCCATGGCGATTCCTCCTTGTTCGGTGGGATGGGTGTGTTTTCGGAAGAGAAATTGGTGCTTGATGCATGATCGCGCGGGAGGATGGTATCCTCCCCTACGGTTCAGGGCTGCAAATTACGGATTCGGGGTGGCGGCGAAATACCGGAGGGTCTGCTCTGCGTTGCGGCGGATTTCCTGCTGCAAGGCTTCCAGAGAGGGGAATTTCTTCTCCGGCCTTAAAAACTTGAAAAATTCCAAAGTGATTTCCCGGTCGTAGAGGTCTCCGTCGTAGCGGAGAATCCAGGGCTCCACGGTGATGCCCTGGCCCTGAACGGTGGGACGGGTGCCGATGTTGGTCACAGCGGGGTATTTTCTTCCCTCCAGCTCCACCAGGCAGGCATAGACACCGAATTTCGGCACCGCCAGCCCGGAGGGCAATGGCAGATTGGCGGTGGGGATCCCCAGCCTTCTGCCCAGCTGATGACCGTGAACCACCCGGCCGGTGAGGATGTGGGGGTGGCCCAAAAAGGCGTCAGCTTCCTCCATGTCCCCCTGCTCCAACAGGGAGCGGATGTGGGTGGAGGATACCCGCTTTCCGTGGACGCTTTGCTCCGGCACCACCGACCAGGGAAGTCCCGCTTCCCGGCAGTAGTCCGCCAGCAGCGTCCCGTTGCCCAGGCCCTGGGCGCCGAAATGGAAATCGTCGCCGCAGACGAAGCCCGCCGCGTCGTAGTCCCGGCGGAGCAGCTCCAGAAAATCCATCCAGGGGGTTGTGTGCATTTTTTCGTCAAAGGGCAGGGTAATCACCCGGTCCATGTCCCGCCGGAGCAGCCGCTCCCGGTCTTCCGGGGTGTTGATCAGCACCGGCGCCCGGCCAAACACCAATTCATCCGGGTGGGAGCCAAAGGTGATGGCTCCGGCCAGGCAGTCCGCCTCCCGGGCCAGGCGGCGGCACTCATTCAACAGAGCCCGGTGCCCCAGGTGGACACCGTCAAAAAAGCCCAATGCGTAAATCGTCTTTTTCATGTTTTTCTAATCCGGTTCAAAAAAACTCTTCACCGTCTCCATGGTTCCCCCGCTGACCCTTGCCAGCATGAAAAATTCTCCCTTTTGGCTGTAGGCCCGGTAGGTTCCCGGGGAGAGGGGGACGGAAAAGGAATTGCCGTTGCGGCAGCGTTTTTCCTGATTCGGGGTCAGGGTAACGGCGGGATACTGGGGGAACATGGAGTCCACCGGACGAAGATAGCTTTCCGGGTGCTCCGCCTCCAGCAGGGTATCCAGCGGGACGGCATCTTCCAGAGTGTAGGCCCCCGCCTGAATCCGCCGCAGGCTGCCCATGCAGCCGCCGCAGCCCAGGGCCTCTCCCAAATCCTGACACAGGGTTCGGATGTAGGTGCCCTTGGAGCAGCGCACCCGGAGCCGGGGCTTTCCATCGTCGAAGCCCAGCAGGGTCAGCTCAAAAATGGTGATGGGCCGGGGCTCCCGGGGAACCTCCCGCCCCTTTCTGGCCAGATCGCACAGCTTCTGGCCGTTCACTTTTAATGCGGAGTACATGGGAGGCACCTGCAAAATCTCTCCCCGGAACCGGGGGAGCACCGCCTCAAGCTGTTCTTCGGTGACGGACACCTCCTGATGGGACAGCACCGTGCCGGTGATGTCCTGGGTGTCCGTGGTGATGCCGGGAATCAGGGTGGCCTCGTAGGCCTTTTCCGCATGCTCGAA
>OBLI01003042.1_pt1 | contig 13366 bp, 11 predicted proteins | sample 1519701 | NCBI WGS metagenome assembly OBLI01 (sample SAMEA3663005, study PRJEB22513) | pig gut metagenome | biome: pig gut; feature: pig-associated habitat; material: faeces | place: France | collected 2012 | reverse complement strand
TGCCGAAGAAAGTCTCAGATGCCACAAGCGGAAAAAGACATGAATTTAAACAGGGAAATGAGAAGAGTGTTGTCGATATAGAATGAGAGGAATATATCAACAGACAAAATTTAGAAGACAGTAAATTTGTTTTGAATGATATTGAATAAGTGAAATAAATAAGATATAATATCTGCGAACAATGCATAATTTTGTATGATTTTGGATTAGCGATAGAAATTATAACCCCAAAAAGAATTAATTGCTCTCTTTATTTTGCATACATCAAGGTTTTAAAGGCATTCAAATAACAAAAAACGTGCTTTTTACACTAGCTAAAAGGAGGTTTATATGCTTTTTAGAATAGAGGATAATAAAAACGTAGATGGTCGGCATAGAGAATACGAAATCCCATTTGATTGTTTACCAGTATTGAAACCACAAGAACTTGAAAAATATATTGCCGAAGAAGTGAGAAAAGAAATTAATGATTCACAAGATAGAAAGCTGTTGAGCTATTCCAAATTATTAGGGGTATGCTTGTTAAAATATAATGAATACGCGGATAATGAACTGCATATCAACATGGATTATTTAGAAGGCGTTTATGGAGGTGTATATTTTTATTATAAAAAAGAAGATGAAAATTTAAAAACGGGCTATGTACCATTCGATTTGATGAATGGTTTGTTTGGTTTAAAAAAACAAAAGTATGGGAAAAAAATAAAACTATTAAATTTCAATATAGATGTATCGGATAATAATTTGCTTGATGAGTATTTAAAAAAAATGACAGGGACGGGCAGAAAAAAGGTTGCATCACCTGAAAAAGATAAGGAAATTTTGCTTATGCAGGCACCAAAAGACATAGTCATTTCTACTTATTTGGAGTCTGTATATCTATTGTATGCATTAGATTTTAAATATGGTATGAATAAAGAATTGCATGATGACTTAATTGAGAGTATTCGGAGTATAGACCATAATTGTTTTAGGGATTGTGGTGAAGATGAAAGAAAGGGTTTAATTCTAATTATTAAATATCTTTTTGAGAAAGGCAAATGTGAAAAAAAGATGATTAGGAAAATAATGGATGATAGTAAAAACGATGAACGCTTGCCTATGCATTATGATCCAATTCTGCAATTACATGGAATAATAGATAAATATGATTTTAAGGACGCCTCTAATTTAGGGGAGTGCTATAATAGCAATATTGCGTCCAAATGGATATGGTATTGTTATGGTAAATATACAGAAAAATAACAAAATAAAATTATTAAAGTTTACTGTTGATCGTGGAAAGGGGCATTGCAATTTTTAACTTATTTTCGTTTGGGAAGACAGGGATATTAACTCCTAAATGATCTGCATTATGCAGATCATTTGTTTTTATTTTTTTGATATTTCATTTGTTACGTTGTTTAGCCAATTTCCGGCCGCGGTGGAGGCTTCCTTTCTTTTTTCTTCACTGATATCCGCGTAACGCGCGGTTGTGTTAATCGATTTGTGATTAAGAGCATCCTTCACTAGATAGATGTCCCCTGTCGAGTTGTAAACACCTGTGGCATATGTACTGCGCAACTTGTGTGGCGAGATATGTTTGTTCTTTACAGCAACGGAAGCGTATTTTTTGACCATGCGTTGCACGGAGCGTGGAGTGATTCTTGTTCCATTCCGAGAAATAAAAAGGGCAGTGGTAGGTTCATTTAGGTCCATATCTTCACGTTCATCCATATATGCACTCAATAATTCGGCACATTTTTCATCAAAATAGACATTCTGGAATTTTCTACCCTTTCTTTCAAGATAAACGCTGTTTTCTTCCCAGTTAATATCATCTATGTCAATTCCTACACATTCTGAGATTCGCATTCCTGTGGAAAGCATGAGATAGACCATAGCCATGTCACGGGTCCTGTTTTTGTCAGAAAAAACCTGCTGGCGCGCCGTAAGTCCGGTACCAGTGGTTATTACGTCTAGCAGAAGAACAATTTCCTCATCAGAAAGGAAGGTGATCGGCTGTACGGTAATCTTTGGTGACGGGAAAGCAGCGGCAGGATTATTTTTGATCAGGTTTTTGCCAAGCAGGTATTTATACAGCGCACGTATGGATGCCAACTTACGTGCTCTGGAGGAATTATCATCCATAAAGGTCTTTCCATTTTTCTCATAGCCATTTTGTAGTTTCATCATAATGTCTTCAAAGTCATCAGTATTCAGATGATCCAGAACATCCACGGTTATATCTTTTTTATTGTGCATAACAGGATTGATTTCTGTGATAATCTGAAAAATGATGGAAATGTCCCGTACATACTCATAGACAGTGAGCCGGCTGGAGTTTTTCATAGTGGACATATGCGAAACAAAACGTATCATATAATCTGGCAGATCATTTAAAAGTGATGTTGTCTTTTCTATTGCAGATAAGTTTCTTTTAACCTGATAATTTTTTTCTTCCATTTATTTTTCCCTCCGGTTAGTTTTTCAGAATTCTATGCAACAAAATTGGTATAGCATGATTGGTAAGGATAATAATGAACATATTGGTACTATTTGCCTGATTTTACCCATTTGCGTCGCAAAATGATTATTTTGCGACGCAATATAAATATATAATACCACTATCCCATCCGGGTGTAAATACTAAAATCCAAATGTCACTTTGCATAAACATAATACAATAATTTGCATAATGATGATACTATATCGAATTATATAGCAGAAATATATGTTTATGCAATAATTTGACCACAATTTATTTGCATATAGATAATACAAAGATGCAGATTTTGCATTCTGTTAATACAAAACAGCTGATTTATTTGCGTATAAATGATACAAAATAGTTGATTTTGCCTTTAGATAATACAAAGATGCAGACATTTTTGCATATAAATGATACAAAAATGTCTGTGTTCTCAATCAATATCTAATATCGATAAATTTTTATCATATTATTTTCTTCCACATAAATCATATGTGCTGGGTAAAGAATCAAATACGCAATAAAAACGCCCTTACTACGGGGCGTTTTTATTACTTTCAGTATTCTTTTTATTGTAATGTCTGCTTTACTTTATCAAGAGCTGGTTTTATTACAAGTTCTATAACTGCATCTCGCGTAATCTCTGCTGATTTTTCTAATACTTCCGTATCGGATATATCCGGTTCGTCAATGCCATGTGCAAATTTGAGATATTCGATGTCATCCAACTCAAGATATTCTTGAAGGGAACATGTTACTGATGAATCGTTATGCCACTGATCCACTAAATCTTCCCACTTTTCTCTTGATTTATCCAAATATTTTGCCATGAATTACTTTCCATTCAATTCAAATAATTTATGCCTTGGAAAACCCAGACATAAATTATTATTTAGCATGGGCTTTTTAGGCAAATTAATTCTATATATTCTGTTTCAACCATCGCCTTCATTACAGAAAGCGTCTTTTTGAATATTTTCATTAAACACAAGTTTCAACCATCATACAATGTTATTTTTAATACTTTTGGATAAGTATTCTATAGATTTTTCCGGATTTTTTTGATGATCCAAATAAGATCCCGGCTTTTCCATTGGTGTATACGGTCGTTCCTTTTTTGGTATATTTCCCTGAACAACCAACAGTTACAGATTTTATTTTAACGTTTTTGGCATATTTCTTGGAAATACCCGCGTAATCATATAGATTGATCTTATTATCTTCCGTGCTTTCCATAAGCGAGAAGTAGTTTGATTTAGATACATTGTATCTACTGCAGTCAGTAAATATGTAATTTGGGTATTTCCCATTCATATACTGTTTATGATCACATAAAAATGCATCATCTGCATACCCCTTCATGAAATAATCCATAGATCCTGTCTCATCATCCATGGAAACATCGCAATAATACCATTTTCCATCAAGTTTAACCAGATTCCACATGTGACCTACAGAAGATCCGCTTTCAAATCCATCGGCACATACGGTTTCAACTCCAAGCTGGTTTAACAGGTTGGCATATATAATAGAATACTCGTCACATTTTGCAAGTCCACTCTCCAGACATTCAGATAAGGATCGGCCTTTTCCAAGATCATAACGCAGATGATCACATAACCACTGATGAATCCATACGGCTTTTTCGATACCTGTAAGATTATCAATTTTAAAGGATGTAGCTAATGTTTTCCAGTCAATATTATTTATATTCCGGTACTTCTCTACCGTTGAACAAACCGAATATATTGTTCCGTTTGAGACAATACGGTTTGAAACATAAATTAAGGTTTGTGGAAATGTCTTTCCATTATCCATTTTATGAATAATTTCCTTACCCGCCTTTTCTGCTTCACTATAACTATAATAGTTTCCATAAGAGACGGAATATCCTTCTTGCTGATGATCTACGGCATTTTGTAATTCCTGAGCGGCAAAATTTTCATTTACTTCCGCCGAACAAATGCTGGATGAAAATAATACAACTATAATTCCTGTTAAAAATGTAAGAATTGTTTTTTTCATAATCAAGTATCTCCTTCCCTTTATCTGATTATGGTATATCATATAAAAGAAGGAGATACAAGAAATATAGAACAAATAAAATTGACAACTATATTATAGTTTTACTTTTTTGATAGGACTCCATTTTCCGTAATGGTAGGTTTTCCCAATCTTTTTATAAGGACGCACGCGAACATAAATGGTTCCGGAATTTACCGTATGCAATTTACGGGACAGCTTTGTGGTACGCACATCTCCCCAGTTTTGAAAATTCTTATGGTGAGAATATCGGATCTGGTAACCGGTTGCTCCATTTGACTTCTTGTATGTAATATTAAAGTAGCTGGAATTTACTCTTTTCAGTTTAGTAATTTTTGTTGCAGCTGTCTTTGTGGAAATCCATTTTGCATACAGATCGACAGGAGAATCTACCTTTTTGCTAAAATTGAATTTAACTCCGGCATATGTATACCATCCGGCAAAATAATAGTTTTTAAGCTTCGGATTTGCAGGTTTCTTGATGCACTCTCCTGCTTTTACCGTTGCTTTTGTTTCGCGTCCGTTTACATTGACACGATTATCCCGATAGTGGAAAATCACCTCGTAAGTTCCGTTTCCAGTGGAATTTTCATTGTTTCCGATTTCGGATGATGTTTTGCCGTTCAAAGTAACATCTTTTCCATAGCTGTTCAATATTTTGGAGATGGTTGTATAAGTGAGGGAATCTGCAGGAACAAGAATATATACTTTAGTACCTGTATAAGCATCTTTTGCACTTGTTACAACAGAGGAATCTACCTTATTCTCTCCGGTTGCTGAGGTACAGTTGTAAAAGGCATAGTCCATCTTTGTAACCCCATATGGCACAGATGGAAGTTTATTTAATTTACCGCACCCATAAAGAGCATAGGAAATATCTGTTGCGTTGTATGGAAGTCTGTTAAGCGATGTAAGATTGCTGCACTGATAGAAAAGATATGACGCATTTCCGTCACTCGCTTTAACAGATTCACCAAGATTTACAATGCTGATAGTTGTATTCCCGGAAAACACTCCACTTGAAGCAGTTGATTTTCCGAGAATCGTATCATAACGTTTTCCGTTAATTGCATAAGTATCTTCCACACGGACAGAAGAACTGTTGCCAGTATATTTTACGAGAGTAACTGTACCATTGGTATCATTTACAATAACATCAAACCCGTCAACAAGTCCAGAAACTACTTTCTGGTTATTAGATGTAGTGTTGTTTGTGTTATTGTTATTTGGATTGTTTGTATTATTGTTTTGATTGTTGTTTGCATTATTGTTATTATCCGGATTGGTAATAACCCCTGTGGAATGCACATATGCACTTAATTCCGGATATCCATATCCAAAAGTCGAATCTTTTCCGCTGCCACCGCCAATAAAGGTCTTAGAAGTATTGCGAATCAGAATAGATTCAGCATTGCTTGCAGAGTAAGATGGATCATAACTGTAAATGTGGGCAAGAGCTGCCGACACAAATGCTGTAGATTGGGAAGTACCAGACATAATGCATGTTCCATCACCCAGGGATAAGTATTCTGCACTCCAGTTATTGGAAGCAGATGCCTTTGACATATTCATGCTTGATGCTTCGATACCACGGATATAACGTCCAGGTGCAGTAAAATCCACACATGATCCGGTCAGAGATTGGGAATATGCACCCCAGCTTCCACCATTTTGCGCAAGCCCTGATACAGCCAATGTTTTGCCATAATTTGCCGGATAGGAATCGTCAGCAGTCATTGCCGGATAAGAAGAATTTTTATTGCCGGCAGAGGTTACGACGAGAATTCCTTTGGAATACAAAGCATCGATATATGGATTGATATAAGATGCAATCTGATCCATCTGGTTGCTGTCAAGCGTGCAGATAGAAAGAGACAAGTTTACCACATTGATACCAGCAGGATTAGATACAATGTACTGTAAAGCTGCAGCAAGTCTGGAAGCGGTAAATCCTCCATTAGAATCCACTGCTTTAACAGGTATAATTTTGACATTGGATGGAGTGTTATTTGCAATGATACTTGCAATAAATGTTCCGTGCCCATAATCATCAATCGCGCTTGATGCCTGGGAAAGAACATTATAGCCGTTGATCACACGTCCAGGGAATCTTGAAGAAAAGTTACTTCCACTGTCAACACCGGAATCCACTACTGCTACTCCGACCTGACTAATGGTGGCAGCACTTTGTGCTCCAACAATGTTGTTTGATGATACAGTGAGTCCCATGATCTCAGGGCTTGTAGTCAAAGAAACAGTATTTGTTGAATCTGATACAGTTGCCCCATATTCTCCGATAACATCTGGCGAATACGTAACATTCGAAGAATCTACCATGTCATCACCGTAAAGTTTATCCGGATATACGGTATACCCCTCAGCTTTAAAACTTTCATAAGCTGCAGCGGCATCATCTGGAGAGTCAAATGACATAAGGGAAATTCCACCGCTCATAGAAATCTTTCTTGCACCATGGTAGTTACGGAAGGATTCTCCCGACACAAATAGGCGTTTTGATGAAAAAAGAGAGGATACTTTAAAGCCATCCCCTTCTTTCTCAACCTGGTACCCTTTATTCTTGAGATATGAACTCACAGAAGAGGCACTATTTAATGAATGAGCTTTTAATGGTGATACCTTTACGATATCATCAAGATCAACAGATTCTCCATTGGCTTCGATGGATCCGTCTTTTAAGATTGTCAGAGAGTCTGTCTCTGGCTGATCATCTGCAACCATATCAAGAATTGATACTTCTCTTGGAACAGATGAAGTTGCTGCCTTTGCACTGTCCGGAACTATAAAAGCGGCACACAGTGAAAAAGCCAAAAACATTGCTAAAGTTTTCTTTTTCATACTCTTTTACTCCTTTCGTATGGTGAAACGATTTTAACCATAAACCCATAGAAAAAGTCAAGCTTGATTGTAAAAAAATAATGTTCTGTTATTCTTTACATTGATTCCGATGATGATATGATATAGATATAACATTGGAGGAAAAATTATGGGAAAAAATATAGATTTTAAGGAACACATAAACAAATTTCAGGAAATCGAAAGATCAAAAAATTTATTTCAAAATTTTATGGATGAGTTGGAAAAGGACATTGATCTTACCGGGGTATTGCAGAATGAAAAAATCAAAGAAGAATATAGATTTCTTGATTTCAAAGGATCGCCAGCTGATCGAATAAAAAAATACGCTCCTCTCATTAAAGAGGAAATAATCAGAATGCAGGATCTCTCGGTGGAGACTGAGGAATATTCGGTAGTATGGGATAAAATGAATTTCCTGCTAGATAAATATACACAGGCAGTTGGAGAACTGGTACCTTTTTCAGAAGATGAATTATCCACCCCATGCGTATGTAAAAATCAGGAAGATGTATTAAAACAAATCAATGAATTGATGGATTACTCCATGGAACAGGATATTTCTGAAAATAATTTGAAAATTTCAGAAAAGCTTACTTTGATTTATCCGTTGGGTATATTGCTGCTTGGATTATAATTTATTTTGGGAAATTGGAAAATCAGGATTATAAGGAGAAATGATTGTGGACGGACAAATAAACATAGCGGATTACAAGAATTCCAAGGATGCTCCTATAAAATCACAAATGGAATACCTTATAGATCCCTTACCATGTCCTTTCTGCGGTACTGAAATAAAAAAGTATCCAAAAGTTATGACGATAGCTCGCGTACATAGTGAGGAATATTTGATTGCAGAAATGAATAATGGGTATTTTCATGGAACCGATAATTGGTTTCAAGTTGAATGCCCTCATTGTGGTTCAACGGGTGCAAGGGGGCAAGATCGCCTTGCTGCGCTGCAAAATTGGAACAGAAGAAGCAACTATTAAACAACGGTAATACAAAAGGAACTCCAATGCTCCACCATCGCATATATCAAGAGCGTCAGGGAAATACCTTAATAATAATGAAAATCGCCCAGACTTTTGTAAGTCTGAGCGATCCCTTTGAAACTATAATTTTTTTAATTCCAGTCTGATCTTAAGCTCAGACTGGATCTTTTTACAGTTTCCAATCAAGTTTTCAAATTCCATCCGGTGGATATTATTTTCAATATCCATCAGATAGCCATGAATTTTGTTTTCGGAAGCGATTACTTCGTCACTTCCATAACCAAAATCACTTTCACTTCTCAGGTGTTCCATAACAGAACGCATAGCCTCAATTGCTTCACGGTTGTTGCCATCGTTTACACCTGCATAAAGAACCAAAGCCTTCATATAGGCTTCTTTGCCGTGCAAAATCGCACTGTTATTATATACTTGTTTTTCATGAATCTTCTTTTCAATATTAAATAAAATTTTTCCTAACATATTTTCCTCCTAAAAACAGATACACCTAACTTATAGGTGCATAATTACACCCATGAGGTGCATCCGTCTTTATGACGGATTAACTAAAAAACATAGTGATAATTACAAATCTTCTGGATAATAGGTCTCAATGACCTTATCATCTTCATTGTCGTAAATTTCCACTTGTTCCTTGGAATTGAGAGTTTCCGTCTGAGCATAAAAGCGTGCATCTTTTATTGATGCACATCCTATGCGGTCGTTTCCATCCACGATGATGGAATATCTTAATTCTTCCATGACAACTTCCCTTTCTCTGGTATATTCGGTTAAATAACATTTTATGAAGCTAAGGAAACCATGCGTTGAAACTGCATGAGAATCTCTTTTGTGGTACCATCTTTGTATGTAGAATAATCCCACAAATTAGCTCTTACCGCCCAATTTGTACATCTTTGTACAAGTTGGGCAAATCTTTTATCAATACCATCGCCACACAGTATTTGTGTTTTGTTGTGGCGATAATATTGCATTGTTTGTTTCACCACCATATTAAAAGTTGCGGAACAATCGTTTTTTACCTTCATCATAAAAACCTTCTTTCTTCCCGCAACTAAAACGGCGGGACTGCTAAACAATTTCTTTACTTACACCATCATAAAAGCCTTTTATAGTTTTTACAGTGGCTTTGCTCACGCCTTTTACAGACTTGAGCTTTTTACAGCCCTCGAAAATTTTGTATGCATTTCGAAGGTTATTTGACAACTTAACCGTTGTCAGTTTTTTGCATCCGTTGAATGCATAATTTGCATTGATTACAGATGCAGGCACACCGTTTACTTTTTTTAAATTGGAACATCCCATGAACGTTTTGTTCAAATAGGTGATGTCCCAAGGAAGGGATTTAACTGTAGTAAGATTCTTGCATCCAAAGAACATTTTATAGGCATTACCCTTGATTGTCCGGACGCTTTTCCCAAAAGAAACGGTTTTAATTTTGTTGTTGCCATAAAACAATGTCTTATATGCAACAACCTGATAAGGAGTACCGTTTACTTTTACAGTATTTGGCACACTTACTGTTGACTTATTTCCAATGTAGGAAATAAGAGTTATTTCCTTCTTTGTATTGTTCAACTTATATTCCCAGGCTGAACGGACGGCAGAAGAGACACCGTCACTTGTCTGCTGTTTCACCGAAGCATTTGCCTCTGGCTTAACAGTAGGTACTACAACATCAGTTGTGGTACTTGGAGTGGATACATATATATATTCCACTCTACTTTCAGAATTACTTCCCGTAGGCTTTGAAGAATTCTGATCTTCCTTGTCTCCTGATGGAGTCGGAGCCGGAGTTGTTGAATCTGCCTTTATATCAGATTTTGAATTATCCGGTGTTGGTACAACGTCTGTTTTGGTATCTGTTGTACCGGTTGCTCCATTATCCTTGTTGTCAGGAGTTGGAGCCGGTGATGGTGATGGTGATGGTGATGGAGTTGGTGCTGGTGATGGAGCTGGACCGAAGGACTCGGTTGCTGTATCCACACTATAACTTGTGGATGCATATACATTTGTAGCTCCACTTACCATTACTGCCATTACCATTACTGCTACCATTAATTTTTTCTTTAACATAAAAACCTTCTTTCTTTCCGCATCTAAGACGGCGGAACTGCCATTAAAATATTTGACCTTTTTTCTGCAAAAAACTTCACATAAAACAAACAAGTATGCGAAAACATTTATAACAATAAAATTATTTCCTGTTATCACCATCAAATGACAGATCAACGGGAATAATAAAACCGTTTTCAATGCTTTCATACTAATTATCTTTTGCTATGCTTTTTGACAATAAAAAAGCCAGCCCATAAAACTGGACCGGCAAAAAGCCAAATGTCAAGAACCTCGAAGAGATTCTTTAAAAATGATTAAAAAGTTATACATATTATATATCATATTGGACTAAAAAATGCAACCTTGATTTAATTTATTAGAAGATATAAGCGATTTAGGCATTAAAGTTTGCTGCCATTAAGATTTATTCTCTGTTAAAAAATAACAGGGGCTCCATAAGTAAGAGTCCCTGTTATGCAAATATATATACCTGGTTAATGTGTACCGTAAGACCGGTAATCCTTTTTCGCTGATCCATCAAGCGAATACATCAGTACATCTCCATACCGGAAAGCATACTGTGCCTTATGCCAGTCTCTCCTCCGCAACTGCTGGTCTTCCATCTTATACATGCTGCAGTAGCCATAATCAACATTCTGCCGGTTTGTATATGTAAGATGCGGGGTTGGCGTTTCGCTTTCCTTGTCAAAGATTTCTGCTCCCTCCATCCAGCCCATGCCGGTATCTCCATCACCCTGGATATTTTCAAATCCGGCTTCAAAGGTTACGATCTCGAAATTGACTACAATGTATCCATCTTTTTTCCAGAAGCCTTCTTTATAGTCAATCCCTCCATGCTCATGCGCGTATTTTGTTACGTCAAATCCTTTTTTCACCGCATGCACATCAGATGGCAGTGAGTATTCGAAGTACCATTTCTGTTTTGACTTTGTAACCCTGTCGGGATCAACACCGTCCGGAATTACCCCATCCGGTGCACAGTCCATTCCAATATAAGTGGACATACGGGATGGGATGGTGATCTCCCCATATGTGTAGACATCATAGGTTGTGGACCGGATATCTTTTGGTTTGAGTCCTGCGATTTTCGCCTTCTGGTTGAATTCTTCATCTGTTACCCCTGTATATGGGTTTCCAAGCATCATCTTTTTGACATTCTGTTTATCCAGATCACTGCCGACTTTTACAACATTGCGGTATTTGCCATTGATCGTGCCATTGTAGTAAAGGTCAACTTCTTCCAGCTTTGTAATATCAGATCCATTCACATTTCCCTTATTTGAAACATAATAAAATGTTGGATAGATTTTGATATAATCCGTACCGTGGTAAATATTTCCAATTGTTATAAGACTCATCCGGGATGTATAGCCTGGTTTTAACACACCGAGATTTCTGATATAAGGGTGGCTTCCATCCACGGTCGGAAGGGTAAATGCACTCCTTACTTTTTCCCCGTTCTGGTTGTTGAACCCCACATGGTACGCAAACCTTTTAAGTTCCAGTGATTCCGGTTTCCGGAAAACGTCAAGCCAGAACGGGTAATCCGAATAGTCGTACATATTCAGATTGTATAAACGTCCGGATACTTCGGCATTTTTGGTATCAACTGCAACATAGTTGGAATTGTCTGCATTGGCGCACACTTCTTCCATTTCCAGTCCATCGTTGGCATCACAGTTAATTGCACGCGCCCGGAAATCAATACCAACGGCAGCAGTTTCATTGACCCAGATAGGGAGATAGAACTTTGTGGAATCCTGGTGCAGCGTGATCCACGTATCCGCGTCATAATAGGTGTAATCATCCCCGTCACACATATATACCTCAAACGGGAATTTGACTTCCCGTGATCTGATGTATTTTGCGTAATCACGTTCTCCGTATCCCTTCAGTGAACTGTGGTAACCGCTGGTAGGCAGGTTGACGGTAAAATACCGGTCCAGTACCAGATGGTAACAGTTACCCGGTGACACCAGCTGGGTATATTCCTTCGCGTCCGTAATCGTCGGGTAACATACGGTAGGGGTATGGATCACAACGTCATTGACCGGGTTTATTTCAATGTCCACATCCGGAATATTCGTATTATAAACAAACGATGGATAAAACTGTACATCACCACTCGAATTAAAGGTACCATTTGATTTTTCCGGTTCAATCAGCTGGTCTGATAGATAAAGCACATCTCTGTCAATCTGCGTAGATTCCGGGATTCTGCCCGGAGTCGGGGTTTTCTTTTCCACCGGATCGGCATTCATGATGATCTTTCCGTCAAATTCAAGGTAATCATTCATAACGATATACTGTCCGACTGTCCATCCGTCTGACGGGGATATGCCTATTCTTCCACAGGATATAAATGACACATTCCCTACATTATAGGATGCATCCGGTTTTATGGTGACATGCTTATCCGGGAGCGAATAATTCATCACGGTGGCAGATTCTATTCGGTATATCACCAGATAATCTACTTTCCAATAGGAATATTCCCGCCATACCAGCTCGGTATCATGATCGTGTAATTTTTTCCCATGTTCATCGGTGTGGCTGCAGCTGATATAATGGTTAAATTGCTTCTTTCCATATTTTCGAACAAACCGGTATTTATATAGGTAGGAATCCGTAAACACGTTGACATACTGCGTCTCAGATGTCGGAATTCCCTGTGTACTGTCAAACTGTTCATTGTCTCGTTTGTCTGACTGGATTACAGCACTTGTGCTGGCTGGTGTGAGCTTCTCTGCCGAAATTACATCCTCATTCTCATAAGAGTCTGGTACATGTTTAGGGTTATTTTTCTTATAAAGCACGTTGATAACAGTACCGCCATTGTAGGTTTCAAAAGTCTGACGGGCAGTTTTAAGCCACTTGGTATAGCTGT
>OBLI01003038.1_pt1 | contig 13380 bp, 7 predicted proteins | sample 1519701 | NCBI WGS metagenome assembly OBLI01 (sample SAMEA3663005, study PRJEB22513) | pig gut metagenome | biome: pig gut; feature: pig-associated habitat; material: faeces | place: France | collected 2012 | reverse complement strand
GTTCAGGCAACTCTATTCCTCGCGACTTAGGTCTCTTCGAGTATAAGGGTGAAACTTATTGCAGCGTGGTTCCATCTCCAGAGATGACAGCAGCAAGAAGCAAGAAGGCAGGCAAGAAACTCACAGAATCTTGCGAGATGGTAGTGAACCTGAAGGGAAATGCTACTATCACTTTGAGCAACGACAAGGGCGAGAAGGTAGTGATGAACTACGATGCCAAGGCCGAAACCTTCTCAATGGATAGAACCAAGAGCGGTAAGATGGATTTCAGCAGCGACTTTGCTGCTACTACCAAGGCTCCAACCTACGGCAAGATCAGCCAGCTCCGCATATTCATCGACAAGAGTAGCATAGAGGTTCTGGATGCAGAAGGCAAGATGGCAATGACTAATCTCGTGTTCCCAAGCAAGCCTTACAACAAGGTTACTATCCAAGGAAAGGGAAAGTATCAAGTCTATAATATCAAGTAATAATGAAAGAAATCGTTTGTCGCTACCTTTGCTGCAGAAAACAAGAAACAATAACGCTAACAATTATGAATAAATCATCTAAATTATCTCTCATCCCGGTGATGTTCTGTTTCTTCGCCATGGGATTCGTAGATTTGGTAGGTATCGCCTCTAACTACGTGAAAGAAGATCTTAACCTAAACGATGCTACAGCCAATCTGTTTCCATCTTTAGTATTCTTCTGGTTCTTGATATTCTCTGTGCCTACAGGCATTTTAATGAATAAGATAGGTAGAAAGAAAACGGTACTTTTATCATTGGTAGTTACCGTGGTCTCACTACTTTTGCCTATCTTTGACGAAAGTTTCGGTGTAATGCTCGCATCATTCTCGCTCTTGGGTATCGGCAACGCCTTGATGCAGACTTCACTAAATCCTTTGGCTTCTGTGGTTACATCAGGCAAGCACCTTGCTTCAACCCTTACCTTCGGACAGTTTGTTAAGGCTATCGCCTCGTTTATGGCTCCATATATCGCTATGTGGGGAGCTGTAGCAAGCATTCCTACTTTCGGACTTGGCTGGCGCGTGCTGTTCCCTATATATATGATAATAGGTGTGGTAGCCACCTTACTTTTGGCAAGTACACCTATCGAAGAAGAGAAGATTGAAGGCGAGGCTTCGGGCTTCGTTGACTGTCTAAAGCTTTTGGGTAAGCCTATCGTGTTGCTTTCCTTCATCGGTATCATGTGCCATGTGGGTATAGATGTTGGTACCAACACCACAGCTCCAAAGCTCTTGATAGAGCGTTTGGGATGGAGTTTGAATGAGGCAGCCTTTGCAACCTCGCTCTACTTCATATTCCGTACCATCGGATGTTTCACTGGTTCTTTCTTCCTTCGCATCATGAAGTCGCGCACATTCTTTACTATCAGCATTGTGATGATGGCTTTGAGTATGGTTGTAATGTTCTTTGGCAACAGCACATTTATGCTCTATATAGCAATAGCCTTGGTGGGATATGGCAACTCTAACATCTTCTCAATAGTTTTCTCACAGGCTTTGCTTGCCTTGCCAGAGAAGAAGAACGAGGTTAGTGGACTCATGATAATGGGACTTTTTGGTGGAACCGTTTTCCCATTGCTTATGGGCTTTGCCAGCGATGCTATCGGTCAGATAGGTGCAGTATTGGTAATGGCAGTAGGTGTGGTATACTTGTTTACATACATCGGAAAGGTTAGAATGTAATTTATAACCAACAATTCGACAACTAATAATTAAAGATGACTATGAATACAGACTTGAAAAAGAAATATTGCGTAGGCTTGGGTGAAATATTGTTTGATGTATTCCCAACAGGTTCTCAACTTGGTGGTGCTCCTGCCAACTTCGCCTATCATGCAGGTCAGCATGGATTGCTCTCTGTAGCTGTTAGTGCTGTGGGCAACGATGCCTTTGGCGAAGAGGCTCTTCGCCAGCTCGACGAGAAGGGATTGAAGCACGTTATGCCAAAGGTAAACTTTCCTACTGGTACAGTTCAAGTAGAGCTTGACAGTGAGGGCGTACCTACATATGATATCAAGACCGATGTGGCATGGGACAACATTCCTTTCACTACCGATGTTAAGGATATAGCAGCATATACAGGTGCTGTATGTTGGGGCTCGTTGGCTCAGCGCAACGAGGTTAGCCGCAACACCATCTATCAGTTCCTTGACCATACTCCAAAGGATTGCCTAAAAATCTTCGACATCAACCTACGTCAGAATTTCTATACAAAGGAGATTATCTGCGAAAGCTTGAAGCGTTGCAATGTGCTGAAGATTAACGACGAGGAACTTATTACCATAGGTCGCCTCTTTGGATATCCTGGTTTGGATATCGAAAACAAGTGTTGGCTTATCTTGGGTAAATACAATCTCGATATGCTTGTATTGACATGCGGTGTAAATGGTAGCTATGTATTTGCTCCAGGCAGCAAGTCGTTCCAAGAAACTCCAAAGGTTGAGGTTGCAGATACTGTTGGTGCTGGCGACTCGTTCACAGGCACCTTCTGCGCTTGCATCCTCAAGGGTATGACCATAGCTGAGGCTCATAAGCGTGCAGTAGAAGTTAGCGCCTATGTCTGCACCCAGCATGGTGCAATGCCAACTCTGCCTCCAGAGTTGATATAATTCTTTGCCGAACAGCAAAACAATAAATTAAACGTATAAACACTTTAAGCCCTCGCTTTGTATCTTCTTAAAGAGGAAACAAAGCGAGGGCTTTCGCTTGTTTATATGTTTTGCAAGAATTCACCCAGATGCACATGTTTAATGCCATCTATCGAACTTCCGCTTGTCCATTCGTCAAGACTAACTACATACTTTGGATAGTTATTGCGTATAGCTTGTAGGTTACCAAATTCTCGTTCTCTTGTTTTTTCATCAGCCATAAAATACGAAGATTGTATGTATACCACCTCGTCACCCTTACGAGCAACGAAGTCAATTTCCTTTCCTCCTGTTTGTTGCCCTGTGAATACTTCGTAGTGTTTTTGTGAGAGATGTAAGAAAATAGCATTCTCCATCAGTTTATGAATATCTTTTTGCATAGTGAAGCCGAAATGGCAATTTCGTAGTCCTAAATCTTCGAAATAGTATTTGTCGCCAATCTCGAAAGTTTTAAGTCCATTAACATCTATTCTTCTCACTTTGTTGATAAGGTAAGCATTCTGTAGGGCTTTTAGATAATTGATTACCTGGATAGGAGAAATGTTGACATGTTGTGATTTCAGATAGCGGCTAATGTTGTTTGAAGAGAATAGATTACCTACATTATCTGCAGTATAGATAGCTAAAGTTTCAAGAAAATCAACATTTCTGATGCCTTCGCGCTTTACTACATCTTTGAGTATGATGGTGGAATATACATTGCGTAGATATTCAAAAATTATCTCTTGCTCTAATGGCAAATTACACAAATATGGTAGTCCACCAAAGGTTAGATAATTTCGTAAGCTCTGTGTTGAGGCTTCTTGCTTATGAAAAACCAAGAATTCGTTGTATGTAAGGCTGTGGATATGAAATTCTATATATCTACCAGATAGATATGTTGACAATTCGCTCGATAGCATTGTGGCATTGCTGCCCGTGATAAATATATCGCAGGCATCTTGAGCCTGCAAACTACGCAAAGTGTTCTCAAAACCAGTAATGTCTTGCACTTCATCTATAAATAGATAGTTGGCAACTCCATCTTTTAATCGTGAAGATATATATTGTGATAGGTCTTCATGATTACGAATCAAGGCAAATTCTTCTAACTCTTTGTTGATGCTAATGATATTACTATTAGGCTCCGTAGCTTCAATATGTACTTGAATTTGTCTGAGTATACAGCTTTTGCCCACTCGGCGTTGACCTGTGAGCACCTTTATGATGTTTTTGTTTATAAATGGAGATATACGTTCTATGTAGTTAGGACGGTTGATAAGTTGTATCATAAGGCAGTTTTTTATAAGTTATACTTAAAACTTTCTGCAAATATAACGATTTTGTTAATCATAACTTATAAATCCGTGCGAAAAGTACTTTTTATTAGTTATGATTAACAAAAATATAGATGATATCTACTATTTATATGGATAAGTAGGTGTTCTTAATTATTTTTATATTTAAGAGTATTAAATAGTATGGTAGATATAATCTCAGATATAAAGGCGCGTAGCGGCTCCTACGTAACTGTTATATGAGGTTATAGATGCTATGGTAGGTGATGCTGTTATTATATAAATAATTATGAACACCTACTTATTAAGTATGTGCTGAAATAAAAAAGCAAGTTAGTTTCTGTGAGTGATGTCAGAAGCTAACTTGCTTTTTATGATTATTGCAGTCTACAATATCATGTAGACATTGTTGTTATTTCACTACCATCTTGCGACTTGTGCCATCAGAATACTTCACGATGTAAATGCCGCCACGCTGTGGAGCCTGCACTTTAGCACCACCAAGGGTGTAGGTGGCAACAGCGTGAGCCGATGTGGTGGTGTTGATGCCACGGTTGTTGATGGCTGTAGATGTTGTTGCGTAAGAGATTACAGGAGCTATAGCCATAGACAGAGGGTCGTCGGAATTCTCGTACCACTTATATTCGCCTGTAGGCTGATAGTTAGCATCCTCTTCTGCAAGATAGTGCCATGTGGTGGTCTTTTCACCAGGGTTTCTGCGGTGGCAGAATATTGAGATATCGTCGGCAGTATATGGCGATTCCTCCATAGTGCCGTTAGGGAATGGACCAATAACGATGAAGAATGGAGTACCCTTCTTCAGTTCCACAGTCTTGTCGAAATGGAAGATTGTGGCAAGATAGTCGTCATCTCTATACTGCAATTCGCCAGCCTTCTTGGTTGCTGTTGCCATCACCTCGCCTGGTTCACCATTCTCAGCCACGGCATTCATTGTCATGGTGATTTCTTTCTCTGGGTCGATGGTGCCTACAGAAGCAAAGAATACGCTCACGCTATCTACTGTAGCATCAGCGAGAGGAGCCTTGTAGAGTTCGGCAAACTTCTCCATGCCAAGCCAGTTGGAACCTCCATAGTAGCCATAGTAGCCAAGGTTCACCTGTTTGAGGTTGGAATTTTCGTCGAGACTGATGTTCCAAACATTCTGTGCACCACCAGCCTGGATTGCCCATTGCAAGATGTCGTTGGTCTGTCCAGCATCGTTCTTGGCTGTAAGACCCACGCTCACGGTTCCTGCCTTGGTATAGGTAACGGTAGGATTCTGCTCGTTGCTCTCGGTCTTATCGGTATTCTGGAATACCCACTTCCATTCTGTAGGGTTGCCTTCTGAAAGGTCGCGGAATGTTACAGGCACGTCGAGTGGAATGAAGGTGCCTACGTATGGCGACTCATAGCCTTCTTCTGGCAATCCAATCTTGGCAGTAGGAGCCTTCTTAGTAACCACTACAAAGTTGGTGCGCTCTACCTTGTTGCTCTCTTCGCCACGCTTGATGGTGAGCGAAACGTTGTATGTGCCAGCCTTGCTGTATCTTACTACAGGATTTTCTTCAGTCGAAGTCTCGGTATCAGCACCTGGGAATGCCCATTCGTAAGCCTTAGGCTCGCCTTCTGAAAGGTTCTTGAATGCAATTTCTTCGCCCTCGAAGATATGGATGGCGTCCTTAGCTGTAGGGTCGTCTTGTACAAGGCGGAAACCATCTATGGCAAGGTCTTCGCCTCCGAAAGGATAGTCGAACGAGAATGTAACCTTCTTGCCTGCGTATGCTGCAAGGTCGAACGAGAACTTGTTCCAGTTAGTAGCATTGTATGCTGTTTCCTGTGCCCAGCTGAAAGCATCGAGCAGAGTCTCGCTCTGGTTAGTTTCTACATCGGTAATGTTGAAAGTCCATTTACCATAAATCAAGAAGTTTGGCGCGAAGTAAGCATAGAACTCTACCTTGCTTCCTTCTTTCACGGTAAGCTCAGGACTTGCGAGCTGAGTGGTTCCGCTACCGCCCTCGTAGCTAACGAAAGCTGAATATTTGTCGTTGGCATTGATAGACTTGAACTTCTTGTCGCTCAATTTCCAACCATTGCCTACTGTCCAATCTTCCACCTCTTCAGGTGAGTCAAACTCCTGGTCGTAGTAAGCCACGGAAGCACGGTCGGTAGTGAAGTCGGCTTTTAATGGTAGGTTGATGGTATATTCTGCCGATATCACTTCACTATTTACGTTGTAGCCACGAGTCATCACATATAGTGTGCACGACTTGTCGATGGTGACAGTAGCCTCATGACCTTCAACAACCACGCTCTGTGTGTTGTCGCTCTCTTCAAACTCCTCAGCGCTCTTGGCGTTGGTTGAATACCAGATGGTTACAGCGTTCTCGTCGTCGGTAGTAATCTTCACTTCTACAGGTTCTGAGAATGTGCCACCAAGAGGTGTCACCTCAGGAGTCTTTAGCGGAGTGCGAGCCTTTACATATACTGTAAGGGTGTCGGTAAGAGGATAATAGGTGTCGTCGCCAGCAAAGGTAGCGGTGATGATAGCCTTTGAATCTTCCTTAACGTAGGATGAAGACAAAGCACCATATTTGTCTACCGAGCATACCATCCAGTTAGACGACTTATAGGTGATTGGCGACAGCTTATTAGGATTCAGCAAGTCGGAATATCCTTCGTCGCCCGAAAGCAGAGTAATCTCTTTTTCGTTGAATTTAATCTGTGGATTTTTGCGTATCACGTAGTTAGCCTCTGCCACTTCGCTCTGTTCTTCGCCTTTGGCAACGATAGCCTTCAGGGTTGTGGTCTCGGCAATGTCGATAGGTTCGGTATAAGCCTTGCGAGTGCCGTCGGCAAGGCGTGGGTTACTACCATCGGTAGTATAATATATGGTGTAGGTGCCAGCATCCAAACCTTCGGCAGCAATAGCCACCTGCTGAGCTTTGTCGTAGGTGCCTGCAGCAGGAGTAAATACAGGAGCAGGAACGCCAGATGTGGCAACCTCGTAGTCTACCACCACCTTATATATATACAGAGGTCCCTTCTCTTCGCTCGTTTGGTTGAGCTTTATCTCGAGTTTTCCCTCTTGCATATCGGCATCGTCGATGGTAAATGCATATTCAGCGAGAGTACCTGTTAGTGATGCCTTGGCATTGCCATCGCAGAGATAGTCTTTGCCATTCACGGCAACAGACACATTGCCTACTTTTGCGTCATCTTGTACGCGGGCAGTAACCTTCACGTCCTTAATCTTTCCTGCAAAGCCCGTTGTCCAAAGAGTAGAGCTACTTGGAGCTTCCGACGTGCTACCGATATACTGTCCCTTAGTCGAAGTATAGGAGTAGGTATAGGTGCCTTCCGACGAAATGTTCCATTGCACTCCGTTTAGTTCTGTGGTGTATACATCTTTCTCAACCTTGCTTGAGCCAAAGTTGTAGAAACCCTGTCCACCATCTTTCTTGCTTGTGTTCCACTCAAACGACCACGTTGTTGTGGCTGCCAGCCCTACGTAAGGCAATAGGGCGAGAAGAGTGGCAAATGTAAAGAGTAAACGTCTTTTCATAAGCTTTCTGATTTTAGTGTTGTTGTTATGTGGTAATTGTGTTAATTGCTGGGTAATGCTGCAAAGTTACATATTATTATTAAATAATTAGAATAAATAGCAATATTTTTGCAGTGGTGGGTAAAAATATAGCAATATGATAGCTCTTTTCGTAAGGAGGGCGTTGGTGTAGCCAATTATGTTCCAAGTTTCACCAAACTCTGTTCTGCTGCTTGTGTTTATAGTTTCGATTATAAAATCTCTTTGGAAAGAAATGTAAGCGTATAATTATCCTTTTAATACCCAAACGATTACGATAAATGTACCAAATACACAAATAAAATTAAAAAAAATCGAATAAAAGTTTGGACTTAAATAAACTTTTATATAACTTTGCCACCAAATAACTATTCATTATGCCTTTATAGTGTAAATATACACATAGACATTCTACCTAATAACTTAATAAGAAAATTAATATAACTAACAATACTTAATTTATACCTAAATTATTGATTATGAAACATTACAAACTAATGATGGCTTCCCTGCTATTGGCTATAGGGGGGGGTAATTCTGTTGCACAAACTTGGGAAGATTACACTTCCAAAATAACTAATCCTTCGTTTGAAGCAGATGATGCAAAAGGGGATTTGAACAGTGGCTGGAACTCTACTAAAGGTTGGACGATAACACCTTCTTCAGATCCTGGCAATTCTCAATTGGGAATTGCAAATGCTAAGACTAAAATTAAGGGTATTGGCACTACTTTTACGCCTTCTGCAGGCGATAAATTCTTTTATTTGAGATGTAATTGGCAAAAGACTACAGAATTTAAAGTTTCTCAGAAACTTTCTGGAGAACTGCCAGTAGGTGTTTATAAACTAACATGTAAAGTTGCACCTTTTAGTAGTCAAGGTTCTGTAACTGACTATAAACTTTCTTTAGGAGACGGAACTACTACTGCAACAAACAAACTTTTGAACAAAGGATCAAAATGGAGAGAATGGTCTGTCGTTTTTTATAAATCTGATGCTTCTAAAGACTTAACTATTGAGGCTTATATGAAGCCAAATGCAGATGGTAGAGATAATCATTATTGTATGCTTCTCGATGATTTTACTCTTTATTATGAAAGTGTAAAAGATTATGCTAATATGTGCCTTAATGCATATGAATACAAAAATATTAGTGGAGAAGAAAAAACATCTTTGCAAACAGCCATTAATACAGGTTCAGAAGAAGAAATATTTAAGGCTGTATCAACATTTACATCTGCAAAATCAGCTTATGATAATTATGCAGAAGAGGCTGCTGTTGCTGAAAAGTTAGGCTTAACAGTTGAAGCTCCAGCTACTGCTGCTGCTGCTACAGAGGCATTGAAGACTCTTAATGTTGCAGAATATAATGCTGCAACAAAATGCTATACTACAGCTATTAAACTTGGCGAATGGACAACTACTGGTGCAAGTAAGTTTAGTAACGAACATTGGAGTGGAGAAAATCGCAGTTATTTAAATCAAACTGATGCAAATGGTCAGGGTTGGAACTCAAATAGCTGGACTATGACTTGTAAGCAGACTTTGACTTTGCCTGCTGGTGAATATGTTTTCAAGGCTGCAGGTCGTAAGTCAGAGGTTGCTTTTATGAAGCTTTCTGTAAAGAATGGTGAGACTGTTGTAGGTGAAGTATCTAATTTCCCTAATGGTAGTACAGGTTTGGGTATTACTACTGATGGTAAGGCAAGCTTCGACTCTAATGATAAATTCAGCAATAATAATGGAAGGGGATGGCAATGGCGTTTTGTTCCATTTACTTTGGATGTAGCTACAGAGATTACATTTGATATTGAAGCTGGAGCTGATGTAATACACAATTGGGCAAGTTTTGGCGACTATACAGTAATGGCAAAGCCTTCTGTTGCTGCAAGTATTGCAGCTTACAATCAAGCTGTTGATGATGCCAAAGCCGCTCTTGCCGTAGAAGTAAATAAAGTTGTTACAGGTGAGGAACTTACTAATCTTAATGCAGCTATAAGTGCTGATAAGGGCACAACAAAGGAAACTATAGATGCAGCAACAAAAAAAATCCAAGAATGCACAACAGCTTTCACTGCTGCACAACCTAAATATCAGGCTCTCGTAGATGCAAAGAAACTTGAGCAGAAAGAACTTGCTTATGCATCAAAAGATAAGTACACAGCATTCACTACATCAAAGGAGGCAACTGCTACATCTGCAGCAGATGCTGAAACTAAGGCTAATGCTATTATCTCTGCTCGCCGTGCTTACGTAGAGAGCAATGGTAAGGCTGAAGGTGTAAAGGGCGCTGTGGATTGTACATCTAATTTGCAGGTGACAGTTGCTGGTGAAAACATGCCTGGTGTTTCTTATGCAGAACTTGTTATAAATTCGGGTCAAGGTGCTACGGATTCTGAGGGAAATATGACGAATAAATATTATGATACAAATGGTACTTTTTGGGGTAGTGATAATTTGAAAGCTCAAATGACGCAAAACGCATCTGGCTTAAAGTCTGGAAAATATCTTTTGACAGTAGCTGCTCGCGGCGAGGCTTCATTAAATAACCTTACATTGACAGCAGGCTCTAATTCTATTAATCTTCCTATTCAGACTCCTAATAATATATTTGGAAACAATTGGGATGATTATTCTATAGAAACTATAGTAGATAATAGTGGAAATCTAAATATAAGGATTGAAGGTAAGACAAATAAAAGCCATGCATGGTTTAGCTTCAACAACTTCCGTCTTGTTCGTCTTGGCAATCTTGATGTTACCCTTGATGAGGCTAAAGACAATACTATCGAGGCAATGGATGCTAATGTAACTTTGAAACGCACATTTGTTGCTAACAAGTGGAACACATTGGTATTGCCATTCGCAGTATCAGCAGAAGATGTAAAGGCTAAATTTGGTAATGACGCAAAGGTCGTAGAATATAGCAATGCAGAGGATGTAAATATCAAATTCACAACTTCTACCAATGGCATTAAGGCTAATGTGCCTGTATTGATTAAGCTTGCTTCTGTAAATGCAGATAATACATATAGCTTCGAAAACGTAAATATTCAAGTTGCAGAGCCAAAGGCTGATGGTACAAACTATAGCTTCGTAGGTAGCTATAAGCCTTACAAACTCGTTAACGACGACTATATGCTCTATGCAGACAAGTGGTGGAAGACAGAGACAGGCGATACATACAAGATTAAGGCTTTCCGTGCTTATATCAAGGCTAATACACCTGCAGCTGCCAAGCAGTTGAACCTCGTTATCGATGGTCAGACCACAGGTTTGAAGCTCAATACCGTAAATGGCAACATCGAGGGTGAAACCTACAATATCGCTGGTCAGCGTGTAGCTAATAGCTATAAGGGATTGATAATCAAGAATGGTAAGAAAATCATTAAGAAGTAATAACAAATAAAAAACTTATAACAATGAAAAAATATATTGTTCCAACAATCACAGTAGAAAAGATAGAACTTACTAACTTGATGGCTGCATCGCCATTATTTAGTGGAGGTGAAGGTCTTCCTACTGCAGGTATCTCTTCAGAAAAGGGTTCTACGGCTGACGATGTTCAGCCTGGACATGAGGCTGAGGGCTACTCTAAGTCGTTTAATATTTGGGAATAATTCCTAAATAGAAATAATCCGTTAGGCTCACCACTTATATATATAATAAGGTGGAGCCTAACGGTAAATATAAAAAATCGTGTGTACATCGTTTGTCGCAACATATTGTCGACAGCGTGTACACACGATTTGTTTGTTTATCGTTTTCTCTGTGATATCCGTGCGCTTAAAACTCTAGCTAATGGTGTGGCACACGGATCGCACGGATTTTTAGGACCTCTGGTCCTTGTGCTTGGGGATGAAACACGAAGCACTTGAGTTTTAAAAGGAACACGAATCAAGCGAATCTACCGAATGTTGATTAACAGCACACGAGATGTTTTTTTAAAAAGAACACGAATCAAGCGAATCTACCGAATATTGATTAAAAACGCAAGCAAGGAACTCAAGCAGCAGAGCCCACAGGGCTCATTCGTGTCATTCGGATTATTCGTGTTCTAAAAATAATCAGCAGTTTGTGTTTTAAAGGAACACGAATCAAGCGAATCTACCGAATATTGATTAAAAACGCAAGCAAGGAACTCAAGCAGCAGAGCCCACAGGGCTCATTCGTGTCATTCGGATTATTCGTGTTCTAAAAATAATCAGCAGTTTGTGTTTTAAAGGAACACGAATATAGCGAATCTACCGAATGTTGATTAAAAACGCAAACAAGGAACTCAAGCAGCAGAGCCCATAGGGCTCATTCGTGCGATTTGCTTTCTATGTGTATCTATTGGTTGTATTTATTGATTATCTTTATTGATAAGATTTACCACCACCTTCACCATAACGTCCTTTTCTTCAGTCCGGCTTTCTGCAATCATCAAAGTGAGAGCTACAAGAGTGTTGTCGGCAATACGCTTATGTCCATCTTCTGCATAAAGAACCTTATTATTGTTGAGAAACCAAAGGAATAGCATGGCTGCTATGCGTTTGTTTCCATCGCTGAACGAGTGGTTTTTTACGACAAGATAGAGAAGCATAGCTGCTTTCTCTTCAACAGAAGGATAGAGTTCTTCGCCACCAAAGGTTTGGTAAATCTGGCCTATGCTACTTTTGAACGAATCATCCTTTTCATTTGCAAACCATTGACTACCACCAAATTTTTCTTTCAGTGCGTTAATAGCTTCCATGGCGTTATCGTATGTAGCTCGGAATGCTTCTTCTTTTGTTGTTTTCGATATTGAGAGCGACTGGTAGTCGTAGTGGTCGAGTGTGTCGAGAGCATAGACGTAGTCTGAGATAACGTTGAATAATCCATCGTATTCGTCAGAACTAACTTTTTCCTGTAAGCCAATGGCACGAGACATAAGGCGCACAACGTCTTTAAGTTCGTTGTAGCGCTCGAGTTTTATCTGTTGGTTGATGGCATAGCCTTTGATAAGGTATTGCTTGAGGATGGTGGTGGCCCAGCGGCGGAATGATGTTGCATTCTTGCTATTTACTCTGTAACCAACAGAAATTATCATGTCCAAATTATAATATGGAATCTCACGTACTATCTGGCGTTGTCCTTCAATTCGAACCTGTGCATTTTTTGCACAGGTTGAATTCTCTTCAAGTTCCTCAGACTTATATATATTACGGATATGACGAACAATGGATGTTCTGTCAACATTAAATAGTTCAGCCATCTGGCTTTGTGTCAGCCAAACTGTCTCATTTTCCAACTTTACATTAAGTTGTATGCTTCCATCTTGTGAACGATATATTTCTATTGGATTATTCATACTTGTCTTCTTTTTATATGGTAAAAATTAATCGCAAAATCTAAGCTCACATTTCTCTCTTTTACTTTTTTACTCTTTTACTTTTTTACCTTTTAAGAATACATTCCTCTCTTAGCCCAGTCGCCTCGGTCGAGTTGGCGATAGCCTATGGCTTCGGCTATATGAGGAAGCTGTACCTTTTCGCTACCATCAAGGTCAGCGATGGTGCGGGCAACCTTTAGAATACGGCAGTAGGCACGTGCAGAGAGAGATAGACGTTCCATAGCAGAGCGCAATACTTCTACCGAATCAGCATCTGGTTCGGCATATTGATGAATCATGCGTTCCGTCATCTGTGCATTGCAATGTATGCCTTTTATATCCTTGTATCTCTGTTCTTGAATTTGGCGGGCTGCAATAACCCTTTCTCTTATCGTTGCACTTGGTTCGCCTGGAGCTGCCTGCGAAATATCCTTGAATGGCACAGGAGTAATCTCGCATTGTATATCTATTCGGTCTAAGAAAAGATGGGTCGCTGATTGTCCCACTTTTTGG
>OBLI01003037.1_pt1 | contig 13383 bp, 6 predicted proteins | sample 1519701 | NCBI WGS metagenome assembly OBLI01 (sample SAMEA3663005, study PRJEB22513) | pig gut metagenome | biome: pig gut; feature: pig-associated habitat; material: faeces | place: France | collected 2012 | reverse complement strand
TGATCTCTTCATGGCAAGAATGCTCTGCAACTGCCCATATACCTTTATGTGATGCTGCTTTCCGTTTGGTAATGGGTAACCTTCTTTCTTGAGAAACGAAAGCGCCTCCTTTATCTGCATTCCATCGGTCCTGTTGCTGCGGGCGTTATATATCCTGTCTATGTCAAGCCTGAAATTTAATTTTTTGTCTTTCATGGATTCAGCCGCTTCTATAGCATAGGAAAGCGAATAGGGAACACATTTTGATGTGGAACCCTGGTCTTTTGGCTTTTTCAGACAACTTACCATCTTTGTGTAGTCATATTCATCAGGAATTGGTTTCGTTCCCTGCAGAAGTTTCTTGTCGAAGATGATTTCATTGCCATCAAGCTTTGATTCTATAAATCCGAAATTTTGCATGGCTTAAAACATTAATTTTCGCTTATTTTAGGCTATTAGCCTTTATATTTTATGGCTTCTGTACGGTTGAGCCAGCCCTTGAGAAATTTCTCGTTAGAGGGCTTCTTTTCGACCAATTTCTTATAGAAGAGGATTCTTGCTGCCTTTATTTGTTCGAACAACTCCTTGTGGTCTTTGGTGTTGATGAGTTTGAGAGTACCGTTACCTACAATGCCGTCAGGTTTTGTGCCTACGATATTCTGAATTTTCTTAGCTACAGTCCCTACGCCTGCATTATATGCCCAATCTACGGCCATGTTTGCCACTGACTGAGATTCGATATCATCAGCTCTGAACTTGTCCCAATAATATTCCTTGAAGATTTTGCCCCATTGTTCATCAGTGATGTTGATGAGGTCTTCTTTGGTTTTGTCTTTGCCGTAGACGTTGCGGAAGGTCTTGAGAGTAACGCCCTTGTTGGTGAATCCGCCCGCATCGTCCGGGTCATCCACAATGCCGCCTTCGTATTTCAACACAAAAGGCGTGAGTTTTTTGTAATCTGCCATAAATTAGACATTTAATGTTTTTTGGTCTTTATTTTTGTTTCGACGATGCGTTTCTTGAAATTGTATGCATCACCGTATCTTGTTACTACGAACATGGTACTGTCATTTCTGATGTATGTAGCCTGATAGACACTTTGATTCGTTTCATAGTCATAGAATGAAATCCCTTCAATCCATAATGAATCATTTATCGGAGGAAGGTTTTCCCTGATAAACAAGGAATCTATGTGCGGTTTGAACAATGTGGTATCAATGGTATATGACATTTCCTGATATTTTATGGTTGTCCCACAAGAGCTCAATATCAGAACAATCAGCAAAAATAAAATGTTTTTTTTCATAATTTCCCTGTTTTCTGTACTGTTTCAGTCCAAGACCTGAATCCCATGTTGCCCTTAAGATAGGCTTCTTCTTCCAACTTGACAAGTTCATTGTCTTCGGTAATCTTGTCTGTTTTGTATCCGTTGGAAGAAATAACGCCGTCGGTCTGCTGTTTCCAATGGATAAGTTCATGAGCGAGCGTCCTCAATACATCTTTCGGGTGCCTGCCATTTACAAAAAGTCTAATGCCGTCAGATTCAGGATCAAAATATCCCGTCATTATAAAAATACCCTTCTGTTGCGTATTGTCCAAAATGATGTCAGGGAATGGCTTGGAAGTATAACCTTTTTCTGCCATAAACTCAGAAAGTGATTTTATGTATGGTTTATAGTCAAACATTCTAAAAAACTTATTTTATTATAAATAGTTGAATGATATTTAATGTTTGCCCAAACTATTTATTTAATAAAAAGAAATTTTAATCGTGGCGGAAAACAGGCAACATTTTAGATTTCCACGCATAAAGATTCAAAATGAAACAGGCATCACGAAATATCTTGCTGTAGAGATAATAGAGAACTACATAAATACGGAGGCCCATTTTGATGAATTTTATGACGATGAATCATTGATAATTGATTATATCGATACTGAGGGGCAACCATGTTCCTCTACTATTATTGTGCTTAAGGGTGTTGATGAGAACGACAATCCCGCGGCAATGGTAAAATTACAACTGAACAGCGACGATACGATACCAATCGTAGAAACACCAGATGAACCGAAAGATACTGAAGCGATATGGCTGAGTGATTTTGAGGATAGCAGCGGGTATACCTATGATGAAGAAAAAGCCCTCTTAAAGGAACAGGTTAAAAATCTTATAGACCGAAACAAGGAATTGGAGGACAGAATTCTTCGCCTTGAGTACATTCTTACGGGAGAATACACCGAAAACGGAGAGTATGTAGGAGGCGGAGTCATTGCGGGCGGTGATATTCTAACAAACAGTGTAAAATATGAACTACAGAACAGGTATGAGACTGAAAAGCCGAGCAGAGGCATAGACAGGAACTACGCTAAGGACGATACGGCAATAACAAGATATGATATCTATTTGGGAGATGCATCATTGTTTGACTATGTGAATACAGACCTGTACTGCAAAGTATACTATCACCTCAAACCGAGATTTTTCAATCAGGCAAACGAAGAGGTAAAAAATGTTGATGCGGACGGAAACGAACTGATAAAAGTAACATTCAGGATTTCAGAAGGCAATGAATATGTGTCGGCCTTGACTGACGACCATGTTCTGATAGTTTCCAAAAAAGGAAACATTACACTGACCACCGATATCAGCAATACGCACGGAAACCCTATCAACGACACGAAACTGCAGTTCAATTTGAAGTTTGATGAGGTTGAAAAACCTTACTACGAAACCTATTTGGAGCCGAACGTCAAGCACGTCCTGACAAAGACAGTGGAGACAAAAAAACTTTTGGATGAACAGAGCAATTTCCTCTGCATCGGCGAACAGGTGTGGTGTAATGAAAACAATACCCTCTATATTAAGGTGAAGGCATCCAACGGCAACATAATCCTGTTCCCTATCGGAGGTGTCTCACAGCCTACGGGCGATACAAAGACTACAGAATTCAGCGTTGAGAATGGCGTATTGAACATCAAGACAAACGATGACACGATTGTCGTGGACCCTACGGGATATCTTGTCCTGAACAATTTTACTGTAGATGAAAACGGAATATTAATATTGGATAATAAAAATTAAAAAACATATGGCTGAACAGCAGATTAAAGGTGTCAAGATTAACGACACGACATATACTTTTGAAAATGAATCGATTGGCATAATCAAATCATCAGACGGTTCTGAATTTAACTTGAAGGTTGACAATGAAGGAAATTTATATACGGAAAAAATAGACAATATCGCTGCGGTGTTGAACAAACCCGCAGAAGGCAGAATGTCAAACTCCATGGAGCCTAAACTGTATATAAATGAGGTATATTGTGGCGGAATGGGCAATAATGAGCATTCTGTAGGTTTCTGTTCACATAATTTTGTTGAACTTGCCAACCTGTCAGGCAAAGACATTAACCTTAAGGGGCTTTCCATCCAGTATTCCACAGGCGGAAATGCATGGAAGAGCCTTCCGTTGGAGGGAGTCATCAAGGACGGTTCCACATTCCTTATTAGGGGTGCGCAATGCGCAGCACTTGACGGCGCGAAGATTAAAGTTCTTAAATATGACATGGAATGGTATGAGAATGATGAACCGTTTGCATTTAGTGATAGTGGGGCAAAATTCTTCCTTAGATGGGGAACGGAGCCAACAACAGCAACGGAGCCTCTTTATAAAAAATTGGATTCAAAAAATGTTTCCTTGGAAAACGGTTATATAAGCCTTGCAGGATTTAATGTCCCTAATAACGAATCGGAAGGTACTGCCTATCCTGCTACAGATATGCGCAATCAACTCTATAAGAGATATTATGCAATGGACCCTGTAAGTCAAGCAACCAAGACTATAGATAAAAGAGGTACAGCAACTGATTGGAACTATGTTGATCTTACAAAAGAAGACGGTGAAGTGATACCTAATATTGAGGATTATACCCCAAGGGCGACAAGGGAAAATAAAAATATCTTCTATAACAAAACAAAATTATTTGAGGATAAGCCATCAGTTATTACTTGCTCTTTTGGCATTCAGGCCACCGATAATGGAAAAGGTGCAACAAGATGCTTTAATTGGCTTTCAAAAGGTATAAGGGATGAGTATATTTGGATCCGTACTAAAGGTACAGAAGAATGGGGAACAGCCTATGAATCATTCAAGAATCTTTCATCCGAGACGGATAAAACACTACAATATTATAACCGCCTCACTGTACAATACACTGACGGAACGGTATTTACTGCACATAAATATATCAAGTCAGGCTTAACCAAGGGTACATATGAGTATATTGCAGGTAGAAAAGGTAAAGATGGAAAGCCAATTCTTTCACAATGTACTCCTGTTAAATCATTTGAAGTAAAATCTGATGCTGATGTTGCCAACGGATTTAATTTTGTGCAAACATCTGACCAACAGGGATTTAATTGGGATGAATACCAAATTTGGGCTGCAGCTGCAAGAGAACTTACGAGATATAGCGATGGGCAAGGCATAAAATTTGATTTTATGGTGAATACGGGCGATATGACACAGAATGGTAACCGTATGGGAGAGTGGCTTGACTATTTCAATGCAAAGAGTGATGAGCTTGACAATATGGTTGAAATGGCTACAATCGGTAATAATGACCTTTCGCCATCAGCAATATACAAGCTTGGAGATGGCAGTGATGCCGCAAAATTAAATCTTCAGAACATACTTTTCTTCTATACTTTTGAAATGGATAAGGATAATCCGCCTGTATTCAGTATCAAGGGTGCTGATTATCTTGTACCGTCATTATATTCATTTAATTATGGAAAGGTGCATTTCATCTGTATGAATTCTGAATTGAAAGCGACTGCAGAAGATAACCCGGGATTAGATTGTGTCTATAACTTCGGAAGCACAGGCAATTTTTATCCGCATATTAAAGCATGGGCAGAAAATGACATCGAAAAATATACGGGCTATACTTGGAACATTGCATACTGTCATGAAATGCCTTTTACAATCTTGGTTGCAGACATTGTAAACAAGGCAAAAGACAATAATTTGGAAGAATCTACTGGACGTGGAGGCGCAAGCATGAACACGAATACTCCATCAAAAGACAAGTATTGGTTTAGCGAGTTCTGTCAGAAGAACAATATTCCTCTTGTATTTGGTGGGCATAAGCATACACAGGCAACCTCATATCCTATTCTTGAAAATGTAACATATGACGGTGAGACAAGAAGTGTCGAGAGCTATCGTCCGATAGTTGTTGTTGATGAAACAGTACTACAGAGCGATTTCGCATCGGACGGTTTGGTTCAGGTAGGAAACCACAAATATCCAAGCAATTGGGTTGAAGGCGGCGTACTGAAAACTGAATTTACTGATAGAGGGAGATTAAGTACGTTTAAACTGAAATCTGAATTAGAGGCGGGAATTACACCTGTTACTTATGCAATGTCTCAGGCTACAGGCTACAAGCACACATCTAATAAAGAATTGCCTTCACCGCACATTCCTTGGCTGAGATACTATTATCCTGCCAACGGAGGAAAGGTGAACAGCGGGCAGAAGTTCCCATTCTACACCTTATGGTCAATAACAGATACGAAGATAGAAGGTAGGGTGAGAAAAGTCAACGGTGCATTTAACAAGAGTGGAAAATTTGATATCAATATTGACGGAAAATTCACGACAAAAGACAAATCGGCTGTTGCACAGGACGGCACTACGGAAATTGAATCTAAGAACGGTTTGGTGGGAACAGCGAACGGTACCGATAGGATCGTATCAAATGAGAATGAAATAATTGTAATTACGAAATAATTTTTAATATGGCAAAATATTTAAAACGCTATAATAAAAAAACTCAGAAATGGGAAATCATATCAGGAGGAGAAACCACTGTCATCCAAACCATCGACAGTGGTACACCTATATATGACAAGAACATTACTGTAACATCTGAGAGTTATACGGAATATGCAGGAAATGATGCATTGAAGCTGAACGAGACTTTAGGAGTAATTGATAACAACATCAAGAAACTTCAGCGCAATGTATCTTGGTTGGCTGAACATGGAGGAGGCGGAGGCGGAAATGGTACAGGAGGCAACAATTCCTATGGTATTGTCGTCATAAGCCCAATGATTGAGAATAATGCCGTTTATGTGACGGAGGATTCATTGACCATAAAGTTTAGAATTACCGGAGGAACAGAGAGTGATACCTTCCGTTATAGATATACATTGGACGGCGTAAATACAACATCATACGTTGCGGTAAATAATGACGAGCTTATAACAATTAATATTCCGAGCCTGTCGAAACTGTCAAGCAGTACCATGCATACGGTTCTTATTGAAGCATTGAATCCGTATGGGCTCAACATGCCACCTCTCAATTTCCGTATCTACGAGAGTAGTTTGAAATTGTCAATTGACCGCAACAATATTTCCAATGGCGAAATTTTGCTGCCAATGAATGATTTGACGGGATATATCTATTTTAATATTAAAAATGGCGTTGAACGTTCACAAACGACACTTCATGTTGAATGCAATAATGTTTCTTCAGCAATAACATATGAGAATGAGACTACAGATGAAACATCAGTCCCGTTCAGTTTTTGGGACATTATGGAGAAGCAGGACGTAATAACCAATGGACGCTATACCATAGGTTATTATGCACAGGCAACATTGGGTACATCTGTAAATAATAAAACAGAAATGGCGTATTTTGATGTCAGAATTACTAATCCTAATGAAATGTCCATCTATCTTGACGGTGTGAGCTATGCAAGTACGGAAGAGTCAGCGGTTTTTACTGAGATAGAACAAAATGATAAATTGACATTCAACTTCAAGGTGTATCTGCCTGTTAACGTAACCAATAATGCCATTCGTTATGCATTGTGGCTTCTGAGTCCTAATAATGAAAAATACGAGTTGTTTGATACCTCTGATAGTGATGCAACAAGCGCAACTACAACACTACAGAATTATGCCAATCAATCTATACCGATACAAGTCCCATTGTCAAGTTATGAAATTTCCGACGGATGGAAAATTTATGTAAAGGCATGGTCATATAACGGTTCATTGACTGCACAAACAATCGGACAATTTAATATTATTCGTCCTAATACAGCCATATATCCAAGACAATTCCCAAAAAGAACTATTGTCGGAAACTATAGTGCTGATACATGCCTTTTCGCATGGGATTCTTCGAGCAGATGGAACAACAAGGAAAGTAAACTTGTTTCTAAGGTTGTAGGATATAGCCCATGTATCATAGCCGCAGAGCACATAACGACAGAGGCGGATTTAAAAACATTTAATATCGACGGTGTAAACAGTGGATATATTATACCGTCAGATGAAAGCCCTTCTTATATACGCCTTCAGAACGAGGCATATGCAATTGCAGATATGTCTGGCTATAAAGGTGAGTTGGATTATATGACTAATCCTAATAGTTCAGGAGATGGTTTCACCATGTCAGTAACATTTAAATCGGATGAACATACGGATGCTGACAAGACCGTATTCCTGTGGGGCGTGAACAATAACGACGGTACACTTTTCAACGGTTGCAAAATAACATTGGAAAGCGCTTCATGGTTTATTCATAATAGTAAGGGTGAAGCTGAAACTATTAGCACATCTTTAAGACAAGGTAAAAAAAATACCGTTGATTTTGTATATAACAACGGCATTTGCATGATATTGGTAAATGGCATCATCAATGCGTCCTACGATGCAGGTACATTTGATCCTGCAGACAACTATAGGTTTCCGTCAGAAGCATATTTTGCATGTGATTTCATAAATAATGCATGCAAAAAGTTTTCTGATATAAATCTGTATGAATGTGCTTTTTATACAAAGGCATTAAATGGACTGCAGTTAGCCGTTAATGGGAAAAATGCACGTCTTGATGGCCCAATATCAAATAAGGATGTGTTAAACGATTATACCGAATGGAAAAGAAAAAGTTTGATTTATAACACCGAAGACAAGCCTGAAAAAGCCTTGTCATATCTTATAGATGCAAAAGGTAATTACAATTATGATTCAGGAATTACTGCAACTATGAGAGCAAATTCGCCGATTCCATCAATTTTCATAGATGCGACAAATTCTAACTTTACAGAGGATTTTTTCCATACTGACTATGCTGGTGATAAAAGTGTTACTGGAATACCTCATGAATGTAGAGTGGAGTACTATGATCCAGCAACAAAAGCTTCTATTTCATTTAATGCTTTAATATATTTGCAAGGTACATCAACATTAGGCTACTATATCAAAAACCTTGAGATGAAGGTAAATGAGAGATGTACCTTGAGTGGCGAGGAAAATAAATATAAATTATTCCAACCAAAAGATACATGGTTTCCGGAAAGAGAATTTACGCTTAAGGCAGATGTTGTAGACTCCGCACATGCGAATAATGCCACTATTGGTTATTGGATTAATCATGAGTGTAACATTATGGAAAACAACCCTGCTATGGAAGCGATGACTGATGACTATCGCCCGAAGGATAGAGCTTTCCCTGATGAAAATCATCTTCATACGGATTCACGAAATGGAACTGATGAAATTGATTATGATGAAAAGGTTACAATCAAACATACGCTTGAAGGCTTCCCTGTTTTATTGTTTATTCGTTTCGACAAGTCAAATTCGTTTGATTTGATAGGTATCTACTCATTCAACTTGGGACGTTTCTCTTATTATAATATGGGCTTAAGTTTCCTTAAAGAATATTCAAGACGAGCACCTGACAATCCATCACTTGAAGTTGATTGTCCTGCGCTCGTAGATCACTATGTGGAATATGGTAGAAATGAAATATTCAACGGAATTAAACTAAGTGATATCTATAGTTATGAATTTGATGCAGGGGCGGATGATAACGACCCTGAACATCAGACATGGACACAATCAGACAAGACGATACTTCGTCATTATGGTAGTTTTAGATTTAATGGAGAAAACCCTGAAGAAAGCGTTAGTAATAGTGCTCCAATATGGGACAAGATGTCAAACCTATTCTATAAGACAGCAACAATGGGTTCTTCAACAGGCGGGTGGCTAAGCCAACACGGTTTGGAAGGAAAACAAATGTACTATTTTGATGAAAAGGCCAATAAATATGTGCTAAAAGGTTCTGATAATAGGTATGTAACAACATCTGATAACATGGCTAACTTTAATGATACCATGTCAATCAGAAATGCTGTGTCATATTATACTATTGTTATGGGATTAGGAATGGTCGACTCGTTAGGGAAAAACCTTACTATAAGGACATGGAATGGTGGAAACAAGTGGTGGACTGCATTTTATGATATGGACTCAGCCCTCCAATTAGGCAATGAGGGTAGTGAAAACATAGCTGAAACGGCAGGCATTGACACCTTTGAAAACAAGACGGAGGAAAACAGTACAACACAGCTAATACAGAATTTCTTCGTAGTAGGAGGGGGCTATAATGCATACTATTCAAAACTTTGGGCTATTTTCCGTGCTGATGAGTTCCTATATGCGACAGCCTCGGCTTATACATATGACAAAACATGGGTAGAATTAAGACAAACAGGAGGAGCATTATCGACTGTAGATAAATTTGTCAATCTTATGGAGAAACAAATAGGCTCTTGTGGAGAATTAATATATAATTACGACTATCATAGCAAATATATTGATCCGAAACAGAATCTTCAAATGCTTCATGGATTACGTATTGAAAATGTAAGGAAATGGCTTAAAAACCGTTTATATTATCTTGATGGCGTATTTGAAGTACCGGACAGTGCAGGTGGTAACTTTGAGGATGCACCATACTATAAAAATACTTTTAACATCACGAATAAAGGGCATGATGGTGGAGCAATCGGTTATATTCCTTACACTTTTAGAAGTGTTGCACCAACATTTATCCGCATAAATACGGGAAATGAAGCAGGACTAACGGAAACATCGGGAAAATATTTTCTTCCTGCATATACTGATACTGTTATACACACATCAGAACATACATCTCAAAAGCAGACTAACTTTACATCAAGTCTATTATTAACTAAGATTGATGGGCTTGACGGTATTCAGCCTGTAAATATGAATACAAATAATAATGCGGCTAATGGTGTATTACCGGCATTAACTTCCCTTGAAATATCAGGGGCTAAATATCTTGACAACAAGCCAACCGATTTTGCTATATTTAAATATAAAAATGAAGGCGCTCTTGAAAAAATAGACCTTTCAAAAACACAGTTCGCAAACGATACAAGTGATTCATTTGTTGTGGATTGTAGCCAATTAACTAAGGTCAAATATATCGACATCAGCCATTCCCCTGTAACTTCATTGGTATTACCATCAAGTATCCTTCAGGTATTGCGAGTTTCATACTCCAATATTACCCATTTCAATATGAGGAATCAGCCGATATTGAAAACCATTGATTTTACTGCCTGCAACAGATTGCAGACAATCAATATTGAAAACTGTAATGGTTTGGAAACTCTTACCATCGGAGGTGAGAGCGGCTTGACTATACTCAACAGCATAAACATCCAAAACTGTGCAAGCCTGTCTTCCATTACAATCAACAATAATGAGGCATTGGCGACAGTATCTATCAACAACTGTGAGAACCTTAAGGAGATTACAATTACAAAATGTACATCCAAGAATCTTGCAATCAGCGTTTTGGGTTGCCCGTTGGTCAAGATAAACATGTCCAAATTGGAGAGTATGACCACACCGATGGTATTGCCGTCGGCAGACATGCTTTCAGGAGTCACATCGTTCGATATTTCCAACAACTTTAAATTTGGCGGTATCAAATACGGAAATACTGCGGAATTGGAAACAATTGGAGGTGATTATGTCCTTGACCTGTCCGTATTTCCATTGTTGACTGGTATTAACGATGCATCCATCAACAATATAACGACATTAAAATACGTGCGTGTTAAAAATGTGGAAAATGACCCATTCAATCTCTACAGTTCATTCTTCGGCGGCGTTTCCCAATTGAAACGTATATTTGGACACGTATGCCTTCGTGAAGGTAGTGTTTTCAACAGGCTCAACAACTTCTATGTGAATACGGAGGTGACTCCTGCCATATTTGAGGAACCTGTGTTCAACAGCGGCAAGAACTATACGAATATTACCATAGATACAGAATCGTTGGCACATGCGTTCAGGGAAACATCATGCAGTCTAAGCGACCTCTATTACATAATGCACAAGGTCAATGAAAAGGTTGTTGATTTGTCGTGGGCTTTCACTGACTGTAAAAATATGGAAACCAAATTGGGCGGGCAGCAGTTGGACAAAAACCTATTCAAGAACTGCATCAACGTCAAGAATATCGACTACATGTTCTTCGGTTCCAAGATAGGAGGACTTCTGGACAATGAACTTCTGTCGCCGTTGACGAAACTCACATCATTCAGCAACGTTTTCCCTTACGAAAGCCCTATATATGTGAACTTTACGGACAAACAGTACTTCTTCCCTGCAACTAACAATATCACACAGATCGACAACTTCAATCCGTATCCGTATGTGACTACAGGCACGTATGTGGCTTTCCCTGACGGAAACCTGCTCCATAACCTGCCTAACATTGAAAGGATATCACGATCCTTCAACCAACCTTGCAACATTAATTTTGACAGGGACGGCAGCCTGTTGGGAAACTGCAAAAAACTGAAGGAAATATTCGAGTCGTTCCAACAGGTGATGGGCTATGCGGTAACCAAACCTATCACAAACATATTTGGCGCACAGGAAGGTTTGGAATCCGTCAAGAACTCGTTCATCTTCGGTGAAAACGACTACAGCGACATGACGATATACATCGGAAACTCTTTCTTCGGAAACGTGGCGAGCACTATAAAGACCATAGACGGCTCATTCAAGGGTGTAGGCCTGAAGAAGGTCATCAATTATGACGACTGCAACGGGGAAAACTTCCCTTATGAAATATTGACAGGGTGTACCAAGCTCGAAACCCTTTCCGAATTCTTCAGCGACATTTCAGGAAAGACGGATGTTGTCATCGATTTCCCTTCAGAAACAATGTTCAGCAAGTGTACCGCCCTGACATCATTCAGGAAAGGTTTTGCAAATGTCAACATAAGATACAGGCTTAAGGCGGACTGTTTCGCTGACAACAATATCACCGACTTTGCAAATGCGTTTGAGGACGGCAGGGGAATGCGCGAAGGAATGATACCGTACCACATGTTCTATCAGAAGGCGGGGAACATTATCACCGACATGCAGGGATGCTTCTCAAATCAGGGCTCAAAGAAACTCACCCCTTACTCACTCTCAGCAGAAACCGACGAATATATTAAAAAATATATTTACGTCACCGAAAACGGGAAAAACAAATGGAATGAAAAATTTGCTGACGGTTCCGAATCGTTCAAGGCGAAAGCGGATGCGTTCAAGGCAGCAAATGCCGACCTGAACCTCCCGACCGTCTATCCTGAAACATTCATCCCTAACGGGCAGACAGATATTGACCCTACGGACTTCGGCATGGGTATCGACAATACCAACGGTATCTACGACAGGCTCAATACAAGCAACTACTTCTGCCCTCCAGATATCTTCGCATATTGCAGGAATGACAGGGACACTATTGTGGACAACTGCTTCGCAGGAATTGACAGGGACAACACGGAATGGATTGAGAGCGGCTTCTTCGGACGCATACCTGCCTGCATCTTTGCGCCGCTGTCGAATATCGTCCGCCTAAACGGAATATTCCAAGGAATGCATTTCACCCCGACCAAATGGGGCGTAAGCGAGAACGGCACCTTGGTCCCTCCGTCACTACTCTCACCATGCGTCAATGTGCAGGAACTGCAGTATATGTTTGCAAGCATTAATGTTTGGGGAAAGACCGTATATCCTGCAGACCTGTTCAAGAGCTGCAAGGATTTGCGAAACATCACGGGAATGTGGTATAACAGCAGATGGTTCGGCAATGTCAGCGTAGGCACTTCGCAGATTCCGAACTCCATGTTCCAAAACAGCCTGTCGCTCATCAAGGTTGCATCACTGTTCGCACGCTCCAATGCAATACTCTCAGGAAACCTCTTCAGCTTCCAATATAACCCTAAGATATATGACGTGGCGTACTTCCTGAATCAGAGCAACGGTAGTGGTACCCTCATCAAATGGTGGAACAAATGGGAGATACAGTTCAAGGATAATTGCTATACCGTAGTTTCTCCGAACAATTATTCGAACTATGACGAATGCTTTGATGAAGCACCTTCATATTTTGTCAATTCGTAATAGGACATAATTATTATTTTTCGAAAAATCCGTGGAAATTTAATATTTTCTGCGGATTTTTTTGCTTATTTGTCCTTTTACCCCTC
>OBLI01003033.1_pt1 | contig 13397 bp, 9 predicted proteins | sample 1519701 | NCBI WGS metagenome assembly OBLI01 (sample SAMEA3663005, study PRJEB22513) | pig gut metagenome | biome: pig gut; feature: pig-associated habitat; material: faeces | place: France | collected 2012 | reverse complement strand
GGACTCACTTGCATTTATCTGATTCAAATATTCAGGTAAAAAAGTTTTGAAAAGTTTTTTACTATCCTCTTTTCCAAAGAAATTTTTATATTCATCACTCTTTGTAAATTCCTCTGATATATTTTTCCTGATTTCTTCCTGTTGCTCTGCTAAAGCATCCATATTTTCTCTACATTTATTATTTTGATATTGTAATATCAATTTATCTAATGTTGCCCAATCCTGTTTTTCGCAATGTGTCAGCACATCATCAATCATAGAACGAAATTTCTCATCAATAATAGGCTTTACTATTTTGTATGCCTGATTCTTTCGCCTTGCTGCCTCTATATACTGATTTTGAATTATGTATTCCTCAGTTTGTCCAATGGGAATCAGTGCAAAACGAACAGTTTTCGAATTCTGATATTGCTTAGTAAATCTGCTTAAACTATAATCCTTATTCTCCATATCGGTTCTCCTTTAATCAGTAAATAATATACTCTATGTTTTATTTTCAGAAACTTTCATATACCTAACTATATCACAACATTGGTTTGCTGTCTATATTTTTTATAATATATAAGCTTTATGTGTTGAATATGATTTTAATTTGTGTTAGAATACACTTATAACAGTTATGAATATACAAGAACCTTTAAATATTTTTAGAATTTCTACTATTGTAGATTAATATATGCGAAGCTATAAAATCTCCTTTTAGTATTCTTGTTGTTCATAACTTTTTCAAAATCATCAAATACCATTTATTAAGATAAATCAAAAACCGCCACCTTTTACAGTGACGGTTTTGATTTATCTTTTTATTATTTCATTATTTTCTATACTTATCTGCTTCGGATACTACATTGTAAACACCAATTCTCTGCAGGTCAATCTCCGGCATTCCAATGAATAATCCACCATACTGAAATCCATCCTCTTCCCTCTCAATACGAACGATTTCAATAAATGCATGGATTACTTCCTTGGTCCAGATTGTCAGATAAGATTCATATACGGCACCAATCTCCAGCAATTCATCACAGCAGAAGCCGATACCTGTCTTAGATACATTGTCCACTTCCACGTTAACTTCATCAAACTTACCATTATCCAGTCTCTTAACCAAAAGTTTCGATCTTAATTCTGTTCTTTTGCTCTTTCTTCTCTCTTCCATACTAACGCAATCCCTTTCCAATATTATGTACAATTGTATTTCATTGTACATTTGTAACTATCCAGAACCCCAATGCGCAAAATCGCAGTTGCATGGCTTCGCATAGTTACCCCCAATTATTACTCTATAATTTTACTCTAGTTGTAATTTTCTGTCAACTTAACTTTTTCGTAAACATACAGGTTGTCTGCTCCTTAGTATAAAACAACCCGGAAAATCAACATTTTCCAGGTTGCGATTCATACTTATCATATTTCGTTCTACTTTATAAACATAGCATCACCGAAGCTGAAAAAACGGTATTTCATTTCTACCGCTGTCTCGTATGCATGTAATACATGTTCTCTTCCGGCAAGGGCTGATACCAGCATAATCAATGTGGATTCCGGTAAATGGAAGTTCGTAATCAGGTTATCCAATACTTTAAATTGATATCCCGGATAAATAAAAATCTCTGTGTCTCCACATCCAGCCTGTACGACTCCGTTCTGGTCTGCTGCACTTTCGATGGTTCTACAGCTTGTTGTTCCTACGCAGATGACTCTGCCGCCTGCTGCCTTGGTATCATTAATCAGCTTCGCAGCTTCCGGTGTCACCTGATAAAATTCAGAGTGCATGTGATGTTCCAACACGTTCTCTTCCTTAACAGGTCTGAATGTTCCCAATCCTACATGCAGGGTCACATATGCGATTTTTACGCCTTTTTCCTCTACCTGTGCCAGCAGCTCTTTGGTAAAATGCAGTCCTGCTGTGGGAGCAGCTGCTGAACCTTCATATTTTGCATATACGGTCTGATAACGGTTCTTATCCTGAAGCTTATGTGTAATGTACGGAGGAAGTGGCATCTCGCCCAGCTTATCCAGTACTTCTTCAAAAATGCCTTCATAGGAGAACTGTATCAGTCTGTTACCTTCATCTACTATATCCACAACGGTTCCTGTCAATAAACCTTCACCAAAAGTAATGACTGTACCTGGTTTTGCCTTTTTTCCGGGCTTTACGAGGGTTTCCCATATATCATTCTCACGTCTTTTTAACAAAAGAACTTCTATGGTAGCTCCTGTGCCCTTCTTGGTTCCCATCAGTCTTGCCGGGATAACCTTGGTATTGTTAAGAACCAGACAATCTCCTTCATGCAAATACTCTACGATATCATGGAAAACACGATGCTCCATTTCTCCTGTCTCTTTATCCAACACCAGAAGTCTCGAACTGGATCTGTCCTCCAACGGGTCCTGCGCAATCAACTCCTGTGGCAAATCAAAATAAAAATCTGATTTCTTTAATTCCTGCATAAATCAAAATCCTCCAAAAATGCACGATAACCTCTCATCGTCTCGTAAACATCTACCTTGCTGGTCACTTCATATGGCGCATGCATATTCATGACTGCTGTACCACAGTCTACCACATTCATCGCATACTCTGCAAGTATATGAGATATCGTACCACTGCCACCGAGGTCAATTCTGCCATATTCTGCATACTGATAGGTTACTTCTCTCTCATCTAACAGACCTCTCAGTGCTCCCAAGTACTCTGCATTGGCATCATTTGCACCACTCTTGCCTCTGGCTCCTGTTACTTTGTTAAATACAAGTCCACCACCCAGATATGCCACATTCTTCTGTTCAAAGCTGTCTGCAAACATAGGGTCAAATACACTGCTGACATCTGCGGATAACAGATTGGAGGCAGCCATGGCGCGTCTGAACTTGAGTGAAGAATATTCGTCTGTCAGATTCATGATTTCTGCCAGTGCATTTTCATAAAAATGAGAGGTCATGCCTGTTGCACCGTAGCTACCGATCTCTTCCTTATCTGTCAACATGACAACTGATGTTCTGGCAAGCTTCTTAGCGTGTAAAAGTGCATGGATAGCCGCATATGCACATACCTTATCATCCTGTCCATATGCCATGATCATGCTTCTGTCCAGTCCTGCTTCTCTTGCCTTACCAGCCGGAACTACTTCTAATTCAGCAGAGAGAAAGTCCTCTTCCTTCATATCATACATTTCTTCCAAAAGGCGAAGAATCTGTGCCTTTACAGCTTCCTTCTCTTCCTTTTCATCACCCTTCTTCACCATAGGTCTGTTTCCAAATACAATGTCAAGTGCCTCGCCGCCAAAGAGTTCTGATGCCTTTTTCTCCTGCTGCTCCTGTGACAGGTGAGGTAACAGATCTGATATGAATACAACCGGGTCATCTTTGTCTTCACCGATACAGATTTCTTCTGTGATGCCATCCTTCTTAACTACCACACCATGAATCGCAAGTGGTAATGTGACCCACTGATATTTCTTGATTCCACCATAGTAATGGGTATCCAGATATGCTACACCTGTATTCTCATACAGCGGATTGGGCTTGATATCCAGACGAGGGGAATCTATATGGGAAGCTACGATATTCATACCCTCTTCCATAGGCTTCTCGCCGATTCTGCACAGAATAACAGCCTTATTCATCCATGTGGCATATAACTTATCTCCGGCTTTTAACTTCTTCTTATCACGAACCAATGCAGCCAGATCAGTGAAGCCTTCTTTCTCTACCAGATTCATAACCGTATCTGCACATTCTCGTTCTGTTTTGGAATGATTCAGGAAGTGCATATATTCTTTTGTATACTCTTCCATTTTATTCAATCTCTTATCACTATACTGTTTCCAGCAATTCTTACGTTCCATCTTACAACCGTACCTTTCTTTATCCGCACTAATGCCTGCAGCGTTTGCTGCAGGCATTCATACCATTCATACTATTGTCTAAGTTCAATACCAAGTGCTTCTAATCCGTTAAGTATTTTCTTCATAGCGCCAGTCACGTCGCCATCTTCCAATGTTCTGTCTTTTGCTCTGAACGTAATTGAATAAGCGACTGATTTGAAACCCTCTTTGATCTGGGAACCTTCATAGATATCGAATAATTCATAGCCTTCAAGGATCTTGCCACCACGCTGCTCAATGACATCTTCGATATCTCCAGCCAGAATGGATTTCGGAACTACCATACTAATATCTCTTGTTACAGCAGGATACTTGGCAATTCCTTCATACTTTCTGTCAAAGGAAGCGAAAGGAACTACCTCAGGCATATCCAGAACAGCTACATATACTCTGGTTCCGATATTGTAATTATCTGCTACATCAGGATGTACCTCTCCTAAGTAACCAATAACTGTATCTTCATATTTGATCAATGCCTGACGACCCGGATGTAAGAAAGGCTTCTCTGCATCAGGATCATACTTGGCTTTCTTTCTCATGCCAACGCTCTCTAGGAATTCTTCTACAACACCCTTCATTGTGAAGAAATCGCCATCTCCGTACATACCCAGCGTAAACTGCATTCTTTCATCCGGATAATCTGTCAGAGGAAGAGCCTTTGGAATGTATACATTACCTAATTCATACAGACGTACATTCTTGTTTCTTCTATTATAATTAGTTGACAGTGATGTCAGAATTCCGTTCAAAGAGATTGTTCTCATAACAGAGAAATCTTCACCCAGAGGATTGGAAATTGTTACTGTCTTACGAAGCTCGCTGTCTGCTGGAAGTAACAACTTATCAAATACCTTAGGACTTTCAAAGGAATAGCACATACCCTGTGAGAAACCACAGTACTCTGCGATATCTCTGGCTTTTTCTTCTACTCTCATCTTGAAAGGAAGCTTACCTGTTGTAGCTTCGCCGCTTGGTAAAGTAGTAGGAATCTTATCATATCCATAGAATCTTGCCACTTCTTCTGCGATATCTGCAAAGCCTTCCAGATCCTGTCTGAAGGAAGGTACTGTAATCAGGTTAGTCTGCTCATCATATACAAGTTCAATGCGTTTGAAGATTGTAAGCATATCTTCTTTTGCAATGTCTGTTCCAAGGAATTTATTGATACGTTCCGGTTCAAAAGGAATCTGTCTTAACTCCTTGAGTGGTTCGCATACGTCTACCATACCATTTACAACTTCACCGCAGCCAAGTTCTTCGATCAGCTGGCAGGCTCTGTTAATTGCTTCTTCTGCGTTTCTTGGATCAAGACCTTTTTCAAAAATACCGGAAGCATCTGTACGAAGTCCTACTCTCTTGGCTGATTTTCTGATATTTGCACCATTAAAGGTTGCAGCTTCAAATAATACTGTAGATACGTTATCTGTAATCTTGGAATTCTCACCGCCCATGATACCTGCAATACCAATTTCTTTTTCCGCATCGCAGATCATAAGAACTTCTGAATCCAGCTTTCTCATCTGTCCGTCCAGAGTCTGGAATTCATCGCCGTCCTTAGCACGTCTTACAACAATCTTGTTACCTGCAATTGTGCTTAAATCATAAGCATGCATAGGCTGACCATACTCTTCCATAACGTAGTTAGTGATATCTACCAGATTGTTGATTGGTCTGATTCCACAAGCTGCCAGTCTTCTCTGCATCCATTCCGGTGATGGTGCGATCTTGATATTCTTGCACACCCTTGCACAGTAACGTGTACACAGATCTGTGTCTTTTACTTCTACGGAAATGTATTTATTGACATCCTCGCCGTTGCCTTTTACAGATACAACTGGTGGAACAAAAGGCTTCTTAAAGGTAGCCGCTGCTTCTCTGGCAATACCCAGGATGCTGTAGCAGTCAACACGGTTAGAAGTAACTTCATATTCTACTACAGTATCATGTAAGCCTAATGCTTCAATTGCATCTTCACCAGGAGTTACCGGTTTCTTGAATACATAAACGCCGTTTTCCGGTGCTTCCGGATACATTTCTCTGCTGGAGCCAAGTTCTTCGATTGCACACATCATACCATTGGAAGGAACACCTCTGAGCTTGCCAGCCTTGATCTTAATGCCTTCTTCCGGGAGAGGACCACCGTCATGTCCACCGGCTACCCTGCCACCATCCAGAACTACAGGTACATAATCACCTTCGTGCAGATTGGCAGCACCTGTTACGATCTGAATCGTTTCTGTTCCTACGTTGACCTGGCAGATGATGAGCTTATCTGCATCAGGATGACGCTCGATTGATTCGATATGACCTACTACAATCTTCTCCAGATTCTTGTCTAATCTTGTAAATCCTTCTACTTTTGTTCCAGACAGGGTCATGGCATCACAGTACTCGTGATCACCAACCTCAAGCTCTGGCACATATGCCTTAATCCATGATAATGGTGTATTCATTTTCTATTCTCCTTCTATATCTATTCGATTAATTGCGAACTACAGTCTCGTAAATGCTTTTCAAGCAAGCTTGAACGCCTTGTTTTTCTTTCTCTATTCCATTAATGGCGAACTGCAGACTCGTAAATACTTCGTATTTACTCGTTTCGGGCTTGCGCCCTATATCAAGGAAGAAAAATAACGCTTTTCAAGCAAGCTTGAACGCCTTGTTTTTCTTCCTTGCTGCAGTTCTTGAGGTTTTAAAATTGTTTCAGAAATCTGATATCGTTTTCGTATAACAGGCGCATATCATCAATTTCATATTTTAAAAGTGCGATTCTTTCAAGTCCTACACCAAATGCGAATCCTGAGTATTCTTCCGGATCAATGCCGCTCATGCGCAATACTCTTGGGTGAACCATACCGCAGCCGAGGATTTCAATCCAGCCTTCACCTTTACAGAAACGGCAGCCTTTTCCACCACATTTAAAGCAGGATACATCCATCTCTGCTGATGGCTCTGTGAATGGGAAGTGATGAGGTCTGAACTTAACCTTGGTATCTTCCCCGAAAAGCTCCTTAGCGAACTCAGCCAGTGTTCCTTTAAGGTCAGCGAAGGTAATGTTTTTATCAATAACAAGTCCTTCTACCTGATGGAAGGAAGGAGAATGTGTTGCATCTACTTCATCAGCTCTGAATACTCGTCCAGGAGCAATCATACGGATAGGCAGCTTGCCTTTTTCCATCTCATGAACCTGTACACCTGATGTCTGAGTTCTAAGCAACATCTCACCATTTACATAGAAAGTATCCTGTTCGTCCTTGGCAGGATGATCAGCAGGAATGTTCAATGCTTCAAAGTTATAGTAATCCTTCTCTACTTCCGGTCCTTCTACGACTTCATAACCCATACCGATGAAGATTCTCTCTACTTCTTCAAGTGCAATTGTATTAGGATGACGATGTCCTACATTATTCTTCTGTGCAGGAAGTGTAACGTCAATGACTTCTGCCTTCATCTTGGCTTCACGGATTCTGCGCTCCATTCTTGTCTTGGCTTCATCCATGACACGCTCAATCTCTTCTCTGGCTTCATTCACCATCTGACCTACCTTAGGTCTCTCTTCTGGTGCTACATCCTTCATGCTCTTTAATACTGCTGTTAATTCACCCTTTTTACCAAGGAAATTAACACGTACATCATTGAGTCTGTCAAGGGCATCACTCTCATTAATCTGACGGATTGCTTCCGCTTTAATCTGTTCCAACTTCTCTTTCATTTCCTGTCTCCTTCTTCCATACAATTACTGGGAATCCTGTAAGATATAAAAAATCCCTTATAGCCTAAGCTATAAGGGACGAATATATCGTGGTACCACCCTGTTTCCCATTCTGTGTTCTCACAAAATGGCTCACAAAAACGTAACGTGTTCCTACGTCTCTGCCTACTGATTACTTCAACAGAGCTGCTCCGGTGGGAAATTCAACACTATATCTGAACTTAGAGGGCTTACAGCCGGTGACCCTCACTCTCTGGCAGAAAATATAGCTCTACTTTGCACCTTCTATGCATTTCTCATATATTGTCATGATAGACAATTCAGCCAGGAATGTCAAGGGGGAAAATTACAAAATCAGCCTATTAATACCTTTTTCCCTTGAAATGCAAAGCCATAATGTCTTATATTATTTCTCTCTATCCCCAGAGAAAGCAACTCAGTATCATACTTTTTCTCTTCAATTTGATATAATGCTGCATGAACAGTATCTTCCAGTGATTCTTCCTCATCGGTATCCAATACCTTAAATTCCAATACATATGCTGTCTTCTTATGATTCTTTGGAATCAGCATCACGTCATACCGGCCATATCCACTTTCTCGATTGGAACGAATATCATAGCTTTCTCTCAATTCTACTAACAATCCTAACACGAAGCCATGATAAAACCTCTCCGGTTGTGTCTTGCCAGACGGATGCGTTCCTGTATCAAAATTGCTGAAGGTAGTCAGCGCCACATCATTCATGTAGGCATTCATTGCTTTTAAATCTCCCTGTAGCAAGGCATCAACAAACGCATTATAATTTGATGCTGAACTATCAAACCAGCCCAAAAACATATCGGAAAATATTCCATAAGTCTCCAGATTGGTGATACGTAAATGATACCATGGTTTTCTTAATATTCCATGATACTCTACCTTTTCCACCTTCAAATATCCACTGGCTACCAACAGACTCCATATAGCATCCTTATTGCTGTCAAGCTGGTCAAAAACAATCTGATCATCAAAGTTAACGATAATTTCCTTATCCTTCAGCAAATCCTCCATATACATTTTCACATCCGCCGAAGCTGATTGTATCAGCCTGTTAATTAAACCATTAGAACTGGTCGCTGCCCAATAGGGACTAAAGCGCTTCTTATCCAGATAATTAGTGATTGACCATGGATTGTAGATATCTCTGCTGGAACCAAATGTAAAGCCATCGTACCATTTCTGCACTTCTTCCAATTGATCCATACATCCAAACAATTCCAATGCTGATGTTACTTCCTCCTGCGTAAATCCAAAGCACGTGCTATATTCATCAGACGTAGTAGTCACTACATTCAGGTTATTCAGATCTGAAAATACCGATTCCTTGGATCCCCTGGTAATTCCTGTCATAATGCCGCGTTCCAGATATTGATTGGTTTTAAAAGTGGAATTAAACAAATTTCGAATAAACGCTGTGAATTCATTCCAATAACCATGTATATAAGCTTCCTGCATAGGTGTATCATATTCATCCAGCAAAACAATAACATTCTTCTTATAATATCTGCTAAGATAAAGACACATCTGGTTAATTGCTGCACAGCATTCCACATCACTCATAGTCATAGTCATAGTCTGATACATATTCTTCTCGTTATCACTAAGCAGATTTGTCTCCAATAAATATCTGTTCTGTTCATACAGTCCCGCAATTTGAAGCTTTATCTGACTTTTCGCGTCTTCAAGATTATCTGCCTTGATTCCCGCGAAGCTCAAAAATACAGTAGGATATGTTCCCTGAAGCTTTTTGTATTTTTCCTCTTTCCATATCGAAAGATTCTCAAATAAGTCGTCTCTTCCCGCATACTGATTTGAGAAAAAGCAATAAAGCATATTCATATTCAGAGTTTTACCAAAACGCCTCGGTCTGGTAATCAAAGTAATAACATCCCTTGATTCCCACCATTCTTTGATAAAATACGTCTTATCTATATAGAAGCTGCCTTCTTCTCTAAGTCTGTCAAATCCCTGATTGCCTATGCTTACTATTGTCTCCATATACTCTCTCCTTGTTTAGATCAACTGCGTATATTATACCATATGAAAAACAATGTAGCATAGCGTTTCTTAATCATTCGATAATTCTTCTATGCATACTCCCTGATAAAAATATCTCAGTATGTCGCTATAGGAATATCCCAGCTGTGCCAGGCATTTTGCTCCATTCTGGGACATTCCAACGCCATGTCCCAGACCGCCTCCATGGATTATGACCTTCGATATGCCGCCCTCTTCACTGATACTCTCCAGATAGAAAAAGGCACTGGGCAGCAGTTCTCCCATAGAATATGCAGAGCCATCCTGTTTTATAAGAATATCTCCCGGTGTTGCCAGTACAGTTCTGATACAATGCTGTGACGAAATCATGATTTGAAAATGTTCTGTATCAATGGCAAGTCTGGTCACCATACCACTGTCAGAACGCCTGGCTGCTAAAATACTTCTTATATCTTTTTCTTTTAAAAGCTGCTCTGGTGATCTGCTCTCAGATTCTATCTGGACTTTATTTGAATCGCTCTCGTACAGATTCCAGACTCTCTGTAAAAAGTTCTGCACATCTATATTTTTTTCATAATTCCATCGAAACCACGGTTCTTCTTTTTCTACGTAATTTTGACTTATATGGTCAATTTTGTTTTGAAAATCTATTGTGTTATATAGCTGTTTGGAATCTTTTATATTCCCTGGTTGATCGGCTATACTCAGTTCTTTTACTACCAGATAATCCTTGCTTTCTCCTTCACGCCAGGTATCATATCCAGAACTGAACCCCCAGGATGTACTATAATAGAAACTCTCTATTAAATCATCATTGCAAGTCATAACCAGTCCCTTCGTCTCATCAACAGCCTGATTCACTGCATCCTGCTCCGATATATTCTGATACACCTGATATGCAGTACTGTCATCTACATGCGCCTTCCACTCTGGATAGGCATAGGATTGTTTCTGATAAAAGGCATAGGTTCTGGCACTGACTGTCTGAGCCTTCAATGCTTCTAACGGGTAAGAAGAAGGCATTTCACTTGGAACCACACCATAGAGGTATTCTTCAACCGGTAATTCATTCACAAGCACCAGTCCCTGTGGAGTACCATAACAAGTCATGCTGCCCCTGTAGGCAACGGATTCCTTTCGTTCCACATTAGAAAGCACAATTCTACCATCTGCTTTAGGGTATATTGTAATAGAACCCTGCTTCCATTCATTTGATGTGATTGTAAATTCCTCGTCTGGAGAAAGCTCCTGAAGGTTCTGTTTGGTCTCTATGTACAGCCCTCTTTGACCTTTCACCACTATCTTATCATGGTATATATTCTCATAGCTCCCTGTCTTAATAAGGACTCTGATTTTATCATCCATCACGGGCGATACTGGCTGTCCTTGTTCTTCCGTATCCTGCTGTGGCTGCTGTTCTGTATTCTCTACACTGCACTGGTAGATTCCCAAAGACAGTGTGATCCAAAGTAAAACGACACATAACCTGTTGCACAAATGTTTTGTCATTTTATCATCTCATTCTCTGTTACTTTCAGTTTATGAGATGAATTAGCGCGCTATACATTTGTAAAACATATAATTTCATAATTTGAATTATCTATTAACATCTTGATGGCAATATTGGTAAATGATTCAGGCAAGGTGGCAAATGCATCATATGGTGTCCTGTCATCGGAGTCAAAATCATTCCGCCTCTTGTTAATCTCCCCCCAATACACCAATAACCATACAGAACGAAAGTCAGTGGTAACTCCACCTTCTTCTAAGATTCTCATCACCCATGTTGCAGGAGCCATTGATTTTATTTGTTCCAAAGAAAGACCTTCCAAAATACAACGTGTATTTTTTCCAACAGCAATCATGTATTCACGCAATGCTTCCACATTGATTCCTTTGGCAAAAGAGATTACCTCGTCCAATTCCAACGCATTCCCCGTATCTGTAATATTAGCACCTATTCTTTTTTGCCACTCATCATCAAATAACTGATTTTGATTTGCCATCAAGATATTACTTACTAAATCTTCAATTCTATAGGTATGCCAAAACTGCCAACACATCGGCACTGTATTTGTTCCGGCATAATGCAAATCTTCCTTCCAGTTTTCCCTCGGAACAAGGTCGTTTTGATGCCCCTCCATCATATAATCCAGCACGTAATCCGCCATTGTTTTCTCTGCCTTGCCTGATACTTCCGCCGGATGAACCATTGCATGAACATCCAATGTCAGCTTTCTTATGCATCCGATATCATCTCCCTGCAATGCAAGTTCCAATTCCCTGTGTTTTTCTTCAAATGAACTGATTAATGTTTCCTTTGTCATAGAATCTTCCTCCAATTTTCACAGATGATAAAGCATTTTTATATTTATGGCTATATTTTACAGGAATACTACGACAACTGTATGTCGTAATTAGACAAAAAATTTTGAGCTGTTTGTATCAGCTCTTTCCTGTACTCCTCCGGTCCTATGACTTTTACCTTGTTTCCGAAACTTAACAGCAGTGCTTTCCACAATCTTTCCTTTGCAGGCACATCAATAAACATACGCTTTGTATCTTCTGATATCTGTTCTATAGGACAGTCTGGAAAATATTCTTCCATCAATGCCGTTTCTTCATTGGCAAACTGCACTTCAACGGGGATGCTTGTCCGATAATAAGCCTGCTCCGATTCTTTCATCAATTTCTTAATATCACCATGATCTATGTTGGAGATCCTATCTGTTTCTTCTAAATTTTGCATTCTGGCTATTTTATAGGTTCTATACTGTTTTTTATCATCAAAATATGCAAAAAGATACCATGCATACCACTTGTAGTGAATCGCCAGTGGTTCAACCATCGGTGCGGATTTTTTTCCATCAGCATTGCAGTATTCAAAAGACACATACTTTTTTTGTTCGCTGGCATGCTCTAACAAATGATTTTTACTCTGTACATCTGCATTTTCTTTGGTTACACCAAAATCCCAAAACACTTTTTGTCCGCCTTCTTTTTGAACAATCGCATTATATTTTTCAATCAAGGTCTTCAAAGTATCATTGGTATAAGACGTTGCCAGACTTTCCAAAGCCTTTATAATCATCTGCTGCTCGTCACTTCTGAGCTCGCTGTTTTTTATTTTGTATGTAGGTAAAATAGAATAACCACCATTTTTCCCACTTTCCGAATATATCGGTACACCTATCGCAGAAATACTGATCATGTCTCTTTGAATCGTCCGAACTGATACATGAAATCTCTCTGCAAGATAGCTAGCCGAAACATTATCATGGTTCATTAAATAAATGATGATTCCCAATATCCTGTCTATTTTCATCCTTATATCGCCTCCATTATCTTCGCAGGTAATCAAGTCTATTTGCCCTTTCATAAGCCAATTCCAAAAACTGACAAATATCTAAATGAGAATAATCCCAATTCATTGGTTCTAAAGTTGTAGCTCCCTGGTATCCTGTACAGGCAATTTTCTCCATAACCGTATTCCAGTTAATATTGCCGTCAAATGGTAATTGATGTTGATTATGGCTACCGCCGTTATCCTGCAAATGAATTGCCATCAGCCGATTTCCATACATTCCTAACAAATCTTCATCTGGTGCATAATTTATATGATGACAACTATCATAACAATAGCCTACGTTATTTGAAGTGAATTTATTTAACACCATTTTCAAATTTTTAATGTTACTTAAATTTTCAAAAGCAATCTGAATATCATTCCCTAACCGTTTGGCCGATATAGTGAT
>OBLI01003031.1_pt1 | contig 13408 bp, 7 predicted proteins | sample 1519701 | NCBI WGS metagenome assembly OBLI01 (sample SAMEA3663005, study PRJEB22513) | pig gut metagenome | biome: pig gut; feature: pig-associated habitat; material: faeces | place: France | collected 2012 | reverse complement strand
AACGGATATATCAACCAGTTGGCACTCTCGAAAGACCAGCAACGCCTTTATGTGGCTACTACGATGGGACTATGTTGCCTTGACATCGGTCGCGACTCATGGGTTACCACTTTCGGAGAAAACGTGAAACACTACGGAACAAATATTCGTTCGGTGACAGAGACAAGCGGGAAATACCTGTGGTATGGTTCTAACGACAAAGGACTCGCCAAAAGGACATTGGCTAACGGTGAAATCAGGGTTTTCACCGAAAACGACGGTCTGCCAGACATGGGTATTGCATCCATCATCATGGACAAAGACAATAATCTCTGGGTAGGTACCGACCATGGACTCTGTCTGATGGAAGAAAAGACAGGAAAGGTGAAATACTGCTTCTACGTTGATGACGGATTGCAGAGCAACGAATTCAGCGACAGAGCATCATCGCTCGGTGGCGACGGTTCGCTGTTGTTTGGCGGTGTGGGAGGTATAACATGGTTTAAGCCACGAGATATCAAAATGGCGAAATGGCAGGCAAAGGTGCAGCTGACCAACCTTGTAGTAAATGGCATTCCTGTTTCCACTGGTTCGAAATCAGGTTCATACACCGTCACTGACACTTCGGTGATGATGAGCAATAAGTTTGAACTGGCTCCCGACGACAACACATTCTCCATTCAGTTGTCAACACTCACATACGATGCTCCGGAGCATATTGCCTACTCCTACAGTATCAATGGTGAGGAATGGAAAACACTGCCCACCGGACAGAACGAAATCAACTTCAGCCATCTGCCCCCTGGAAAGTATAAATTCCGCATCAAGGCCATAAAGAACAATATGGAATCCGAGATTAAGGAGTTCAACATAAATATTCATGCGCCTTGGTACCGAACGACTCTTGCCTATCTGCTATATATCGCCTTGGTGATATATGGTATATACCTGTATGTGAAAGATCGCAAGCGCAAGGAGCAAGACAGGCTCAAGATGCAAGCACATATTCACGCTGAGGAAATGAACGAGGCGAAGATAAAATTCTTCATGAATATAAGTCACGAGATACGCACTCCTATGACGCTTATTATGGCTCCGCTGATGTCACTCATAAAAGAGGATCATGACCCACAACGCACTGGCGCATATATGACAATAAAGCGCAATGCCGACCGTATCGTGCATCTCGTAAGTCAGATTATGGACTTGAGGAAGATTGAGAAGGGTATGATGAAGATGAGAATGCGCGAGACCGACCTCATCGGTTTTGTCAATGACATATGCTATATGTTTGAGTATCAGGCCAAAGCCAAGAAAATTAAGTTCAAGTTTATCCATGAGGATGAAAAACTGCCAGTGTGGATTGACCTGACAAACTTTGACAAGGTGCTCGTAAACCTATTGTCGAATGCCTTCAAATACACTCCTACCGATGGTGAGGTGAGTATCACTGTGAGCCATGACGACAATAATGTAAGCATTGCCGTGCGCGACACTGGAGAGGGCATACCAAAGGACAAAATCAGCAAGATATTCGAGCGATTCTACCAAAGCGAGACTTACACCAACAACCGCCATTTAGGCACAGGTATCGGTCTCGACCTCACCAACTCGCTCGTATTGCTGCACCATGGCACTATCACCGCCAAGAATAATGAGGATGGGCCTGGTGCCACATTCACTGTAACTATCCCATTGGGCAATAATCATCTTATGCCCGACGAAATTGCCATTGTGAACGAGAATAAAGAGGAACAAGAGAAACCTGTTGAGGAAATTCTGAAGGAATCATACAACTTCGAGAAGGAAGAGCAGGAACTAAGTGCTAATAATAATGCGCAAAACACCTCAAAGAGGACAAAACCAATGCTCGTCATCGTGGAAGACGACATTGAAATCCAGCAATACCTTGCCCAAGAACTGAAATCGTCATTCAAGATATCTACATACGGCAATGGTCAGGATGCACTTACCTGCATACTTAAGGATATGCCTGACATCGTGATGAGCGACATCATGATGCCTATTATGGATGGTAACACTTTGTGTGCCAAACTGAAGAACAATATCCGCACAAACATGATTCCAGTGGTGCTGCTGACGGCAAAATCAAGCGACGAAGAAAAGTTGGAGGGACTGGAAACAGGTGCCGACGCATATATCGTGAAACCATTCAATCTTGACATCCTCAAGCGCACTCTGCTCAATCTGGTGGCATCGAGAAACATGATGCGCAACAAGATGGAGGGTATGGAATCCCAGGACAAGAACGTCGAAAACCTTGATATGCAGACTGCCGACGACAAACTGATGGAGAAGGTGATGAAGGTGATTAATGCCAATATGAACAATGCCGACCTTAGCATCGACGCTATTGCCAAGGAGGTGGGACTGAGCCGAGTGCACTTCTATCGCAAGATGAAGACACTAACCAACCAGTCGCCTCATAACTTCCTGCGCAATATAAGGATGAAGCAGGCTGCACGACTCTTCGATGATGGTCATCAGAACGTCAACGACGTGATGTATGCCGTGGGCTATAACAATGCCAGCTCATTCTCAGTGGCATTCAAGGCTGTATATGGAATGGCTCCGAGGGAGTATATAAAAATTAGGAATGAGGAATGAGGAATTTTATTTAATTAGGAATTAGGAATTAAATGTTTATACGCAGCCAATTCCTAATTCCTAATTCCTAATTCCTAATTAATTTGACGTAGCAGCGTCGGCGCTTGTGGTTTTCCGGTTTTAGCGGTCCCCACTGGCTCTGCACGTTGTCGTTGGACTCCATCTCCACCTGACTCTCGCCCCACTTATATCCATATTTCTGATACCATGGTATAAGGTCGGCAAACATAAGAGCATTGGCTCCCTTTGAACGGTATTCAGGCAGAATGCCCATCAAGAGGAGATCGACACCCTCAGTCTTCTGATATTTCAGGGCGCGAAGCACATGCCACCAACCGAATGGGAAGAGACGACCGTTCTTGCACTTCTGGAAAGCACGTGAGAGCGAGGGGATGGTAATACCCACTCCAACCACCTTTTTATCGGCATTCCAGTCCTCAACCAATGTTATGAGGTTGAGATCGGCCATAGGGAGATACATCTTCACATAATGGTCGATCTGCTTCTGACTCAACTCGGAATAACCATAGAGGTCCTTGAATGTGTCGTTGATGATAGAGAAGACCTTCTGGCCATATCCCTGCTTGAAAACCTCATCGCGGGTGAGCTTCTTGACATGCAGATTATATCGTTTCTCTATCATCTGGGCAATCTTGGTGTATTTCTCTGGCACTTCATCTGGCACATACATCTTATATTCAACATAGTCGTTGTCCTTTTCCCAACCACCCATTTTCTCCATGTGCTGCGGATAATAAGGATAGTTGTATATTGTGGCTTGCGTACCGAGTTGGTCGAATCCCCAAGTGAGCATACCCTCGGGATCCATATCTGTGAATCCAAGCGGGCCTACAATTTCTTTCATGCCATGCTCCCTACCCCATTCCTCAACGGCGGAAAGAAGGGCTTGTGACACCTCTATATCATCAATAAAGTCAATCCAACCGAAGCGAACACGGCTTTGTTCCCAACGCTTGTTAGCCTTCTCGTTGATTATAGCTGCAACACGACCTACTACCTTGCCGTCTTTATAGGCAAGGAAATATTGAGCCTTACAGAAATCAAAGGCAGGATTCTTGTCAGACGAGAGTGTGTTTATCTCGTCGCTATGCAGATTGGGCACATCGTATTCGTTGCCTCGATACAGGTCGTAATGGAACTGTATGAAAGCCTCCAATTGCTTTTTGTCCTTGACCTTTACAATTTTAACTTCTGACATAATTTCTAATAATTTATGATGTCCCCGAAACATTCGGGGCTGCAAAAATACGAAAAAACAATGACTATACCAAATGTTTTACTCTTTTTTTTATTGTTTTGCACATATATATAACATATGTGCACCATCCTCGGTTGTTGTGGCGAAGATATAGGTATTGCCACCATCCTTTAATTTGAGACGTTTTCTGAGGTCTGCCACCGACATCGGAAAGTTGCGTATGGAGATATTGGCTGATGTGATTCCAGCAAGGGCTGAGCGCAACTCCTTCTTATTCATTGTCGTCGTCTTTTCGATGGCAAAACAACGACCAGGGAAATCACGTATCTCTTTATATGACACAAACAAGTGACTATTTGGAGCTATCTTAACAATACCGGGATACCTATCCGCAACAACATCAAAACAACCAGCCTTCATTATCGAGGCATTGGGTTCATATAAAAAGGCGGGAATAGCAGCGATTGACGGATTATTCGGACTCTCCAAACCGACAAACTGACGTTTGCCGCACTGAGACTGACAGAAAAGGGGAACGACTAATGACGAAAGAGTTCCCGCCGTTATATTAACACAATAAAGAGACGGAGAAAAAACAGGATGAGAGGGAGATGAAGAAGAAAGAGACGATAGCACTACAATCAACTCCTTACACTCATTATCTACAGAAACAATATGCACCTCAACAACATTCTCTTCGCCTAAATCAGCGATTGCCTTCCGCCAGTCGAGCATAGGCGATAGCTTTATCATCACTAACCTCGCTTTCTTCAGAAGCATTGGCAATAGAGCGATAACATCTGGAGTGCAGTCACTTATGGCGAATGTCTTTCCACCATGGCTATCCCTACGGGCTGGATCAAGGTATATCACGTCGGCATTGTCGCAATACTCAAGATATTCTTCGGCTTCCTCACATTCAACCTCCACATTATCTAATCCAAGACAACGGAAATTATGGTTAGCCATTTCACATAGATGTTCCTGTCGCTCTACATACACGGCTCTGGAGAATCCACGTGACATAAAGGAGAAATCAACACCAAAGCCACCTGTGAGGTCTATTATAAATGGGGAATGAGGAATGAGGAATGAGGAATGAAAAATGAGCCTATCCAATACGGATTTCTTGTAGAGGGCGGTTAGCTCGCTGGAGCATTGCTCCATAGAGATATGGGGAGGATAGACAACAGAATCGACGGCTGCCCATGAGGGTAGCTTTCTCTTCGCCGTCTGCCGCCCAGCAATCTGGTCGAGAGCAAAAGGCAGGTCAACCCCCTCTAATCCATGCGCCCTAAGCGCAAGGGACTTAACATCGTCCTCAGAATGTTCCTGTATAAATCGTAATGTAGCGTCCAATCCTTTAATTTTTTAATTCTTTAATTTTTTAATTCTTTAAATGCCAGCATTTAAAGACAAACGTTCACTCCCATTCTGAAATCATAAGTCTTCGACGACACGTCATTATGATACTTATAGAAAGTCTCACGCCAATAATAGGATGCCGAGAGGTCTAAACTCAACTTATCGGTTACGGCAAGAACAAGATGAGGACTGAGCACAAAGAGGGTGGCATGTCCCTTATCACCCTGGGCATTGAGATAGAGAGGGTCGATAGTGGAGAGATCCTTGCCCTCATATCCCTTCCATGTGTAAATACGATAATAGTCGGCATTGAAAGACAGTGTGCCAAACTTACCAAACTCGATGATGGTCTTTATCTTCGTGCTATATCCACTACCGAGGTTATAGTCGCGGTCAATCACGTTATAATAGTCGGTTAAGCTACCGCCAAGCAAGATGGCATCAAAGAAGATGCGTTGTTCCAACTTGGTGATATAACCCAATTGCGGGAATCGGTAGATGACACCCGGACCTACGGCAGCCGCCTCGGAGATACGATAAGGCACATCACTCGACCCATCCTTGACAGGCTGTGAGTCATAATAGTTGAAATGCTGGAATATTCCCACCTCAGCCTGCATTCCGTCGCCAGTGGTGATAGGCACACCGCATATACGTCCAAGAAGATGCACATCACTGATGAGTGGTTGGTTGCCACTAAGACCGAATGTGACGTCGGCAGAGAAATAGTCGTAGGGCTTGCGGGCGCGCTCACTAAACGGGTCGCCATACGTAAGTGCAACGTTGATGTAAGGATTCCATTCGCCACGCACGAATGAGTTATTGTCAGCCAAATAACGCGCTCCTGCTGAAACATTAACATTTACGGGAATGCGGTCATAGTCATGATACTTGTAATACTGGTGTCTCACCTTCCATGCGTCACCACTGATAATACGGTTGAGTGCCTTGATAGGACAAACAACACCGGCAAGGAGTTCGCGCCAGAAGCGCGCACCGCCACGCTTACTGTCATCGAGAATCATATCCGAGATACGATAGGTTACCTCACCGATACATATACCTCCCATTGTGGTGGCAATGAGGTCGTTGATGGCAGGCGGCTCTATCTCGCAAGTCGTCTCCCACATCAAAGAACCGCAGAAGGAATAGGGTATCGACTCCCAGAAATTCATACCGTTGCTGCGTGCGGCATTGAAGTATAGTCCTCCATGATAGGGATGGGCAAAAAGATTGGTGGAAAATTGGTCGTTGTCCCACACAAAACCATTCTTTATGTTATGCTTGATGGAATTGAACGATATCTGAGCAAAATCGGCATCAAGGACAAAACGGTCGAAACTCTGCACGAGGACATTAATTCCGAAGGTCTCGATGGCTGCCTTCCACGGATGTTTCTTCTGTCTTTCGGGATCATCAAAGGCAAAGATGGATGACTCGTTATTCTTTTCGTCATCAATTGCCATACGCAGATAATGGCTCGCCATACTGTCTATCTGCGCTGCATCAACCGATGCCACGGAGTCGGCAATCACTTCATGTGGTTGCTCTACGATATCAGCGAAACCGCATAGCGGCACAAATGCCATTCCAATCAATAATATGTGCTTCTTTTTTATCATGCGCAACAAACGATATCTCTTAATTTTTAATTCTTAATTTTTAATTTTATCAGACCTAACAAGCCTAAAAGTGAAACCTAATTCTGCCAACATCCTATGTCGATAGAGTCGGGCATGATTGTAATAACGGGTATTGCCATAGCCTACAGAGGCAAAGGCACCGATGATACGAGTCAACTGATAGTCAACGTTCAGTCTTCCCTGTAATGAAAAGAGTCGCTCGGGACTCTCTTTGGAGTTCTTCTGGAATGTCTCGATATGGAAATAACCTATATCACCGCTTATCGACCATTTCGGAGCAAGGGTGAAATATTGACCTATTCGATAGAACAAGGTACCTGAGAAATCCTCATCAAAACCCATATAATGAGTACCCACACCAATAATATTGTATGTACTGCGATTGCGGAATCGCACTGCCATATTTAGTTTTGAGGATGTACCCATGCAAGTCATTACATCAACTCTTGTAAGAGGGTTGATATTCACAAGTCCCAATTTGTGAACCTTGGTGTCGTGACTATAATTGACGATACCCACCTGCCAACCACGTGGATGACTGATACATGAGTTGACAAGTCCTATCTGCCATCCATTTAGGGAGTCGGCATAGTTATATCCACTCACCTGAATACCACGCATATACGAGGAACATACATTTGCCACTGCCGAGAGTTGGATTCCCCTTTTCACACCCATTGCGACATTGGTGACGCCGGCTATCTGAACGCCACGAAAAGGCGAAGTGGTGATATTGCCAAGACCAGCTATCTGAACGCCACGCATGTTTTTTGCAACATTCGACAATCCGGAAAGTTGCACACCACGCATCTCATTGCGCGCAACACTCGTAAAACCATTGAGTTGGATGCCGTGTATGGTATCTACATCACCGAAAAGACCCACATTTGACTTTCCGATGTTTATAGCCACATTACGCACATAGCTCTTCCGGCGTTGCGAGGATGTATCAAGAGAATCCTGTGCAACGACGGAAGAGCATAAGCTTATCAATAATATCGTCAATACACCTTTCATACTTTTCATGCCGCAAAATTAGAAAAAAAACTTCAAACAGCAAAGCATTTAAGACAAATTGACTATTTTTTCAGAAAATCTGATATAATTTCTAATTCCTCATTCCTAATTACAACGTACCCTTATCCCAGTCACGGTTGTTGATCTTCTTCTCCACATTCTTCTGCTTACCTGAGAAGATGTTATAGCTGAGAGAGAGGCATACCATAGAACGCTGGTCGGGAATCTCATTCCAATGACGGAATTTGATTATATCGTTGGGCAATGTCTCCGACTCATAATGCGGTGTGCGCAAGAAGAAGACACTTGTTAGCTGAACACGCAGGTCCTTATGTTGGTAGAACACCGAGAGGTCGCTGTTGTTCTCACACTTATGCAGGAACGGACCGTTAATACCCTTTGTAACGGTGTTAAAATACCATGAAGCTCCAAAACGTCCCTTGCGGAAACCAAGTTCCCAGTTGATAGGCAAACGGAAATGCGACTGGCGACCAACGATGTCGCTCTTATATGTGTCGTTCCATGCGCCTAAATATACACTGATGGTGAAAAGTTCCGATTTGAACGGCTTTAGTTTGCCCCACACCATACCACCATATTGCAGTTCGTAGTTACCATTGAGCGGTGACATGACGATACAGCGGTCGTCGCCAACATTATCCCACTTGAAGCTACTGCAGATAGGATTTGAGATATAATCCACAAGAGCCTGAGTGTAGAGTTCGAAATATGGATTCGAGAGATTGAGCGAAAGTATGGCGCAATTGTCATTACCCGACTCAAGATATGGATTTCCTCTCTCAATGAGTCCAGGGATATACATCTTAGCACTGTTGCTGAGCTGTGATATCGACGGTAGGACAGGATTCGACCTCACCTCCAGTTGCAGTTGTCCGTTTTTTATAGGATATGCCAACACGAGCTTTGGTGTGAAGTAAAACTTGGAGTAGTCGGTGACGTCGTTGTCGGTGTTGACGTATGTTCCTCCCACACCGAGACGATATGATAGTTTTTTGAGTTTTCCGCCGATTTCACCGTAGAAATAGTGATTGTCGTTATGCGAGGTATAGGCATACTCGTTGTAGTCGGAGAGCATGTTACGTATCTTATAGTCGGACTTGGCAAGTGTTGCCTTATAACCAAGCGAGAGATTCGTTGTCCCCCACGACTTGGTATAGGCGAGTTCGCCAATGAGAGATAGCTTGTCGTTCTTGGCGCGCATGTCGTCGTCGATGAGCATAGCAGAGCCCCCCTGCCCCACGGTGGGGGGTTCTTGCTGCGCAGAGGTGGTCCATTGTTTGTTGTGGTCGTTCTGGGAGTTATGATAGTATGTTCCGAGGACATCGACGGTGAGTTCCTGGTTGCCGTTGAGCTTCTTGTTGAGATAGAGGTCGAGTGAAGGGCCGAAGCTGCGCACCTTTCTCTCCTGACGTCCCTCTCCGTCTTGCCACATCGGGTTGTTATGTGCCTCTATCTTATTGTCCGTACGCCAGAACTGTGTGAAAATATTTGGCGAGAACTTAGTCTGGAAAGTAAAGTCGTTATCCTTATTATATATATACTTGAGATTGAAATCTTGATTGCAGTAGCCGAAATGGTAGTCACCACGGTAGAGATAGTCGGAAACAGTGGTTCCATCGGTGAAAACATACGAATCCTCGCTCTCGCAATTGGCGTTGTTACGATATTGCATACTATAGTCGAAGGCTATCTGGTGGTTGCCCTTGTTGTATCGCACGTAGAGGTTGGTATTATTGAATGCCACCCAAGCAGCCTGCATCACGTCGAAACCGGCGGCATAACCAGCATCGAGGGGTTGGGTTTTGATGTTTATAAGCGTACCCACATCGGCATAGCGTGCCGGTGGAATCGTGTAATATTCCACATTCTTAATCTTATCCACGGGTATGCTCTTGAGGTCGTTATCGGTGGCCTCAACTCCATTAACGAGTATCTTCAGCGACTTACCAGTCATGGTGTTCAATTTGCCTGTGAGTGCATCGAAGCGTAATCCTGGCAGAGTGGTGAGTATCTCCTGAGTCTGTCGGGAGATCTTCTTCTGCTCGTCGGAGAAAGTGAATACAGAGCGGTCAACCTTATCCACACGTTGATGGCCTTTTACCACTACGCCATTGATGGCATATTCCTCTCCCTGCATTCGAATTTCGCCGATTTCACCGATTTCAACGATGCGTTCAAGTGTTTTCAATCCTACACAAGAGGCTCGCATCCTCACCTTCGGTTCCTGGCATGGAATGACAAACTGACCGTTTTCATTGGTCACTCCACCTGTGATGAAAGTTGTGTCGGCAATCGAGAGCAGTTGGATATTGGCAAACACCACCGGATTATTGTTTTCATCGATGAGTTGGCCGATAAGTCTTCTTTCGGCCTTGTTCACACATTCCACGGCAATGATACTGTCGCCCACACTAATCGACATGGGATAAAAGCCCACAATGTCGCGAACGGCATCCAACACAGGACGGTCGTCAAGACGCTTGGTGACGGTGAAATCTTCCAATTCGTTATATATAAAACTGATATGATAGCGCGACGAGGCACGGTCGAGATCGATGAGTGCCTTCGACATAGATACGTCGTGATAGTCGCGTGATACCCTCTGGGCATTGGCCTCTTCCGTAAAAAACATAAAGAGGGCTATGATAGTAATAATGATAATCATAACTTAATCCACCACGATGGTGTCTCCTTTTATTTCTATGTTGATATTCTCAAATGTGTTCAGTTCCTCGATATTCTTTTGCAAACCGCGACGAGTGTCAAGACGGAAGTAGAGGCGCAACGTCTTTGCCTTGTCTGAGCGATATGCCTGTTGCTTGTTGAATGTCGTGGCTATATCTGATACAATAGTGGTAAGAGGAGCATCCTCGTAGGTCTTTACTATGGGAGCGGGGACACTCAACGCTGACGCGCCGTGCACGGGGGCTGACGGGGAATGGGAGGGCGCGGGGGCTACTGTCTCTGTTTTCTCGGGAGTGGAGGGATGGTGTATGAGAGCCACTGCGGCATAAGTGATGCCGGATATCAGGCATATTGCCACTATCACCGCAGCGGTCTTGTTGATGAATCGGAGTTTATTCCATTTGTCAGACAATCTCATTTTGGCTTCCCCTTTGTCTGATTTTGCCATCTCCTCAAAAGTGAGAGCAGCATTAAGTTCTGTGATAGTACGGTATATGCGACTGCCCTCATCATCATCGATGAGCATCTTTCTCAGTTCATCCTCAGAATATCTCTCAGGGTGTTCTGTCATATCGATTATTCTTTCTGTCTTGTCCATCATTCTTAATTTTTAACTCTTAATTCTTAATTTTCATTGAATTTCTCTCTGAGCTTGTTGATTCCTTGTGCAAGATGTTTATACACGGCAGCCTCACTAATTCCTAACTCGGCGGCAATCTCACAATATTTCATCTTTTTCTGATAGTGCATACGCACGATGCGTGCTGTCTGCGGTGTCAGTTTGGTATCGATGAAATCGAGGATTTCCTCAAGTCTATCCACTTTCCGCTCTGGTGGAGAGATGTCAACATGGTTGTCGAGTTGCATCTTTCCCTTAATCCTTTGCAAAAGTGATTTGCGCTTGAGGTTATTCAGGCAACGGTTGCGCAGGCAAGTAAAAAGCATTGCCTCGGTTTTGTTGCCCTCAATGGATATCTTGCCTGTGGCCACATCGGCAAAGACATCCCCTACGGCATCGTCTGCCTCGTCGGCGTCGCCCAATATTGATAGGGCGACCACCTTCATTTTTGTGGCATGTCTTTGGTATAGACTTGCCGTGTCTTCTTGTCTTGCATTCATTATCATCTGCTCTTTTTATTACAAGAACAATCGAATCGCAATTTTCCCAACCCCGTTTTATTAAGAATTAAAAAATTAAAGAATTAAAAAATTAAAGAATAAGCTAAACGTAGATAATGCGCAGCCATTCTTCATTCTTCATTTTCACAATATTCCCATAGCTTTTTATAGAAAGGATGTTTAGTTAGTGTTGCTACATCGCCGAGAATGATGAGTTTCATTCTTGCCCTTGTTATGGCTACATTCATACGACGGAGGTCTCGAAGGAAACCGATTTGTCCTTCCTCGTTACTGCGCACAAGTGACACGAGGATGACATCGCGCTCCTGCCCCTGGAATCCATCCACGGTGTTCACGGAGATAATCTTACGGAACGGTTTGAAGAAGTCTGTCTTCTTTATCAAATGGCGGATATACTGCACCTGTGCCCTATATGGAGAAATTATTCCGACGTCGATACGCTCGTCGATAATCCTCTGTCGGCCTATCTTTACAAAATACTCCGCAAGAGCCATCAACGTCTCCCGAGCCTCCGGTTTATTCACCCTACCGAAGTTCTCACCGACGAATTCCTCATTCCTAATTCCTAATTCCTCATTCCTAATTTCCCTCCATTCCATCGGTCGGTCGAGGTCGAGAATACCACGGAATTTCACTTCGGGAGCTGCCACCACCTCACCATGATAAAACCAGTCGGAAGAGAATCGCATTATCGCCTCGTTCATTCTATATTGCATAGTGAGCAGGGTGACAGCCTCGGGTTTGTGCTCCACGATACGTTGCATGAGGGTCTTGTCGAGACCTCCCTTCATTGCCGCAATACTCTTGATTGTTGGCGGCAATTGGCAATGGTCACCTGCAAGTATCACTCGCGAAGCCCTGCGGATGGGTATCCAACAGGCCGCCTCAAGAGCCTGTGCTGCCTCATCTATAAAAAGCGTGCCGAATTTCATTCCGTCGAGCAGTCGGTTGGCACTGCCCACAAGTGTACACGCAATTACCCTTGCCTCACCAAATATCTGTGCCCTGATACGCAGGTCGAGTTCTATCTCGCGTTCCTTCAACCGTTCGATTTTCTGATGAAACGTGCGGTCGCCACGCTTGCGGTTGGCACGTAGTTGGCGGATTGCCTTACGTATAGACCATAATTGGTCGTAGTCGGGATGCGACTCAAACCGCCGCTCGTATGTAAATGATAGCATTTTGTCGTTCACCCTTGTAGGATTGCCTATACGCAAGACATTAATACCACGGTCAACCAGTTTCTCTGAGATCCAGTCAACCGCCATATTGCTCTGGGCGCACACCAATACCTGGTTTTCCCTGCGCAGTGTCTCGTATATCGCCTCGACGAGTGTTGTTGTCTTACCTGTTCCTGGAGGGCCATGCACAACAGCTACATCTTTTGCCCTGAGCACCTCATTGACAGCCCTTTCCTGCGAGGCATTGAGAAACGGGAATTGCATCGAGGCAAAGGAGAATGTCTCCGCCTTCTGATTGCTATAGAACAAGTCACGTAGATATCCAAGCCGTCCTCGCGCCCTGATGGTACGGTCGAGGGCTTCGAACATCAGGCGATATGTAGTCTCATCAAAAGCCAACTGCACATTAAGCCCTTCCGCCGTCTGCAAAGCCACCAAGTCGGTGCCATCGGGCACAACAATCACCATCCTGTCGCCATCCACATAATTCACCACTCCCGACAGGTACTTACCCAATCCCTCATTCCTCA
>OBLI01003027.1_pt1 | contig 13416 bp, 11 predicted proteins | sample 1519701 | NCBI WGS metagenome assembly OBLI01 (sample SAMEA3663005, study PRJEB22513) | pig gut metagenome | biome: pig gut; feature: pig-associated habitat; material: faeces | place: France | collected 2012 | reverse complement strand
GTTGTCTAAATAATTTTGCTGGCTAGCAGCTGGCGATTCGTCTCGCAGCACTATTATAAAAAAAGCCAGCCACGCGCGCCTTGGGATGAATTTCGTATTCTATCCCTGCGGCGCGCTTGCTGCCTTTTTTCATACTAGCACCACGATACTAGAATCGCCTTAAACGGCTCGTAATTTTAGAACTGTTTAGGGAATTCTCTTTGGGAATTCTAGTTTTAGGAATTTTAGTTTATGGAATTTTAATTTGGGAATTCTAGAATTCCCTAAAAGCGTTTGCAAGCCGTTAAAAGATAAAATAAAGGATTAAAATGTTTAAAAATATTCCCTGTTTTGGTATAGCTGGCAATTTTGCTCAGCACTTAGAACAAGCAGGCGAGGCTAGCGACTTTGCTGGGCTTATTAGAGAGCAAGGCGCACCAAAGGGGATTTTTCCTTTTTATGTGCCTGGGAATTCTAGTTTTTTGGGGCGTTATCCGCTTGATAATGAGCGTCTAAAAATCCCTAAAAATGCCAAGGTTCAAGCTGAGCCTGAAATCGCCTTGCGCCTAGAGTTAAACTACGATGAAAAGGGCATTTGCTCTTTAAAGCCACTTAGCTTTATGAGCTTTAATGACGCTAGCGTGCGAGGCGTAAAAGCAGCAAAAATCTCGCACAAAAAGAACTTTTCAGGCGCAAGCAGAGGCGCAGGCAATGAAATAGCTATTGACAAGTTTAGCAGTGGTGGCATTTGCGATGATTTTAGTCTCGCTAGTTTTTTGCATTCTCAGGGCGAGTTTTTGGCTTATGGCGAGTGCGCAAGTCTTAGTGAATACGGCTATTTTTATGAAAAGCTTTTAGAATGGATTAAAATCACGCTAAATACGCAAAAAGACGAGGCTGTTTTGGAGCATTTGGCAACATTTTTTGCGCATAAGCCTAAGCAGATTTTGCTAGCACTTGGGGCTACAAGATACGAGCCAAATATGGAAAATAGATACTTCAAAGCTGGCGATGAGGTATATATCATAGCCTTTAATCACAAAAAATTTAGCCTAGAGCAAATTAAAGAGCTTGCAAAAGATGGTAAAATCAGCCCTAGCGATGATATTTCAGTCTTAATTCAAAGGATAGAATATGAGTAAAATCTATATTCTAGGCTCTGGGGCTATGGCAAAGGCTATGGCTCATGGGCTAAAAAACAGCGGCTTTAGCGTGGTTTTGGTAAGCAGAGAAAAGATTGATTTTAGCGCATCCCCCGAGCTACTTGATGGCGTAGAAAACGAGCTTTATGGAGAAAATTTTGATATAGAGGGCAAGGATATTATTTTAGCCTTTAAGCCTTATGCTTTGGGTGAGGTTGCTAAAAAGCTAAGTGGCAAGGCAAAAAGAGTGCTTAGCGTGCTAGCTCGCACGGATTTAGAGGCGGTAAAAGCGGCTGTAAAATCAACAGATTACGCTATTTGTATGCCAAATCTAGCAGCTGCTAAAAACGCTAGTATAACGCCGTTTTTAGGCGATGAGAGCCTGTGCAAGATAATTTCAGGCTTTGGCAAGGCGGTAAAAATGGCTAGCAAAAGCGAGTTTGACGCAGCTGGGATAATCTCAGGTTGTGCGCCTGCTTTTTTAGCACTTGTGGCTGAGGCACTCGTAAATGGAGCCATTAGAGGCGGGGTTAGAGCAAAGGATGCTAACAAGCTTGTTAGTGGGCTATTTGATAGCGTTAGGGTTTTGCTAGCTAGTTCTCATCCAGCACTTTTAAAAGAAAGCATCTGCTCGCCTGCTGGCACGACTATTGAAGGCATCTCAAAGCTTGAAGAAAAGGGCGTTCGCTCAGCTTTTATAGAAGCAGTAGCTGCTAGTTTAAATAAGCAAAAAGGCTAAGGAATTCTAGAATTCCTTAAGAAAATCTAGAATTCCTTATGAAAAATAATCTAGAATTCCCTATGAAAATAAATACTGATGCTATTTTTCTAAGCGATGCGCACGAAAATACGAACAAAACGCATTTTTTAGAGTTTTTAGAAGCACTTGATGATGGCAGGATTTCTATGCCTAGTCAGCTTTTTTTGCTAGGCGATATGTTTGATGTGCTTGTGGGTGTGGGCGAGTTTGCTAGCTTTTTTGCTAGGCAAATTGAACTTATAAACAAACTAGCCTTAAAAACTGAAATAATCTACTTTGAGGGCAATCACGACTTTTATCTAAAAGATATTTTTAAAAATGTAAAAATCGTGCCAACCCAGGCTCAACCGCTAAATCTAGAATTCGCTGGCAAAAGCGTCCAGATCGCTCACGGAGATATTTTTTTGCCCCCACTTACGCAAAGAGCCTTAGCACTGCTTAGAAAGCCTTTTTTACTAGGAATTCTAGATTTTCTTGATAAACTTTGTGCTAGAAAACTCTCAAAAAATATTTTGCGTTCGCAAATGCATAAAAAACTAGATTTTAAAATTGATAATTTTAAAGAAAAAATAGAGCAAAGAATAGCTAATTTTAGCGCAGATATCATCATCGAGGGACACTGGCATCAAGGCATGAGCTTTGAGGTTAAAAATAAATTTTATATAAATTTACCTAGTTTTGCGTGTGAGCGAAGTTTTTTTATGTTAGAATACCGCGACTATAAAATTCAAATCCTAAAAAGGAGCCTAAATGTTTGATGATAATGTCTTAAAAACAGGCTCTGGTGAGATGGAGCTTGTTGATTTTCGCATCTTTAAAAAAGGCAAAGAAGGCGACAGTTACTACGAGGGCATTTATGGCGTAAATGTCGCAAAAGTAAAAGAAATCATCAAAATGCCAAACCTCACTGAGCTTCCAGGAACACCTGAGTATATCGAGGGAATTTTTGACCTTCGTGGCGTGGTGATTCCAGTAGTTAACCTTGCTCGCTGGATGGGCATAGAAGCACCAGCCCAGATGGTTTTAAAGCCTCGTGTAATTATATCTGAGTTTTCAAATATCTACATCGGCTTTATTGTCCATGAAGCAAAGAGAATTCGCCGAATTAATTGGAAAAACATCGAACCAGCAAACTTCTCTGGCGGTGTTGGCGGTGGTGGTGCCTTGGATAAGAGTAAAATCACAGGTGTTACTCGCATTGAAAATGACGATGTTTTGCTGATTTTAGACCTAGAGAGCATTGTTCAAGAACTTGGTATCTATCAGCCTAAGATGGAAATTGATATCGCTGATTTTCAGCAGATTGACGGCTTTGCTTTAGTGCTTGATGATAGCATGACAGCTCGCCACCTTGTAGGTGACGCTCTTAGCAAAATGGGCTTAAAAGTCCTTGAGGCAAAAGACGGCTCTGATGGAATCGAAAAACTAAACGACCTTTATGCTATGTATAAAGATGAGCTTGCAGATGTCCTTAAAATCATCATTTCGGATGTTGAAATGCCACAAATGGACGGCTTTCACTTTGCTTCTGTTATCAAGCAAGATAAGAGATTTGCTAATATTCCTATTATCTTTAACTCATCTATTAGCAATCAATTCTCTGAGTCACAAGGTAAGCAAGTCGGTGGCGAGGGCTATCTAACTAAGTTTAACGCCACTCAGCTTTACAACGAAGTTACGCGCGTGATTAATAATCACAAACAACAATAAGGAGGTGCTAGATGGATGATATGCAAGAACTATTAGAAGATTTTCTGGTTGAGTCCTTTGAGCTTATCGAGCAGATCGATCACGACCTAGTCGAGCTTGAGTCTAATCCAGATGATCTAGAGCTATTAAACAGAATTTTCCGTGTTGCGCACACCGTAAAAGGAAGCTCATCATTTCTAAACTTTGATACACTAACTGAGCTTACTCACCATATGGAAGACGTGCTAAACAAAGCACGCCACGGCGAGTTAAAAATCACCGCTGATGTAATGGATGTGGTGCTAAAATCAGTAGATATGATGAAAGGACTGCTTGTTAGTATCCGTGATAATGGCAACGACTCAAGCTCAGGCATTGATATTTCTCAAATCTGTCTGCAACTAACTGCTATTAGCGAGGGTCAATCACATGCTAGTGCCACGCCAGCTGCCGCGCCTGAGCCAGCACCAGCACCTGAGCCAGCCGCTGCTGATATACCACCATCTGCTATACCAGATGACATTGATCCAAACACTCTAAGTGAAGATGAAGTAAATGCTGAGATAGAAAGACTGCTAAAAGTCCGTAAAGCAGAAGATGAAGCGCGTCGTGCTGCAAAAGGAAGTGGCGGTGGAGCTACGCCAGCTGCGCCTGCTGCACCAGCTACCGCTCCAGCCGCTGCACCAGCTGCCCCTGCAGCCACTGTGGCTGATAAACCAGCCGCCGCCGCTAAACCAGCAGGTGATGGGGCAAATGCACCAGCAAAAGCAGGCACAAATGCTTCTGATCAAACAATTCGTGTTGAGGTTGGCAGATTAGATTATCTAATGAACCTTGTTGGAGAGCTAGTTCTTAGCAAAAACCGCTTGCTAACTATCTACAACGATGTTGAAGAGCGTTATGATGGTGAGCAGTTCCTAGAAGAGCTAAACCAAGTTGTCTCAAGCCTAAGCCTAGTTACAACTGATGTTCAGCTAGCTGTGATGAAAACTCGTATGCAGCCAGTCGCAAAGGTGTTTAATAAATTCCCTCGCGTGGTGCGTGATATAGGTCGTGATCTAAACAAACAAATAGATCTAATCATAAGCGGTGAAGAAACCGAGCTTGATAAATCAATCGTTGAAGAAATCGGCGATCCACTAACTCACATTATCCGCAACTCTTGCGACCATGGTATAGAAGATCCGGCTACTAGAAAAGCAGCTGGCAAGCCAGAAAAAGGAACCATAGAGCTAAAAGCGTATAATGAAGGTAACCACATCGTTATTGAAATCATAGATGATGGTAAGGGAATTGATGCTGATGCTATTCGTATCAAGGCTGTTGAGCGTGGAATAATTAGCGAAAACGAAGCTGATACTATGAGCAATAAAGAGATTTATTCTATCATTTTCCGCCCAGGATTTTCTATGGCGGCAAAGGTTACGAATATCTCTGGCCGTGGTGTTGGTATGGATGTTGTTAAAACAAATGTTGAGAAGCTTCATGGTGTAATTGACATTGATAGCGAAGTTGGCAAAGGAACTACTTTAAAACTAAAGATTCCTCTAACTTTGGCAATTATTCAATCGCTACTAGTAGGAACACAAGAAGAAATCTATGCTATTCCACTAGCAAATGTTAATGAGACAGTTCGTGTGCCAGTAGATAATATCTACACAATCGAGGGCAAAAATGTTCTTCGTCTAAGAGATGAGGTTCTTAGCCTTGTGCGTCTAAGCGACCTTTTTGGCGTAAAACAAGTGCTTGAAAGTGGCGATCAAACCTATGTAGTAGTTATCAGTGTGGCCGAGACTAAGCTAGGAATTATCGTTGATAATCTAATAGGACAAGAAGAAATCGTTATCAAATCTCTTGGTAGCTACCTAGCAAATATTGATGGTATCGCAGGTGGTACAATCCGTGGTGATGGTAGAGTAACACTGATTGTAGATGTTGGCGTTATCATGGATATGGCAAAAGAAGTTAAAGTAGATATCAAATCAAGCATGAGCGCAGAAGCTACACAAAAAGCAAAAGAAAGCCCAGCTGATTACAAAGTGCTAGTTGTCGATGACTCAAAAATGGATAGAACCATCATCAGCAAGGCTCTAGCACCAACTGGTATCACGCTAATAGAAGCTACAAATGGTCTAGAAGCGCTTAATATCATCAAAAGTGGCGAGCATGCCTTTGATGCTGTGCTTATCGATATCGAAATGCCAAAAATGGACGGCTATACCCTTGCAGGTGAGATTCGCAAGTATTCTAAATACCGCAATCTACCGCTTATTGCTGTTACAAGTAGAACCAGCAAGAGTGACCGCCTAAGAGGCGTAGAGGTCGGCATGACTGAGTATATCACAAAACCATACTCAGGTGAGTACCTAGAAAATGTTGTTCGCAAGAACATCAAGCTACCATAAGGAAGCAAAATGGATAAATTAAACGAAGTTTTACAAAAGCAAAAACAACAAATCACAAACCCCGTCCAAGTAGACCCTGACGAGGTTGAGCAATTAGTAGGCTTTATTGTTGGAGAGGAGGAATACGCGATTCCAATTCTTTATATCAAAGAGATAATAAAGCCTATTGAGTTTACTCGCGTGCCTGGTGTGCCTGAGTTTGTTTTGGGCGTGTTTAATATGCGTGGAAATGTAACGCCACTAATAGACTTGCGCATTATGTTTGGCGTCCAAAATCCAAAAATGACAGATACCACTCGCTATATAGTAATGGTATATGAAGATAATGTCGCAGGCTTTGTGATTGACCGCTTAACTGAGGCAATAAGAATGAAAAAAAGCAAAATAGACACTCCTCCAGAGACCTTGCTACACGCAAAAGGTATGATCGCTGGAATAGGCAAAAGGGATGATAATATCCTTACTATCCTAAAAGCCGAAGGGCTTTTAAAGCGTGATTTTTAAGGATTTTAAGTGATTAAGCTTTGTGTTTTTGACTTTGATAGTACGCTTATGGATGGCGAGACTATAGCCTTTTTTGGCCAAGCTGTGGGAAAAATGGATGAAATCTCAGCTATCACAAAGCGTGCTATGGCTGGTGAGCTTGATTTTTACGAGAGTTTAAAAGAGCGAGTTAAATTTTTAAAAGGCGTAGAAGTAGCAAAAATAGAGCAAATCGCTCATTCTTTACCTTTTATCAAAGGCGCAGAGCAAATCATAAAATATCTAAAAGAAAAAGGAATTTTAGTAGCTGTTTTCTCAGGTGGCTTTCACATAGCCACAGACCACGCTCAAAGCTTGCTTGGCTTTGATATAAACTTCGCAAACGAACTTCACTCAAAAAACGGAGTGCTAAGTGGTGAAGTAGGTGGCGAGATGATGTTTGGCGACTCAAAAGGCAAAATGCTAAAACGCTTAAAAGGCCTTTTGGGGCTTGATAGTAAGCAAGTAGCTACCATAGGCGACGGCGCAAATGATATTTCTATGTTTAAAGAGGCTGGTACTTGCGTAGCATTTTGTGCAAATGCTGTGCTAAAATCAGCCGCTACTCATATCATAGATATCAAAGATTTAACAGAGCTTAAAAAGATTTTATAAGCAATTTGATTTTTAAATAGGGAATTCTAGAATTCTCTACGAAGCAAGGGACATTAAATGAACTTTTCATTATGGTGTGATTATTTAGAAAAAGATTTTATAAATGGCGATTTTGCTAGCATGATAAAAGAGGGCAAAATCTCAGGTGCTACGACAAATCCAGCGATTTTCAAAACTGCTTTTGAAAGTGGTGCATATAGTGAGCAAATCGCTAGCCTAAAAGGCAAAAAAGAAGCAAAGAAAATCTACGAGCTTCTAGCTATGAATGATGTCAAAAACGCTGCTTTTAAACTACTTACAAACTACGCAAATGGTGAAGATGGCTTTGTTAGCATTGAAGTTAGACCTGAGCTTTTTGATGATGAGGTGGGCAGCTTAGATGAGGCAAAGCGTATTTTTAACGCTATAAAAATGCCAAATGTAATGATAAAAATCCCAGCGAGCGAACAGGGCTACTACGCAATGCGTGAACTAGTAAAACGGGGTATAAATGTAAATGCGACCTTAGTTTTTAGCCTAGAGCAAGCAAAAGAATGTCTAAAAGCCTTTGAAAAAGGGCTAAAAAGCTATAAGAAAAAATTCCCAAATACAAAAGAGCCAGAGTGCGTAATTAGCGTGTTTGTAAGCCGTTTTGATAGAGAGCTTGAAGAAAGCCTTAAAAAAGCAGGCTTAGATCACATGAAATACGGCATTTACAATGCTACTTCTATCTACTATGAGATAGAGGCTTATGGGCTAAATAATGTTCGCACGCTTTTTGCTAGCACGGGCGTAAAAGATGGCAAGGCAAGCCCTGATTATTACATCAAAGAACTAGCCTTTGAACGCTCGATAAACACAGCTCCACTTGATGCGCTAAAAGCCGCAAATAGCATAAATGTAATAGCTCCAGCCTCAAAAGAGGTCATTGAAGAGTATTTTGCCAAAGCAGCTGCAGCTGGCATAAACCACGAAAAAGTCTGCGCTAAGCTATTTAGTGATGGCATAAGTGCTTTTAAAGAAGCCTACGCACAAAGCATTAACGCTTTACAAGCTTAGGCATTTTATAAGGAATTCTAGAGTATGGAATTCTAGAATTCCCTAAAATTTTCTAGAATTCCTAGATTAAAAAATATATAAAAGGTAAAGTTTTGGCAGTAGATATTTCAAAATTAGATTTTAAACTTCGTGATGAGCTAAATGGCTACCTTGAAGAGCTAGTGCGAGATGGTGGCAGCGACCTTCATGTAAAATCAAACTCAGTTATCCGCAAGCGCGTAAATGGCGAAATGGTGCCAGTAGAAAACTCTCGCTTTCTTTCTACCCCAGAAGGACTTACTCTAGCAAAAGAGCTACTTCGTGGACGTTTTGATGAGCTAGTTGAAAATAAAAGCGCAGATTTTATCCACAAGCTAAACGAAGATTACCGCTTTCGTGTAAATATTTTCTTTCAAATGGATGGCGTCTCGGCTGTGTTTAGAACTATCCCAGTTAAGCTTCCAGCCCTTGAGGACCTTGGGCTTCCATCAAGTGTAGTAAAGCTCTGCGATACAGTACATCGTGGCATCGTGCTAGTAACTGGTCCAACAGGCTCAGGCAAATCAACCACGCTAGCAAGCATGATAGATCGCATAAATAAAAAGCGCAAAGCTCACATTATCACGATTGAAGATCCAATTGAGTTTATCCACAAGGATATAAACTGCCTTATAAATCAGCGCAGCGTTGGCCAAGACGCCACTAGCTTTGCAACTGCGCTAAAAGCTTCCTTGCGTGAAGACCCTGATATCATCCTAGTAGGCGAGATCCGTGACTATGAGACTATGAATATCGCTCTTATGGCAGCCGAGACTGGACACTTGGTGCTTAGCACCCTACACACCAGAGACTCACAAGAGACTGTAAACCGTGTGCTAGGCATGTTCTCAGGCTCTGAGCTAGAGCGTGCGAAAATGGCACTTGGCTCAGCGATTCAAGGCATCATCTCTCAGCGCCTTTGCCAAAAGATTGACGGAGGCCGCGTAGCAGCTGTAGAGATCATGCTCCAAACCCCTCGTATCAAACAGCTAATCCTAAAAGGCCGCCAAGATGAAATTCTAACAGCCATCACAGAAGCTGGCGCAAATAGCGGTATGCAGACCTTTGATTCAGCCTTGCTAAATTTATACAAAAATAACATCATCACCCGTGAAGAGGCGATGAACTCATCTACTACGCCAAATGACCTTGCTATCTTGCTTCAGCAAGCAAGCGCAGCGGCATTTGAGAGTGGGATGAGAGAGATCGGGCTAAAAGACCTAGACTAACAATACATAAAGGCTCAGCTCTTGCAGCACTACTAAAATTCTGCGCACGGCTTGATGAAGATCTGTTCTATCTGCGCCTGCGCACCGCAGGCTTTTAGCACAGTAGCACCTTTGCGCTAGAATTGCCTTAAATCTAGGAATTCTAGAATTCCTAAAACTAGAATTCCTACAAGTTTTTTATCCCTAGGGAATTCTAGAATTCCTAAAATCTAGAATTCCGTATAGAGATCCTCGGGTCAAGCTGGGGGATGACATAGTAGGGAATTCTAGAATTCCTTAAACTAGAATTCTAGAATTTCATAAACTAGAATTCTAGAATTCCTACAAATCTAGAATTCCGCAAATCTAAAATTCCTACAAATCTAGAATTCCCTGCTTTTTAAGTCTATTTTAGTTTGCTTTGCTATAATTTCACACAAAAATTCAAAGAGAAAATCCATGCAAACAAAATACATTTTCGTAACCGGCGGCGTGCTAAGCTCACTAGGCAAGGGCATCGCAGCAGCCTCTATCGCAACTTTGCTAAAAAGCGCAGGACTAAAAGTAAGCATACTCAAATGCGACCCTTACATAAATGTAGACCCAGGCACGATGAGCCCACTTGAACACGGAGAAGTTTTTGTAACTGATGATGGGGCTGAGACTGACCTAGACCTTGGGCATTACGAGCGTTTTTTGGGCGAAAACCTTAGCCAGCTAAACAACTTCACCACAGGCAGAGTTTATAGCTCAGTTATAGAAAAAGAGCGCAGAGGCGACTACCTTGGCAAAACCATCCAAGTAATCCCACACATCACAGGCGAGATAATAAGCCGCATAAAAGACGCAGGTGAGAGCAAAGATATCTTAATCGTCGAAATCGGCGGCACAGTAGGCGACATCGAGGGCTTGCCGTTTTTAGAATCAATCCGTATGCTAGGCGGCGAGCTAGGGCATGAAAATGCTATGTTTATTCACCTCACACTAGTGCCATACATAAAAGCAGCCGGCGAGCTAAAAACAAAACCAACCCAACACAGCGTAGGCGAGCTTCGCCGCATAGGCATTATCCCTGATATGCTCATTTGCCGCTCAGAACAAAGTCTAGGCCGTGAGCTAAAAGACAAGCTAGCTGCAAGCTGCGGCGTGGCAAAAAACTGCGTTATAGAAAGCTGCGACCAGCCTAGCATTTATCAAGTCCCGCTTAGCTTTGAAGCGCAAGGAATTCTAGATGCTATTAGTGGTAAGCTAGCTCTTGGCGAGCTTAGAGCTGATATGAGCGAGTGGAACGAGCTTGTCAAACGAGTAGTAGCCCCAGCACATGAAATCACAATCGCTTTTGTAGGCAAATACACAGATCTAAAAGAAAGCTACAAAAGCCTAACCGAGGCTCTCATCCACGCAGGCGCAGCCACTGATACAAGAGTAAATTTAAAATGGGTAGATAGCGAAAAACTAGAGCCAAACACAGCAGAATCTATGCTAAAAGACTGCGCTGGTATTTTAGTAGCTGGTGGCTTTGGGCTTAGAGGCGTTAGCGGTATGATGGAGGCTGCCAAATACGCAAGGACAACAAACACGCCTTATCTTGGCATTTGCCTTGGCATGCAAATCGCGCTTATTGAGTTTGCTCGCTCGGTGCTTGGCATAAAAGATGCTAGCTCGGCTGAGTTTGATAAGAGCTGCAGCGAGCCTGTGATTTATCTAATAGATAGTTTCATTGACGCAAGTGGCGCAAAACAAATCCGCACGCATGTAAGCCCACTAGGTGGGACTATGCGCCTTGGTGGATATGAGTGTCACTGCGCCCCTGGTTCGCTACTTAGCAAGTGCTATGGCGGCGCAAATCTTATAAAAGAACGCCACCGCCACCGCTACGAGGCAAATCCGCTGTATAGAGAACGCCTTGAAAACGCTGGTATGAAAATCAGCGGTGAGAGCGATGGGCTAATAGAAGCTGCTGAAATTCCAGAGCATAAGTTTTTCTTAGGTGTTCAGTTTCACCCAGAGTTTACCTCTCGTCTAAAAGAGCCAAATCCAGCGATTTTGGGCTTTATAAAGGCCTGTTGTGCTAGATAAGCCAGCAGTAGCTAAGCTACTCTCGCAGCGTTTTGCTAGCGACAAGCACACTAGCCTTTCACAGCTGCCTTTGCCACACACTATGAGTGGGGCAAAAAATGCTGCTAGCATAATCGCTGCTAGCATTAAAAATAATGAAAAAATCGCTATTGTAGGGGATTATGACTGCGATGGGGTTTGCTCATCTGCGATTTTGGACGAGTTTTTTTGCGATATAGGCTATAAAAACCACAAGGTAAAAATACCAAATCGCTTCAAAGACGGATATGGGCTAAATGAGAGCATTGTTGGCGAGCTAGATGTCCAGCTTATCATCACAGTAGATAATGGCATAACTGCCTTTGAAGCTGCAAATGAGTGTAAAAAGCGTGGCATAAAGCTAGTTATCACAGACCACCATATGCCTCTTGATGAGCTGCCCCTAGCCGATGCGCTAGTTGATCCACAGTGTAAAGATAATGAGTTTGCCTTCAAAGAAATCTGCGGCGCACAAGTAGCGTGGTATCTAGTAGCTGCGCTAAAAGACGAGCTTGGGCTAGTAGGCTATGAGCTTGGCAAGTTTACTGACCTACTAGCACTTGCCATCATCGCTGATATGATGGAGCTAAAGGATATGAATAGGGTTCTAGTGCGAGCTGGATTAAGGCAAATAAACTCTTTTGCGCGTCCGTGCTTTCGTGCTATTGCTAGGCTAAGTGGCAAAGAGAGCTTTGCTTTTAAAGAAAGCTTTACTTTTAAAGAAAGCAAAGCTTTTAAAGAAAGTAAAGCTTTTAAAGAAAGCTTTACTTTTGATGATATTAGCTTTCTTATTACGCCGCTTATAAACTCGGCTGGGCGCATGGATGATGCTACTGTTAGCTTTGAGTTTTTGCGATCAAGAGATTTGCGCTGTGCTGAGGGCTTGCTAGCAAAAATCAGCGAGTGTAACGCCGTGCGAAAAGAGCGTGAAAAAGAGCTTTTTGAACTTTGTGCTAAAAGCGTGAGCGAAAATGATAAGGTGGTTGTAGTCTGGGGCGAGGGCTGGCATGAGGGGGTGATTGGCATCGTGGCTTCTCGCCTAGCAAGGCTGTATAAAAGACCTGCGATTGTATTTAGTATAGATGGGCAAAGAGCCAAAGGCTCTGCTAGAAGCGTAGGAAAGTTTGATATTTTAGCGCTTATTTCATCGTGTGAGAGCTTTCTTAGTAGTTTTGGTGGGCATAAGGGTGCTGCTGGACTAGTGGCCAAGCCTAGTAAGCTAGCCCAGCTAAAAATAGCACTAAATGAAGCCTGTAGCAATGTAGATTTTAATCAAATTAGCCACGATGATTTGCTAGGCGATATTAAAGCTGAGTGCGTTGATAGCGAGCTTATGGATATCATTGATAGTTTTGCGCCTTATGGCAGCAAAAATCCAAAGCCAGTTTTTGCTCTGCGTTCTGCGCTTGTGGTGGGCGTAAATACCATAGGCTCTGAGGGCTTGCACCTGCGCCTTGTGCTAAAGGCGGATAATCGCTGCTTTGAGGCGGTGTATTTTAACTTTGAGAAAAGACCTGCTATGGGCGTTAGGATAGATGTTTTATTTACCTTAGGCAGAAATTATTTTAGAGGCCAAGAAAGCCTTCAACTAATCATCCAAGAGATTTTATAAGTAAATTTATACTACTAAAATCTAGAATTCCCTAGGAATTCTAGATTTTTTAGAGAAGTTACGCTAGGAATTCTAGAATTCCTAATCTAGAATTCTTAAACTAGAATTCTCATATTAAATTCCCTAGGAATTCTAGATTTTCTGGGGGTTAGGGGGCGTCTTTTACGGAATTCCAGAATTCCTAAATCTAGAATTCCATTAATCTAGAATTCCCATATTAAATTCCCTAGGAATTCTAGATTTTTTAGAGAAGTTACGTTAGGAATTCTAGAATTCCTTAATCTAGAATTCTTAAACTAGAATTCTTAAACTAGAATTCTTAAACTAGAAT
>OBLI01003026.1_pt1 | contig 13418 bp, 8 predicted proteins | sample 1519701 | NCBI WGS metagenome assembly OBLI01 (sample SAMEA3663005, study PRJEB22513) | pig gut metagenome | biome: pig gut; feature: pig-associated habitat; material: faeces | place: France | collected 2012 | reverse complement strand
AGAAGAAGATAAAGGGGAACATCCGCTTTGTGAAGGGAGTGAAGAAGATAGAGACCTCTGTTCCCAAGCAGACCGTTACGATTGTCTACGATTCTAAGAAAAGCAACTATGAGGACTTCGTGGAGGCCTTCAGGAAGATTGGGTTCACCATCGACAGAGTGAACAGAAAGAAGTAACCTTACAAGGTTCCCGGGCAGCGTCGTGCATGGTGACGGGTATCGCCCCTTAGTTCATTGACGTGTCCCTCAGCATGGGAGGAGAAAAACGAGAGAGAGAATCCGAATGACGGGTTCTTTCTCTCTCGTTGCATATGTGCACAGCAGGTTGCCATACCGCAACCTGCTGGCTGATGATTATTTACTTGACGAGCACTTTCTTGCCACCCTTGATGATGATGCCGCGCTGTGAAGCATTAGCCTTGCGGCCATCAAGGGTATATACAGCCTGCTTGCTGTCTGCCTTGATGCTCTGGATTCCATCACCCTCAGCAATGGTCCAGGTGAAGGTAACAGCGGGCAGAGCCTGACCGGAGCCATCAAGGAAGAAACCTTCGGGCACCTCCAGTGTGTAGACGCCGTCTTCGGTGTAGTCCTTCGAGGTGCGGATGACCAGCTCATTCCAGTCTATGCCATAGGAAGCATCGGAGATTTGCTCAAGCTCCACTCCGTCACGTTTGAACACAGCCTTGCCGCTGCCGCATCCCATCTCACTTACGGTAGTGTTCCACACATGAATCTCATAGAGTGATGTCACAGTGCTGTTGTTGGCAGGGTCGGTTACATAGTCGGATGTCTCCTCCTGATCTTCGCCAATTGTCCAAGTGAATGTGACGGCGGGAAGGGCATTGCCAGTACCGTCCAGGAAGAATCCTTCGGGCACCTCAAGTGTGTAGATGCCGTCTTCGGTGTAATCCTTGGATGTACGGATCACGAGCTCGTTCCAATCGATTCCGTAGGAAGCATCACTAATATGCTCGAGTTCCACACCATCGCGCTTGAAGATGGCTTTACCACTACCACACCCCATCTCAGATACAGTGGTGTTCCACACATGAATCTCGTAGAGTGAGGTCACGGTACTATTGTTGGCAGGGTCGGTCTTCCAATCTCCGTCGTCATCACCGCCCTGATCCTTGTCAATGGTATAGTAGAGGTTGATGGTCTCGTTCATCTTACCTGTCGTGCCCTCGCTCTCATACCACAGCTGATCACCCACGCTGGCTTCGGGGATAGTGATTGTATAAGACCCCTCATCGGTGAGTGCTCCGTCGGCGAAGTTGATGACAGCCATGCTGCGGTTCTTGGGATTGATGGTGAGCGTAGCGCTATAGGGTACATAGGTAGACTTGTTGAGAACCTGTACCTGGCACTCATCGGCATATACCCACTCGCTGAAGACGAGTGTAATGGACTCGAGAGCCTCCACCTTGGTCTCGGAGGTGGGGTCTGCAGCAGTGATGGTGATAGTAGCTTCGGGGGCCTTGAGTATGTTGTAGGGGATACGCACTTCGCTGTCGTTTGTCTCCATGGTGTAGCCCTCTCCCATGTTGTAGACAGAGTCCTGCAGCACTACGAAGTACTTGCCACTCTCTGTGATGGGCTCTGCCAGGTTGATGGAGAATCCGTTGGTTACATCGTCCTTAACGGTGCACTCTGCCACCTTCTCGCCAGCCTCAGTCTCTACCCATACGAAGCGGTCCTCTCGGCGTGTGGGACTGATGAACTCAGTATCGAAGGATGCATTGGGCTTGGTGTAGATGGCGATGCGGTCCAGTTGGCTAACAGTGGCACCAGGTAGGGGGGCGGCCGCAAAGTCGTAGTTTCCATATAGCGAGGAGAGCGTTACCTTGAGGAACTCACCCTTGTAATAACGGCCATATTTACCGTTGGTCTCTACATACTCCTTGTCGACAATGGCGCTGTAGTTAATCATGAACTCATACTCATGGCAGTCCTTGAGTGACTCGGTAGGTGTGATGACTACGGTCTTGCTGTCCGATGCATCCACAGCCATGGTGGCAGCCACCTGTTGCTGGGTGGTGAGGTCGGTCACGTATATGGGGAGGATACCCTCACTGTTGACAAACACGTCCTCCTCGAAAGTGAGACGGATATCATTGAGGGAAGCCACCACGTCCCCATCCATGAGGCTGCGGCTTGCAGGATTCAAGTCATCGGTGAGCTCTGGGCCGGGGTTGTACTTCACGCCGAAGTCATGCTCGAAGCCGTCGATAGAGGTTACGTTCATGAACTCCACGCGGATGTTCTTACCAGCAAAGACTTCATCAGGAACAGGGATGGTGTATTCTATGCCGTTGTCTCCCTCCTCTACAGAGGTGATGCCCTCGGTAACTTCCACCATGTACTTCTCGTCCTCTTGGGTCTGGTAATAGAGCTCTACACCATCAAACTTATAAGAGTCCTTTTCTGAGAAGTACACCTTGAATGCCTTCTCGGTGAGTTGCGAACCACTGGCAGGGGTGAACTCCGCTACGATGTCACTCTTCAGCTCTACATAACTGCGGTCGAAGGCTGCAGAACCATAGTTGCCGCTTGTCTCGTTGAATGAAGAGGTTCCGTCTTCCATGAGGATGTCGTGCACCTTCAGGCTGATGCTTCCCCATTTCATCTTGAGCCCCAAATCTTCATATGCTCGGCGTACACCTGTGAAGTCGAGCAGAAGCTTGTTGCCATCTACAGATATTTTCTCTTGATCCAGATAGCCTTCATATGCATCACCCATGTCAGCGCTTCCCATCTGCATTTTTACTCCTGCAGTCTGGCCATTCTCCTTGGTCATGAGGGGATAGTCGAAGGTGAGTGTCACGATACCGTCCTTGTCACCGGGTACCCAGTAGGACTTGAAGGGCTCGGCTCCCTCTAAAGAGAGTAGGTAGTGTGGTTTGCCAGGCACAGTCCACTCCATGACAAGTGTACCATCGGTGCCATACTTGATCTCCTGGTTGGTCTTGGCGCAAAGACCTGTGATAGTGAGGGTCATCTTGTCGCCTGCCTTGTAGTACTCTTTCTGCATCCAACTGTGGAGAGAGTCCTTGAGTTCAAAGATGAGCTTGCCGCTGTTGACATCCTGGCGGGTCTCGATGGAGTCCGTTACGTGGTCGTTGATGCGAAGAGTAGCCCAGGCATCAGCCGTTGCGGGAAGATTGAACTCCAGTTCCAACTGGCCATCGCGCTCGTCGGTGATATTGAACATCTCGCCTGCAGGTTGACTGCTCTTCACCAACTCCAGGTTAGTGATGCCGGTTTGCATAGAGAGGTAGAACTTCATATCTTTGCTGAAGCCTGCGCTCGAGGTAATATAATAGGTCTTTCCTGCCTCCACTTGAGATGTGGTACGCTTGCTGAATGTTACACCCTCAAAGGTGTTTGAGGCATAGCCGAAGCTGGATATCTGACTTTCGTACACTAAATCTGTCTCATCAGCGTTCAACTGAGAGTAAACATGCATGACAGCATCCTGAGACCAGACGGTCAGAGTACCACTCTCGGTGGGTGTGAACTTAAAGTCCGTCTGGTTGTTCCAGATGTTCGGCTCATCGTAGAGTTTGTCCAATTCTACGGGCAACCACTCTGCCGAGGCAGAGAGGCTCACGAGGCTTAGGAGCAGAAGCAGAGTGCTGCGTAAGGCCTTCGTGATGAATGATTTGATTCTCGTCATCATCGTCTGTGAATACTATGTTAATTATTGAGTGAATTATTAATCAAATACGACTTTTTTACCATCCACAATATTGATACCATGCTGTGGACGGCTGAGGCGTTGTCCCTGCAGGTTGTAGACACCCTTGATAGAGTGTCCTTCCTCTTTATCAGCTTCAATGCTCTCTACGGGAGTTATCTGGGTGAAGGGTACGGTAATAGCGTTGAGGAAGATGCCGGCATTTCCTTCCATAAACATCAGGCAGACCTTACCGTTCTGCATCTCGCTGATGTTGCTGGGGTAGGAGAGGGACAGTTGCTGACTATACGTCTTGCCTGCCTCGAGGGTCTGCGGGAATCCTATTGAGGTGCCTGTGATATTTCCCCAATATGTGCGTGCCACATCATTGTGGGTGATACCTTCGTTCTTGGCCTTGGCATACTTACCTCCCTTGCCCCACTCACCAAAGATAGTCTCGGTGGAGGTGTACAGGTTGTTGTACTGCTCGTTGATTAAACCATCCTCCATGGCCACAGGAAATACGTTGATGTACTGATTCTGCATGTTCAAGGCGCTCGTTATCTCCACGTCCATCACAATCTGGTTGGTGCTCTCGTTCAGTCGGATAGAGGGAACCTTTACCTCGATGTAGGTGGGCACGTCCATCTCCATCGCCACGATGTCCTGCCACAGGTCCACACCATTGCTGAACACTTCATCAAAATCATCGTTGTAGCCGATGGGCGAACATATGCAACCGTTACGCTGAATCATGGCAGATGGAGCTGCAACAATACCCAAGGCCTGACAATATTCCTCAAGGGTGCCTGTAGAGTATGGGTCTCCGCTGTAGCAATGGTAAGAGATGGGTATAAACCGATCCCCAAAGACCTTTTCCAGGTTCTCTATAGCCAGGATGCCACGGGGGCAGTTGGGACATGTGGTTCCAGTCATCTCTTCCAGTACCACTCGCTTTATGGGTTCAAAGGTGAGGTTCTGAACATAGTGCTTGCGTACATCGCTGTAATCGTCCATAAGCACGTTTACAGAGTAGGTGTTGATTTCTCCCACGGTGAGAGGCAGCTTGTTGTCAAAAGAGAAGTTGATAACATCCTCCTTCTTGAACGAGCCCTGCTGCGTGAAGGTAGAGAGGGCATTGCCCTTGCTGTCCAGAAGTGTGAGTGTAAGGTCCTGGTAGGTGCGGATATCGTCATTGATAGTGAGCTTACCGCTGATGGTGATATCCTTCTGGCCAACCACCACCTCCTTGTTGGAGAAGGACATGAGGTACTTGAGGTTGCGCAGCACAAGGATGTTGTCTACGAAGACCATGCTCTGATCCTCGTTATTGTTCCAGAAACCAATATAAATCTTCTTGCCTGCATAGGGCGAGAGGTCGAAGGCAAAGCGCTCCCACTCTCCTTCCAGTCCTTCTTCGGTCTCTCCATAGTCGAGGGTCAGTTCTGTGATGTCACCCTCTGCTTTCATGCGCTCAATGATGCTTTGGGTGAGCACATTGATGTTTTCCTCGCATGTCCAGATGACCACCTTGAGCTTGTCATTCTTACGAGCCTTGTACTTCTGTGCATCGAAAGCCAGGGTGCAGAAGGCATCAGGTATGATGAGTTGGGGAGTAACCATCCAGTCATCGCTCTGTCCGGCTGGGGTGTACATGGAGTGTGAAGCTGCACAGATGTCGGCCGACTCCTGTGTCTCTCGGATGGAGAAGTTCCAGGGCTGATTGTCTTGGTCGAATTCCATAGCAAGCATGTCTTCCACTGGCTCATGATGGTCACCTTCATAGCGCATCATGCTGGCCAGAGACATAGAGATGTTGTTGAAGTCCTCGGAGAAGATGATGGCATTGTCTGTGCTTACCGAACGCTCATAGGTGCCAGTGTATTGGATGGTGAACTGCTCATTGGCGGTCTTGGCATTTCCCATGACGTCGGTCACCGATCCTGCCTCCATGACCACCTTGTACTTTGCCTCCAGATAGAGGTACTGAGTGGTGCGGGGCAACAGACCGATGCTCTTGGGGTCGGTGCTGTGAGGCAGAACATTGAGGTCGGAAATGAGATTCTCTCCGTCTTCGGTAATCTCATATAGGTATGCCTGGGCATCATCGCTAACCTTGACATCGGTGTCGAAGGTGATGACGGGGAAGATGTTTGTGTTGTCGATACGTGAGAGTTCGGAACCTGTCTCGGGGAAGACACTGACAATCTGCACAGGGGTGTTGTTACGACCCGTGTAGTGAAGCACTATCTCCTTGTTCACCTTGCTGGCATTGGAGGCCAGGGCAAGTGCTCCGGCAGGGATGGTTACGCTGTAGGTCTCCCCCTGGTTGAGAGTTGTGGCACGGAAGGTGACGAGGAGCGAATGGTCGTCAGTGGCCACCTCCTTGAAGCCTATCGAATTACGTATAAAGTTGTCCTGACTATCCTTGAGGATGGCGCTTGAGGAACTTCCCAATACTTGAATACGCTGGTTGAAGGTGATGGTAATCTTCTCCATAGAGTTGAAGGAGGCGCTCTGTGCAGGTGTTGTGGTGTAGTCTTGCAGAAGGTCTATGCCCTGACAGATCTCAGTCATCTTCTCAGGCATACGCACGATGTAACTTTCACCCTGTGGACTCACCATGGGAGCCAATACCGTACCATCGGCAGAGCCGGCCCACATGGTACCTGTATTCTCCAAACCTGTGGCTTGATAGAAATTGATTCCATACCTCTGGTCAAGGATAAGACTGAAGGGATACCATATGTTGTCGTTCATCACCTTCCACTCACGCAGGGGAGTGCTGGTGGGAGAGGAGGCATACACGTTGCCGTCATCATCCACATGTCCGGCATACATATCTTGATCTTCCAGAGCAGAGAAGTTATGATAGGTCTGGGTTTCGGTATCGAAGCGTACCACATAGACCTCATCGTTGGTGTTGCGTACAGAGGCTGCCACATATTTGCCGTTGGCACTGATGACAGGGCTCATCTCCACCATAAGGAATTTCTCGGGTAGGTTGTTACCCTGAACGCCAAACTTCACATAGGTCTTGTTTTGCACGTCATAGATGAATGCCGTGGGGTGAATGCTTTGGTTACCGAAGATGATGATATAACGACCATCGGCACTGATACTGCTGAAGGTCTCCTGCTTGGTGTTGTAGTCAACAGGCATCTGAGGCTGGTTATCCAGGGTCACCACTTTCTTGGTGTTCAGGTTCCATATAACGCCTTTGGAGTTGGAATTCATTACATCCTCGGCATTGTCCTCGCAGAAACCTACTGCCCATTTGCCATCAGGTGTCACGCTGTTAACATAGCCAGAGGTATATCCTGTAGGCAGTTCGAGTGCAATCCATGTTTTAGTCTTCATGCTGAACACACCAGGTTGGCCACCCATATAGGAACCATCTTCGGTGAAGGAACCATTGTATCCTCCCACTACCAACAGACCATCATCGGTGATGTCATTGGCAACATATTTGCCTGTGGCATCGCTATCGAATAACGTCTGCAGAATGGTCTCTTGTCGTGTCTCAGTGTTCAGAATGCGAATGACACCAGCCTTGCGTTGCTCGGTAGTGGCTCCTTTGATGATAGCCCACTTGCCATTGTCGGAAAGCTGATTTACGATGGAGAGGTCAGCATACTGTTGTAGTTGGAATGTAGGAACGCTCTGTGCCAGCACCTGCAGGCAGCCAGCCAGTACGAGTATCCATGAGGCAAATAATCTGTTGTTCATATTGAATTATCGATTGATATATTTCTTATTCTTCTTGATGTATATACCCTGTGGTTGGGCAATGCGTTGACCAGCCAGATTGAAGCATGGTAATTCCTGCTCATCAGTGGCTATACTTTGCATGCCTGTAGAGAGGTGGTTGGTAAAGCGGAAAGAGATGGTTCCATCAGCATGCTGTTCCATGTCCGTCAGATCCTTCTGCAGCAGATAGCTGCCATCCTTGTTGGGGTGGTTCGTGGTGCTTGCAGGTGTGGTGGTGCCTGTAAGGGCATTATTGTCCTGATAGGGATAGAGGTCGCCCCCTATCACATCGGCTTGCTCCTCCCAGTTCTTGAAGTCCACCATCTCCCATGTGTTGTCGGCAGCCAGGATGCTGAAGCGCTCCTTGCCTGTATTGATGTTGTTGCTGTTCCATGCCTCTTGGCTGTAATCAACGTGGGAGATGAGAAGTCCTGCTCCCAGCAACCCGGCATCGCAACCTATCTGTTGACGGTTCTCCACAATGTAATACTCATCGGGATGTCCCTCATTATATATTATATAGGCTTCGGGAGCTGTGGCCAGAGGCTTCATGTGGCTGACGTCCCGGCTCGTCTGCAGTTCCGTGAGTGTCATCCATCCGCAGAAGGCACGCTGGTAGGCCGTATAGCCTGCCGGCTGGAATCCATTATCCAGATAGTTGCCCATGTTCATCAAGTCCCACACGTAGGTGCCGTAGTTGAGGGTGGTGGCTCCGAAGGTTCCTTTGTCATACATGTCAGGCAGGCCAAAGCAATGGCTGAACTCATGGCAGATGGTGCCTATACCATCCAGACGACCTCCCTCGCCCAGTTCGCAACTGCAGGCAAAGTTGTCTATGGTGACTCCATCCATCTGGAAGGGAGCCTGGTCTGAACCGAAGGCGCCAAGGGTGCCCTCCTGGGGCCAGATGAGTCCTGTGTCTGCTCCATTCACGTTCTGTCCCTGTCCGGCATAGAGGATAAACACCTGATCTACCACTCCGTCTCCGTCCCAATCATACTGGGTGAAGTCAACATCATCATTGGCCCAGTCACATGCATCATAGACAAGTTGTCCCAGGTGTGTGTCAAGCATCGTTCCGTTGTCCTGACCATAATAATTGTAGGGGTTGGGCAGACGATATGGTCCCACCACATCGAAGCTGAACTCAAACTGCCCATAGCTTTGTGCCAGGAAGTAGTCAAACACACTTCCTCGGAATCCTACATCGGGGTCGGTGAAGTTTGCTTCGTTGGCCACTCTGTTATAGTATTGTGCTGCATTGCTTTGGGTGAATGTCTGTGCAGGTGTGCTTGTGGCGGTACGCTTGTTGAACTCCACCAGGATGATGAGTCCCCGCTTTTTGCCCGTGTATTTCCCTGCTTCTCTGGCAAGGGGAGAGGCCATGCGTCTCTGGTTGGCCTTGCTGCGTGCCGTCTGGCTCTCTTCTTCAATCTGCATGAGGTCGGCCTTACGGTAAGTTTCTTCATCAGCGAGCACGTAGGCATTACCGTCTTTGTCTGTCCAATAGACGCCATATTCATCGCCTCTGAGTTGGGCACATACCTGTGTACCATCAGTTAACTGCAGCATGTGCCACAAACCAGGTTTGGCTGGTATGGCAAAAAGGGATGCAGCCCATGCCAGAAGCAGGGCTGTACCTGTTATTCTATTAATTATCATGTGTTCAGCGGATGATTTTCTTCACTGAGCCATCAGCGTAGCGAACCAGATTGATTCCCTTTTGCAGTTTGGTTTGGGGCTTGCCAGTAATGTCGTAATAGCCTGCCACCTTCTTGTTGGTAGAGATCTTCTCTACTGCAGAGGGGTCTGCATAGTTGAAGACTACATGTAGGGAACGTCCTGTGCTGAGTGTGATGGTTACCTTGCAGGTGCCATACTGGCCTTCGGTAATCAGCCATTCGGTGAACTCGATAGGTGTCACGGTATTAGCTTTGCTCACACAATCGGTGAGTGACAATACGCCAGTCTTGCTTGTGTTCTGGCATTTGCCTCCAAAGCAGCAGGAGAAGTTGCCGTAGGTAATCTGTGTGACGTTGAAGTTCATATTGAACTTTGTTCCTTTCTCTGAGGTGTTCTTGATGCTGATGCCTTCCAGAGCCACTTGAAATTCCTCAAAGTCATTGTAGGAAGTCCTGCTCATTGTTATCGTGGCACCGTCGGCCAGTTCGTTGTCTTCGGCATCTACGAAGACCAGTTGTGCGGATGAGGTGATGGAGGCAAGAAGCGCTCCCAGGAGTAGTAAAATTTTCTTCATATGCATGTTGTGTTGACTATTCATCTTCTGTGGCGAATGCCTTTGTTCTTGCTGCCTGTGTCACCCCATTGCCGTTGTAGGTGAAGGCCACAAGGTAACAGTCTTTGGCCTTGTATTTCTCGTTGATGGTATAATGCTTCTGTATCCGAACGGTATCTTCGGCAAAGGTAATGGGCTCTCCCCAGTTGCCATTGAGTGCCTCGCGCAGTACGTGGTTGTGCACATATTGGCGGTCTGTTCCTCCTGTGGGGAGGGATTGGATGGCCACGATGCTGTCCTCCAGGAGCCAGAGTTGTAGCTCTTGATTCTCTCCTGCCGTTCCCAGGGCAGAGATGTCAACCTGCAGTTGACGTCCTTCTTCCATGTAACTTGCCTTGACGTTCAGGGTGACATTGGTGGGTCGTGAGAGTTCGCTGGCAATGGCTTGTGCCCAGTAGTTCTTGTAATCATCGTTGGCGGCACCACGGTTTATCTTAGCCACAGGCTGTCCCTGTGTGTCACTGAAGAAGGTTTCCCAATAGGTCTTGCCTGCCTCTGTGACCAGGCCTGCTGCTGTGGTCAGTCCATAGGGTCCGCAGTGGATGGCCACCGGGATGATGTTTGCCTCGCCATAGGCAGTCATGATGTCATGCAGGATGTCTGTGGCATTGGGGCAGTTGATGCATTTCTGTCCGGTAAAATCCTCCACCAGTACCACGCGTTGTGCATTGGCGGGCTCCACATATATCAGTCGTTCATCCTCATCGATATGACTGCATGCGGTCAGCATGGCTATTGTCAGGCAGCCCATGGTGAGGAAGGTGTTTGTCTTTGTCATTTTCCTGTGCTGGCTTGATGTCATTAGAAGTTGTAGTTGTACGAAAGTCTCACACCCTTGCTGGCAGGGATATATCGGCATATGCCGCCATTGCAGTTGTATCCGCTTCGTGTACGTCCGTAACTCAGTTGGATGCGATGGCTCTTGATGTTGCCTGTCACGCCAAAGTTGTAGTAATGCTTCACGTCGCCATACTCGCCGGGCTTAGGTTCACATCGTCCTATCTGGTCGCTTATGGTGAACATCAGATATGGAGCCAGGGATAACTCGGCCAGCAAGAATCCCCAGTCACCGCTCTCGTGTGCGGTGTAGAGGTATTGCAGTTCGCCTCTCAGGGTCATCTTCTTGCTTATCTTCCACTTGGGCTCGTACACGAAGATGTGGCTGTTAATCATTCCCTCTTCCTTCTGGATAACCTCCTTGTTGTAGTTCTGGTACATGTACATGAAGTGGTGTTCAAAGGCCTTGTTCAGTTTGTGCTCATACATGAGGTCAAGGTCTTGATAGTATTTCCCGCCGTTGCGCCAAAAGTCAGAATGATACCCTTGTGTACCCACCACAGTGGCATCTGTAACGTTCTTGCGAGCGTTCTCCAGTCCGTTCACTCGGCTGAAGTTTATCTTGAACTTTGGGGCATAGCGTCCTTTGAACTTGTAGGCAGCACTTGCTTGATAGGCCCACTCACCTTCCATCTGGGTTGCGTAAGGGTAGAGGGCAGGGAGGGCATAGGTCTGGTCTACTGTGAAGGCAGGCAGGTGGTTGATGTAACTTGCTTTGCTTGATGGATGGTCGGTACGTTTGCTTCGGAATCCCATGTTCTCTGAGCGTTTGGCTTGTGCCAGGATTGACAGTCCTTTGACGGAGTAGGTCATGGAGAATAGTTCTGCATGGCCATTCTGATAAATGAAGTTGTTCAGAGTGTTGGGATCCTGACTCTTCCATGCGTACTCGGCCAGCAGGGATATTCCCTTCTGCTGATAACGCATACGTGCATCAAAGGCATTGGTAAACTCAGGGAGTCTTAGCCGGAATGTGGGGCTGGCCATGATGAAGTCATCATCCTTTTCATACTTGTTTACCCATGATCCGCCCATGGCGAGTATGACACCATTCTCTTGCATCCTGGGGAAATAGTTGTCCAATCCTATTTCTATGTCGGCACCACTTACGGCACCCTTGTTCAGTACCCAGTAGTTGCGTTGCATGCCAGAGAGCACTTTGAGGGTGACACCCTTGAGGGGACTTGCGGCGATGTGCGCACCCAGCAGGGAATTATCGATGCCCAGAGAGCGCTCTTCATAACTGCGCAGGATGAATCCCGAACCGAATTGCTCGTAGAAGTTGCCCAGTGTGACGTCCACCTTGCCCAGTTTTCCTTTGACCCACACGTTGGGGAATCCCCATCCCTTGAAATCATTGTGTTCGTCCATGAAGCCAGGCATAGGCCATTGGGTCAGTTCAAATCGTGCTCCTGCGTCCACCCATTTGCTCTGCAGGTTTAGGTTGGCATAGGTGTTGGTCAGGAAGTACTCATTATCATATTCTGATGTACCTATGCTTGCATCCTGTTGAGGAGCAATCATCATGTCACTCTGTATGCTTCCGCTCAGGGTTACCTTCTGCTCCTGGGCGGAGGTTACCATATAACAAAGCAAGAGGCCAAGAGTGAGTAACTCTTTTCTCATTCTTGATTTCTGAGGTGATTATTTCTTGATGAGTTCCCTTACTTTCTCGATGAGCTCGTCCTCGGCTCCATCAGTATATCCGTTGTGCTTATACACAATTTTCCCCTTGCCGTCCACGATGAGGGTGTAGGGAATCATCTGTATGCCCAAAGCACGTTTCAGAGCACCATTGGGGTCCAGCAGGATAGTCTCAAAGGGCCATTCGTTTTCGTTCACCAGGGGAGCCACCTTGTGCACGTTCTGGGCTTGGTCGATGCTGATGGCAATCAGTTTCACGCCTGTTTCCTTCTGCCAGTCCTTGTAGACTTCGGTAATTGCCGAAAGCTCACGATTGCAGGGCTTGCACCAGGTGGCAAAGAAATCGATGATGAGGGGCTTGCCATCATTGTGCAATGTGTCTGTCTTGATGGTCTTGCCATCGATGGTCTTCAGACTGACGGCAGGTAATTGGGCATAGACTCCCATGCATAAGGATATCGCCAGAACGAAGGATGTAAACAATCTTTTCATAAATGTAATTAGTTAAAGGAATTAACTCTTTGCTATCCAGGTGCAAAGTTACAAACATTTTAATGTTTTAATGCTTGTATCGTTGAGAAAGATATGTAAATATGTAAATATGGAATTAATTTCTGTAGGTTAGATGCTTAAATGGTTTCATACAGAATCATTTTCTTTTTTTTTCTTGTATAGGAGAGCCTTTCTCTGAATCTTTATATACAGATATCCGAGGACTGGTGGTGTAGTTTTAGACGCAAACGTTTGCGACCGAGGTTGCAAACGTTTGCGAGGGCGGTTGCAAACGTTTGCGGGAAGGGTTGCAAACGTTTGCGTCCAAAACAGGAAAAACAGGCATGGAAATCCGTTGTCCGAATTAGGACAAGTATGGACAGAGGAAGAACATCTCCAGGAAAGCTTTTGCGGAGACTCATCCTATGCTTTCCGACCTCTCGTACAAGCCATCGTATACGCAATTGTTTTCCCTATGAAGATATACTGGTTTTTACGTGTCCGGCGTGGTTGTAATGATATAAAGTAAAGGTGCGCATCCTTGGGGGAATACGCACCTTCGCTGTTATTGTAAGACGTTTGCGTCTTGTTTACTCTGCTTCGTTCTCGTTGTTGAAGTCAGGACGTGGACGACGCTCACCGCGCTCAGGACGTGGACGACGCTCACCGCGCTCAGGACGTGGACGACGCTCACGCTCTACATATCCCTCGGGCTTCTCTA
>OBLI01003024.1_pt1 | contig 13436 bp, 9 predicted proteins | sample 1519701 | NCBI WGS metagenome assembly OBLI01 (sample SAMEA3663005, study PRJEB22513) | pig gut metagenome | biome: pig gut; feature: pig-associated habitat; material: faeces | place: France | collected 2012 | reverse complement strand
TGAGCATTGTGATGAATAATAAGGTGATGGGTCTCATAGGTGTTTTTGTTTTTGTCGATATGTTCAATTTCTCAGGTGTTGTTTTATCTGGGTATCTCTATCACTTCCAAATCCTTGAATATTCCATGATCGATGGTCAGACGCACCAGGGTGCGCACTTGGTGCCATCCTTGCAAGCCAGCAGCACCAGGGTTGATATGCAACAATCCCAGGCGAGGGTCACGCTGAACCTTCAGGATGTGGCTGTGCCCGCTGATGAAGAGTGCAGGAGGGTTGGCATAGATGGTGTTTCGTATATGAGCATCGTAATGTCCTGGATAGCCGCCGATGTGAGTCATCAGCACGCTGGCGCCCTCGCAGGTGAAACTTAGATCGGCAGAGAAGATGCGTCGCAACTGGCCACCATCGGCATTGCCATACACGGCTCTTGTGGGACGGAACTCCTGCAGGCGCGTGATGAGCTCCATCCCTCCGATGTCACCTGCATGCCAGATTTCGTCGCATGACTCAAAGTGACGCAGGTAGCGTTCGTCCCAATATCCGTGTGTGTCGCTTATTAGCCCTATCCGTTTCATTCTGGTGAGTGGCGTGTCTGGCGGATTCAGTGAGCAGATACCTGCTCGGTCAGATGGCTGTTTTCTCTCCGCTTCAGTTTTTTCATCATGTACCACATCATGCCGCATGCGGTGAAGAAGCTGATGGCATCAGAGATGGGCATACTCAGCCATACACCGTCCAGATCCCACCATTGAGGCAGGAAGAAGAGCAGTGGCACAAGGAAGATCATCTGGCGTGTGACGCTCAGGAAGATGCTCTTGGCAGCATGTCCAATGCTTTGGAAGAAATTGCCTATCACAATCTGTGCGCCCACGAGGGGGAACATGGCTACGGTAAACCGGAAGGCACGTACAGCCTTCTCTGTCAGTTCCTCTCCTGCTCCAAAGACGTGTATGACAGATGCAGGGAAGAATACGCCTATTACCATGGCCGTCAGGGTTACCATGGTGGCCCAGAAGATGGTCAGGCGCAGTACCGCCCACACACGATGGTCCTGGCGTGCTCCCCAGTTGTATCCCACGATGGGTTGCATCCCTTGTACCAGACCGAAAACGATGGTCACAAAGATGAACACCACGCGATTGACTATGCCATAAGCTCCAATGGCCATGTCACCTCCGAAGTCCAGCAGTCTGCGGTTGAACAGGAGCACCACTAGGCAGGCACAGGCATTCATCAGGAAGGGACTCATGCCTATGGCGAAACATTGGCGTACGATATCGGCTTTCAGCCGGTAAATGCCTCGGCGGAAGTGCAACAGCTCTGTGGGACGGCTGAACAGATATGCCTGGATGCAGAGAGCTATCACCTGGGACAGGATGGTGGCCCATGCTGCCCCCTGGATACCCCACTGGAATTTGAAGATGAAGATGGGGTCAAGTATCACGTTGGCTCCAATGGCTATGAACGTGCAGTTCATGGCCAGCTGAGGATGTCCCGCGCTGCGTAATATGGCATTCAGTCCAAAGTAACAGTGAGTCACCACGTTGCCTATGAGTATGATGCGCATGTAGTCGCGTGCGTAAGGGATGGTCTGTTCGCTGGCTCCGAAGATGTACAGTATGTCGTCCAGGAATACCAGGCAGATGACGGTGAGCAGAAGTCCCATCACCACGTTGAGTGTGATGGTGTTACCCAGGATATTCTGTGCCACATCATATTTTCCTTGTCCCAGTCGTACGCTTATGACTGTGCTTGCTCCCACTCCTATCATGGCTCCGAAGGCTGCTCCGAGGTTCATGAACGGACTGGCCACGGCCATGCCGCTGATACCTATGTCGCCCACTCCCTGTCCCACGAATATGCTGTCCACGATATTGTATACCGATGATGCCACCATGGCAATGATGGCAGGGATGGCATATCCGGCCAGAAGTTTCCCGATGGGCTGTTCGCCCAACTCTGTGGGCACGTATTGTTTAGTGTTCTGGCTCATTCTGTCAGTGTGATTATCTTCAGGTGTGCATCGTTGTTGTTGTGGTGCAGGCTCATGCGGAGTCGACCCTCCAGGTCGCGGAACAGCATCTGGTGTCCGCCATTGACGTAGAAGGGCTCTTCATCGTGTACCCATGGGCCTGCCACGTTTCCTGATGTGCTTACCGCTCTGCCCACGGCATAGGTGTCATTGACAAACGAACTCCAGTAGCAGAAGAGTTGTCCTGTGCGCTCGTCTCTCCACAGGAAGGGTGCGTCCACCACCAGGTTACGCTCCTCTTGCCGCTTGTTCCACTTGGAGTCGGCGGCCGTGAAGAGTCGGATGGGCTCTCCCATCCTTCCTTTCAGGTTCTTGCGCAGGCGCACAGCCCATGTCTCGCCGATGCCGTTCTGCACCTCGGCGCCATTCCATTCTGCACTGTAGATGAGCCATGGCTGTCCGTCACTGTCCACAAAGAGGCTGCCGTCCAGGCATTGCCGTCCTTCGGGTGTGAGGCTGATGGGCTTTCCTTCTATCCATGTGTCCTTGTATTTGTCGGTAGGTTTGCGTCCTCCGCGCAGAAGGGTGCAGAAGTTCACTCGTCCTTCCTTTTGGTTGGTCAGGGTCACGATGGTATAATACCTCCCTCGGTAATAATAGGTATCGGGAGCCCACCAATGGTCTGATTTGGCATTCACGCCCTTCATCCATCTGTTTTCTCCCAGATATACGTATCCCACCTCGCGCCACATCTCCAGATCGCGGCTTTCGTAGGCTTTCAGGGCAACGGCCTCCTCAGATCGGCCTGCGGTAATGAGGTAGTACAAACCCGCTTCCCGATCTACGGTAATGAAGGGGTCTCTCACGCGTATGCTACCCTGTGGGATGTTGTATTCCTGTGCGTTGGCCCATATAGCAGTCAGTGTGATAGCAAGGACCAGAAGAATAATTCGTTTCATGATGCAAATTTCTTTTTTTTCGTGTGTCGTAAAATCCATGCAAAGGTACGCAGAAAAACCCTTTCCCTCCTAATATTTCTTGGGTAAACTATCCTTCCCTAAGGCTATGTGTGGGAGTGGATTAGGTGATGTGAATAGCTCCTAACCATATTCCATCGGCAGGCACTCTTTAGAGCTCTAAAGACCGATGTGGGTTAAACCTTTTTGGGGGCCTGGAGTCCTATTGACAGAGAGACGAAAGAGATTTTTCTAACTTATAACGTAAATTTTTAAAGAAGTGAAAAAACTGATGATTATTATGGCTCTTGGACTGATGGTGTCGGCCCAAGTGCAAGCACAGGAAAAGGAGTCGGCAGAAAGTCGTGAAGCCAAGCGTTCCGAGATGATTGCCAAGTCTGGTGAGCGACTGGCCAAAAGTTTCAGTCTGGATGACTCCAAGAAGGAATCCTTCCTGACCATCTACACGGAGTATCAGACCGAGATGTTTGCCACCAACGAACGTTCTGATGCAAAGGCTCAGCAGCAGAAGAAGGCCGATGGCGAGAAGAAGGAAGAGCTTACCGATGCTCAGGCCACTGAGCGCATTCAGGCCAACTTTGCGCAGCAGGAAGAGCAGGTGGCTCGCCTGCAGAAGCGTCTGGAGATTCAGAAGCGTTACTATGCTCGTTTCTCAGAGGTGCTCACTCCAGCCCAGACTCTGAAGGCCATGTTCCCCCAGCGTACTCGTCCGCAAGGCAATGGTCAGCAGCGTCAGGGAGGCAACGGTGCTCGCTCTGGTGGCTTCGGTGGTCCTGGTGGCTTTGGTGGTCCTGGCGGATTCGGTGGTCCTGGTGGCTTCTGAACCACTTGTAATCCTCACGACAAGCAGGCGAGGCAGGAAGGCTCATTCCTTTCTGCCTCGCTTTGATTATATATATCATATCATATTGCTGCGAAACCACAAGAACACTTATAGAATGATAGTCTTGTTTTTGCAGTTTCAACTTGCAATATAGAAAAGCAAAGCGTCAGTCACGAAGTTTTCTTATCGGATGACATTGAGCCTCTGCTGTTCCTCCTTCTGTGGATGCTCAGGTGCCCTTTCGGCATGCAGGCTCTTCAGTATCCATGCCATGTTACGCGCCATCGTGCGCATGGTCTGCAGTCCCTCCACATCTTGGGCTGTTTCGCCCGGTGCTGCCCCATAGGCAATATTCCAGTATTGGCTGGTGACTTGAGGCATGTTCATCATCTGGAATGCCATGTTCATGGTGGCGAAAGAGGCAGAAGCTCCACCCCTGCGGCATACGGCCACATTGGCATACGGCTTGAATTCGAAGTACTTCCCTGCCGCATAGAGTGCCCTCTGGATGACTGCCAGCAGGGCGCCGTTGGGTTGGCCATAATATACGGGACTGCCAAAGACGAATGCATCGGCTTCGCGTGCAGCCCGACATAGCTGGTTGCAGAAGTCGTCATCGAAGACACAACATCCATTCCCTGCCTTCCGGCATCCTCCACAGGCTATGCATCCCCTCACGGGCTTGTTGCCCAGCTGCAGGATTTCGGTTTCGATACCTTCGGATTGGAGTGTTCTGGCCACTTCGTTTAAGGCCAGATAGGTGTTGCCTTCCTTGAAGGGACTTCCGTTGACGAGTAATGCTTTCATTCTCTTTCTTACTTTGTTCCTTTGTTTATAGTGGTCTCTACGTCATTTTCAGTCTGCTTCTGTTTCCCGTCGGATGGTATCTCATCTTTCGGAGAGCAGCAGGCAGGTGAGGCAGTGGGAAACCATTTCATGAGGAAATAGGTGACCATCCATCCGATTGGTGCTGAGAGTGCATCCAGCATGAAGAAGTGGTGATATCCACACCATTGTGTGAGCCATCCGCTGAGTGCAGCAGGGGGTATGATACAGGTGGCCACCAGGGGAATGTACAGGAGGTTGATGGTGTTGCGGTATCGTTCTCCTGATATATATAGCACTGGCAAGCGGCAGGCATAGAGCCCCAGGCCGAAGCAGAACTGTGCCAGACTGGTACATGCACAGATGGTCCAGAGCGAATCGGGCTGCAGAAGTGTCATCGACAGATATGCCAGAGGGGATATGCCCAGTGTAAGAGCCAAGGGCCAGAATGACTGGCCCAGGGAGATGCTTTTCAGTATGCGTCGGCCAATGGTGAGGCCTATGCAGAAGGCTATCACGCCCACAGTGCCTTGAGCAAATCCTATCTCCTGAATGCTACATCCAAGTCCGCCTCGGGTCCGTATGTCATACAGATAGATGACGCGTGTGTAGAACATCAGACTCTGGGGCAGAAGCAGGAAGAACAGTGACAGGACTGGAGTAAACCAGTAGGGCTGCTGCCTGATGCGGTCTATGACGTGTATCTCTGCCTTTAGAGATTCCTTCATGCTATGGCTCATACTGCGGTTCCCCACCTGCGGAGACTGTAAGGCATACAGATGATAGATGGCAAAGAGGGCGAAACATCCTGCCAGCAGATAGCATCCCATGGACCATGCGTGAAGCAGATGACGGTAATATACCTGCAAACTGCCCACCACGATGATGAGCATGCCATAGGTGAGTATCACGGCCAGTTGGGAGAAAAATATTTTTGGGCCAGTATAGATACGTTGGAGAGGTGGTCTCAGCATGCGTTCGTAGTACATGCGTGCCGCCAGTTCGTGCCACGAGCAGAGCAGACTGGTGATCATCAGTGCTCCCAGTAGTGCCCACTGGCCATAGGGAAAACTGAGTGCTACCAGCACCAGGGACAGAAACAGGAAAGCCTCTATCCAGTGAAGCGTGTGCCTGAAATGCCCGCGCCTGCGTATCCATGAGCGTACAAAGGATTTGAGCATCCAGGGCAGGAAGAGCAGTGCAGAGAAGAAAGTTGCCCTGGCGGGGGAGACTCCCCGTTGCAGAAACATGAGCAATGCCACAAAGGTCACCATGGCCGAGGGAATCTCCTCCGCTCCAAACAGAGTGGGAACCCACGTCCATGGTGACCTTGTACGCATCTCTGGCCTCCGGTGATTAATAACTGCGTGCAATCAGCACCCGTGCCACAGCTGGTTTGCCACTAACCATATCCACGCCTGGTGTCTGTTCCACACCGAAGGGTACACAGCGTATGGTGGCCTGAGTCTCTTCCTTGATGCGTGCTTCTGTCTCAGCGGTACCGTCCCAGTGGCAGAGGAAGAAGCCGCCGTCCTTGACACGCTCCTTGAACTCCTCATAATTGTCACACTCGTAGATGTGCGCATCGCGGTAGTCCTTGGCCTTCTTGAAGATGTTCTTCTGTATGTCGTCCAGCAACTGCTTTACATGCTCCACGATGCCTTCCACGGGAATGTTCTCCTTTTCCAGGGTGTCTCTGCGCATGACCTCCACTACGCCTTTTTCCAGATCTCTGGCGCCAAGTACGATGCGTACGGGTATTCCGCGCAATTCGTAGTCGGCAAACTTGAAACCAGGACGCTTATTATCGCTATTGTCATATTTCACGCTTACTCCCAACTTGCGCAAGCCCTCCGATATCTCCTCTGCCTTGCTGTCCAGAGCCTCGGTCTGTCCTGCCTTGCCGATGGGGATGATGACCACCTGAATGGGGGCCAGAGCGGGTGGCAGCACGAGTCCGTTGTCATCGGAGTGTGTCATGATGAGTGCGCCCATGAGTCGTGTACTCACGCCCCAGCTGGTAGCCCATGCATATTCAGGTTTGTTCTCCTTGTTGAGGAATTGCACGTCGAAAGCCTTACCGAAGTTCTGTCCCAGGAAATGGCTGGTGCCGCTCTGCAGTGCTTTTCCGTCCTGCATCATGGCCTCTATGGTATAGGTATCCAGAGCTCCGGCAAAGCGCTCGGTCTCGCTCTTCACACCCTGTACCACGGGCACGGCCATGTATTGCTCGGCAAAGGTGGCATACACCTTCAGCATCTGTTGGGCACGCTTCTCTGCTTCCTCCCGTGTGGCATGGGCAGTATGTCCTTCCTGCCACAGGAATTCGCTGGTGCGCAGAAACAGTCGTGTGCGCATCTCCCACCTCATCACGTTACACCACTGGTTGACCAGTACGGGCAGGTCACGGTAGGAGTGAATCCAGTTTTTGAAGGTGTTCCATATGATGGTCTCCGAGGTGGGGCGGATGATGAGTTCTTCTTCCAACTTGGCAGCAGGGTCTACCACCACTCCGTCGTGAGTTTCATTTGTCTTCAGACGATAGTGTGTGACCACAGCACATTCCTTGGCGAAACCTTCCACATGTTCAGCCTCCTTGGATAGGAAACTCTTGGGAATCAGCAGGGGAAAATATGCGTTCTGTACACCTGTGGCCTTGAACATGTCGTCCAGGGTGCGTTGCATCTTCTCCCAGATGGCATAGCCGTAGGGCTTGATAATCATGCATCCGCGCACGTCAGACTGTTCTGCCAGGTCGGCTTTGACCACCAGCTCGTTGTACCATTTGCTATAGTCCTCGCTTCTCTTCGTGAGGAATTCCAGTTCTTTTGCCATTATGATATCTTTCTTTGTTGGGTTATACTTATAGATATAGGAATCATCCCTGCGAGGGATGACTATGCCTTAACGTGTGCAAAATTACTAAAAAAAGCCTAAAGGGCTGAGAGATGCCATAAAAATAGTGTAACTTTGCACAGAAAATTACCGGCATAGGTAAACGGATATATTTGTATTTATTTAAAATAATGTAAGCTATGAAAGGAAAGAAATTTTTGGTTTGTGCCCTCTGCTTGGGTATGATTCTTACTGGCTGTGGCTCTGGTTCTATGAGTAACAAGGCCAAGGGCGGACTGATAGGTACAGCTGCAGGTGGTGCTGCAGGCACTGGTCTGGGTGCTGCCATCGGTGCTCTTGTGAATGGTAAGAAAGGTGCCAAGATAGGTGCTGCCATCGGTGCTGGTGTGGGTGTTGCTGGCGGTGCCACTGCCGGTGCCCTGATTGGTAAGAAGATGGATAAGGCTGCTGCCGCTGCTGCTGCCGTTGCCAACGCAGATGTGGAGAAGACCACCGATGCCAATGGCCTCGATGCTGTGAAGGTTACTTTTGACAATGGTATCCTCTTCAAGGTGGGTAAGTCCACTCTGCAGGCAGGTGCTCAGAAGTCTCTCAGCCAGTTTGCTGCCAATGTGCTGAATGTGTATACAGACTGTGATGTGGCCATCATGGGCTTCGCCAGCAGCGATGGTTCCGATGCCACCAACCTCACTCTGAGTCAGGCTCGTGCCAATGCAGTGAAGGCTTACCTGACAGGCACCTGCGGCGTGAGTGCAAGTCAGATCAAGAGCTCTGTAGGCTATGGCGAGGATCCCCAGTACCTGGTGTTCGATGCCAATGGTAAGGAGGATGTGAATGCCAGCCGCCGTGTGGAGGTATATCTCTATGCCAGCGAGAGCATGATCAAGGCTGCCAATGCTGGTACGCTCCAGTAATCCCTCATGAGTATTCTTAAACGGATACAAAGAACGATACGATGGATTGTGCTTCTGTTTTTTGGAAGCACAATCCTCGCTGTCTTATTGTACCGCTGGATACCGGTATATGTGACTCCTCTGATGGTCATCCGCTGCGTACAACAGGTGCGTAGGGGAGAGCAGATCAAGCTCAAGCATCATTGGGTGCCTCTGGATTCCATGTCCATCTATATGCCTGTGGCGGTGATGGCCAGCGAGGATCAGAGATTCCTTGACCACAGAGGGTTTGATTTCAAGGAGATACGCAATGCTGTGGCCGAGCGAGCCAGCGGAAAGCGTAATCGCGGAGGAAGCACCATCTCCCAGCAGACAGCCAAGAATGTGTTTCTCTGGCCAAAGAGCACCTGGGTGCGCAAGGGTTTTGAAACGTATTTCACCGTCCTGATAGAACTCCTGTGGGACAAGCATCGCATCATGGAGGTATATTTGAATTCCATTGAGATGGGGGATGGCATCTATGGGGCCGAAGCTGTAGCTCAGCAGCATTTTTCCCGTTCTGCTTCCAGACTTACCCGTCCCAACTGTGCCCTCATAGCGGCCACTTTGCCCAATCCGCTTCGATTCAGCAGCAAGGAACCTTCGTCGTACATCCTGCGCCGCCAAACCTCCATTATGAGGGAGATGAGGCATATTGATGTCTTTCCCTCAAAAGAATGACCCAGGAATATCACTTTTTGTCATCTGTAGTTTGCAATTAGACCAAAAACAAGTACCTTTGCATGGAAAAATAATCCTTTTTAGGTATGCTTGAACCTTTTTTTCGTACACATCAGTTCTTGGTTGAGCACACGGATGCACCAGTGCGCAGAGTTTTGATGGGCGAAGTGGACTGGAAGAAACGCTTGATAGGCATCAAAGGAAGTCGTGGCGTGGGCAAGACCACATTCTTGCTTCAATATGCTAAGGAGAACTTTGGGTCACGTAATCGCAAGTGCCTTTACGTCAACATGAACAACTTCTTCTTCCAGGGTCATTCTCTGTTCCAGTTCGCATCAGAATTTGTGCGTGAGGGCGGTCAGGTCTTACTCATCGACCAGGTGTTCAAGCATAATGAATGGAGTCACGAGTTGCGCATGATTCATGACCGATTGCCTCAGTTGAAGGTGGTCTTCACTGGCAGCAGCGTGATGAGGCTTAAGGAGGAGAACGTGGAGCTGAACGGTCTGGTAAGCAGTTACAATCTGCGGGGATTTTCCTTCCGTGAGTATCTCAACCTCATGACGGGCAATGACTTCCGTTCTTATACCGTGAAGGAAATCGAAAACAGACACGAACATATCGTCAGGAAGATTCTGGAGAAGGTCAATCCCATGGAGTATTTCCACAGTTATCTGCATCATGGATATTACCCCTTCTTCCTGGAGAATACCTATTTCAGCGAGAATCTGCTCAAGACGATAAACATGATGATTGAGGTGGATATTCTGCTCCTCAAGCAGATAGACCTGAAGTATCTGGACAAGATCAAGCAACTCTACTATCTGCTTGCCACTGGTGGCACGGGTGTGCCCAACGTAAGTCAGTTGGCAACAGACATTCATACCAGCAGAGCCACGGTGGTCAACTATATGAAGTATCTGGCCGATGCCCGCATGCTCAACATGATGTATCGCCAGGGGGATGATTATCCCAAGAAACCATCGGGGGTGATGCTCCACAATACCAATCTGCTCTATGCCATGGCCTTCCGTGGCCTTGACAAGCAGACATTGTTGGAGACGTTTTTCCAGAATGCTTTGTGGGGCAGACACAAGATCAATCTGGGCGATCGCAGTTGTACCTTCGTGGTGGATGATACATCCAAGTTCCGCATCTGCCTGGAAACTCCCCGCCGACGCATGCCTGATGTCACCTATGTGATAGCCGATCCCGTGGCAGAGACTGGCAGAGATGTGCCTCTGTGGCTTTATGGTTTCCTGTACTGAACAGAGACATATATATATAATGTATAGGAACTAAGGATAAGACAAAACAAGGAAACAGAACAAAACGTTTTATATAAACACAATAACAATGGCAAAAGAAAAGAAATTTGTGACATGGGATGGTAATACCTGTGCTGGACATGTGGCCTACATGTTCAGTGAGGTGGCAGCCATCTATCCCATCACTCCTTCGTCTCCCATGGCGGAGCACGTAGATGAATGGGCAGCTCAGGGACGTAAGAACCTCTTTGGTGACACTGTCCTGGTGCAGGAGATGCAGTCTGAGGCTGGTGCTGCTGGTGCCGTTCACGGCTCACTGCAGGCAGGTGCCTTGACTTCCACCTTCACTGCCAGTCAGGGTCTGTTGCTGATGATCCCCAACATGTACAAGATTGCTGGCGAGTTGCTTCCCAGCGTGTTCCATGTGTCTGCACGTACCGTTGCCACTCATTCTCTGTGTATCTTTGGTGACCACAGCGATGTGATGGCTTGTAGGCAGACTGGTTTTGCTATGCTGGCCGAGGGTTCTGTGCAGGAGGTTATGGACTTGAGCGCCGTGGCTCATCTGTCTGCTATCGAGGCACGCGTTCCTTTCATCAATTTCTTCGACGGATTCCGCACCTCTCATGAGTATCAGAAGGTGGAACTCATCGAGGAGGATGATGTACGTGACCTCGTAGATATGAAGGCCGTGAGCGAATTCCGTGCACGTGCTCTCACTCCTGAGCGTCCTCAGGCTAAGGGTATGGCCGAGAATCCCGAGACTTTCTTCCCTCATCGCGAGAGCTGCAACCGCTATTACGATGCTGTTCCCGCTATCGTGGAGAAGTATATGGCTGCCATTTCAGAGCGTACCGGTCGCAAGTATGAACTCTTCAGTTACTATGGCGCCGAGGATGCCGAGCAGGTAATCATCATGATGGGCTCTGGTACTGAGGCTGCACGTGAAGCCATTGATTATGCTAATGCCAATGGCAAGAAGTATGGCTTGGTGAGCGTACATCTCTATCGTCCCTTCAGCGTGGAGCACCTCTTGAAGGCTGTTCCTGCAAGCTGCAAGCGCATTGCTGTACTGGACCGCACCAAGGAGCCTGGAAGCAACGGAGAGCCTCTGCTGCTTGATGTCAAGGATGCTTTCTATGGTAAGGCAAATGCTCCTGAGATAGTAGGCGGACGTTATGGCTTGGGTTCTGCCGACGTGACTCCCACCATGATTCTCGGTGTATACGAGAACCTCGAGCTGCCTCAGCCCAAGGACCACTTCACAGTAGGTATCGTGGACGACCTCACCCTCACCTCTCTGCCTGCAAAGGAGGAGATGGCACTCGGAGGCGAAGGTATCTTCGAGGCCAAGTTCTTCGGTTTGGGTGCCGACGGTACCGTGGGTGCCAACAAGAACTCTGTGAAGATTATCGGTGACAATACCGACAAGTACTGCCAGGCTTACTTCTCTTATGACTCCAAGAAGAGCGGTGGCTTCACCTGCTCACACTTGCGTTTCGGTGACACTCCCATTCGTTCCACATATCAGATTAAGACTCCCAATTTCGTGGCATGCCATGTGCAGGCTTATCTGCGCATGTATGATGTGCTTCGTGGATTGCGTCAGAATGGTCAGTTCCTGCTGAATACCATCTTCGAGGGTGAAGAGCTCGTCAATTTCCTGCCCAACTCCGTGAAGAAGTATTTTGCAGAGAAGAATATCACCGTGTACTATATCAATGCCACCAAGATAGCTCAGGAGATAGGTTTGGGCAATCGCACCAACACCATCCTCCAGAGTGCCTTCTTCCGCATCACCGAGGTTATTCCCGTTGATTTGGCCGTAGAGCAGATGAAGAAGGCCATCGTGAAGTCTTATGGCAAGAAGGGTGAGGACGTGGTCAACATGAACTTCGCTGCCGTGGACCGTGGTGGTGAGTACAAGACTCTGGCCGTGGATCCCGCATGGGCCAACCTGCCCGAGGATGAGGCCATCGTACGCGAGGAGCCTGCTTACATCACCAATCTGGTGCGCGTCATCAATGCTCAGAATGGTGCCGACCTGCCCGTATCTGCTTACAAGGGCATCGAGGACGGAGCCTGGGAGCAGGGTACCGCTGCCTATGAGAAGCGTGGCGTGGCTGGCTTCGTACCTGTATGGACTGCCGACAACTGTATCCAGTGTAACAAGTGCTCATTCGTATGTCCTCATGCAGCCATCCGTCCTATCGTCATGACCGACGAGGAACTGAAGGGCTACGATGGTCCCAGCATCGAGATGAAGGCTCCTGCTACCATGAAGGGTATGCACTTCGTGATGGGTATCGATGACAAGGACTGTCTGGGCTGCGGCAACTGTGCCGATGTATGTCCTGGCAATCCCAAGCTGGGTAAGGCTCTGGTGATGAAGGCTTACGACGACTCATCGGATGAGGCTCAGAAGAATGCTGCCGACTGGAAGTACTTCACCACTCAGGTGGCCAGCAAGCAGCACTTGGTGGACATCAAGCAGACCCCCAAGAACAGTCAGTTTGCACAGCCCCTCTTTGAGTTCTCAGGTGCATGTGCCGGTTGTGGTGAGACTCCTTATGTGAAGCTCATCTCTCAGCTCTTCGGTGACCGTGAGATTGTGGCCAATGCCACTGGTTGCTCATCCATCTATTCTGGTTCCATACCTTCCACTCCTTACACCAAGAATGCCAAGGGACAGGGTCCTGCATGGGCCAACTCTCTCTTTGAGGACTTCTGTGAGTTCGGTCTGGGTATGGCTATTGCCAACAAGAAGATGCGTGCACGCATCACCACCTTGCTCCAGGATATGATAGCCAGCGACAAGACCAGTGCCGAGTACAAGGCTGCTGCTCAAGCTTGGATAGAAGCTCAGAATGATGCCGAGGCTTCCAAGGCTGCTGCTGCTGCCCTGATTCCTCATATCGATGCCAGTGCTGCAGCAGGTTGTCCTGTATGTGCACAGCTCAAGGAGATGGAGCACTTCCTGGTGAAGCGCAGCCAGTGGATTATCGGTGGTGACGGTGCTTCCTATGATATCGGTTACGGCGGTCTCGACCACGTGATTGGTTCTGGCGAGGATGTCAACATCTTCGTTATCGATACCGAGGT
>OBLI01003018.1_pt1 | contig 13464 bp, 8 predicted proteins | sample 1519701 | NCBI WGS metagenome assembly OBLI01 (sample SAMEA3663005, study PRJEB22513) | pig gut metagenome | biome: pig gut; feature: pig-associated habitat; material: faeces | place: France | collected 2012 | reverse complement strand
CGGAATCCTCTGTCTTGTGGGTATACACCCCGAGGATACGGAGGCTGATCTGGAATGGATGGTAAAGAAAATATGCAACCTCCGCATCTTCGACGACGCAGACGGCGTGATGAACTTCAGCATACTCGACCACGGAGGGAACATTCTGGTAATCAGCCAGTTCACCCTGTTTGCAAGCACCAAGAAAGGGAACAGACCGAGCTATATCAAAGCCGCAGGGCCCGACATCGCCATCCCTATCTACGAACGCTTCGTCGCCATGCTCTCAGAAACCTTGCAACGCCCTGTCCCAACAGGGGAATTCGGGGCAGACATGCAGGTGGAACTCGTCAACGACGGACCAGTCACCATCCTCATCGATTCGAAAAACAAAGAATAAAGGGGTGTGTCTTTAATCAGACCTGGAAACTTCTTTTCTTCACCCCAAAAAACACCACATACAACTTCACGCATAAAGGTTCAAATCCCACCACACCACCCTACTCCCAGCCATTGAAAACCTTGAAAAAAAACATCAAACACAATATGGAAGAGAAAAGCAAATACTACGATGCCTTCGACCTTTACGACCTGACCATGAGTGATATGCAGGTACACGAGGCTGTAACGGCCCTCATCAACGAGCACCGCGCCTACTACAACACTCCTGAGGTGTGGAAGAAACTGCTGGGAACGGTAGAACTTACCACCCTTACCGTCACCGACAGCCAGGAAAGCGTAATGCGTTTTACCGAAAAGGTAAACCGCTGGAGCAACGAATATCCCGATCTTCCACCCTTGGCCACCATCTGCGTCTACCCCAACTTTGCCTCCATTGTGAGCAACACACTCGAAGCCGACGGCGTGCGCGTGGCATGTGTCAGCGGCGGATTCCCCAGTAGCCAGACCTTCCTCGAAGTGAAGACCATCGAAACCGCCCTTGCACTGAAGGACGGCGCTGACGAGATTGACATGGTGCTCAGCGTAGGTGCATTCCTGAGTGAGGACTTCGAAACCTGCACCGATGAAATAGAAGAAATGAAGGCTGTTTGCGGTGAACACCCGCTGAAAGTAATCCTCGAAACAGGCGAACTGAAAACAGCCTACCAGATAAAGCGTGCGAGCATCCTGGCCATGTATGCCGGTGCAGACTTCATCAAGACTTCCACAGGCAAGGTTTCGGTTGCCGCCACACCGGAAGCAGCCTACACCATGTGCAGGGCCATCAGGGAATATCACGACCGTACAGGCCGATGGGTAGGCTTCAAGGCTGCCGGGGGCATCAAAACCGTGGACGAAGCGGTGGACTATTACACCATCGTAGCAGAGATTCTGGGCGAGGAATACATCGGTAAAGGACTGTTCCGCATCGGCACAAGCCGACTGGCCAACCTATTGGCAAGGGCGGTAACCGGCGAAGACATCACCCCATTCGCTTGATTTACACAACCGGCTTTCAACCTTCCTGTCAGCCTATCTCCGTAATACGACAGGATGGTACACAACAACCTTTACAGCCCCTCCATACATCGCTGCAACATGGCAGCGCACGCCTCGGAAAAGTGCTTTTACCCGCTGTAGAAGCAGCGTAAAAGCAATGTATTATCGTGTAAAAAGGCAAAATATAAGCACCGGCATTTACCCTACCAAAGGGCAAATACCAGTGCTTATCTTATAGTATAGGAACATTCGGGGACGAGGACTCAGAAATCACGCCCAATGACGAAGTCAATATACCGTTCCAAAGCCTGGCGGACATCCATATTGCGGAATCCGCTAACAAGATCCACAGCCTCTACACGAAGGCGTTCCATCGTCTGACGGGCATACTCGATACCACCGTTTTCCTTGGTGAATTCAATGAGTAGTGCAATGTCCTCAGCTGTCGCCTCAAAACGCTTCACCTTATAGGCAAGTTCACGGGCTGCAGCATCACCGCTGTGGTTGACGGCATAGATGACAGGAAGCGTCAATTTTCCTTCACGCATATCGTTTCCGCGAGGCTTTCCGATGCTGGCATCGTCATAGTAGTCAAAAATATCGTCACGAATCTGGAAACAGAGACCAACGATTTCACCGAATTTTGCTGCTTTCCGACAGTAATCACCATCGGCCCGCTGCGCCATGGCACCAAGTTTTCCACAAGCTGAAAACAATGCCGATGTCTTGTTCCGGATAATGGAGAAATAAGCCTCTTCACTGAGTTCTTCGCACTCTACATTCGCCAACTGCAGAATTTCGCCCTCCGAAAGTGTGGCTCCGAGTTTGGCCACCTCCTCCACGATTTCAACTTGCTGCGTCAGCGCTGCCTGATGCAGTGAAAGGGCAAGCATATAGTCGCCAAGCAGGACTGCCACCTTATTGTCATAGACCTTGTGCAGACTGGCCTGGCCACGACGCTCGTTGCTCTCGTCCACCACATCGTCATGAACAAGTGAAGCAGTGTGCAAAAGTTCAAGAGTAACGGCACTATGCAGTGCCACCTCACCCACGTCGCCCCATTCTTTAGCCATAAGCAGGAGCAGGATGGGACGCATCAATTTACCCTTCTTGGCACGGACATGCGACAACGGCTTGTCCATAAAACTCTCTTTATGGCTAAGCACCTTCTCGAAGAGCGTGGCATAACGCTCCAACTCGGACTCTATCGGACGTCGTATTTCTAATAATTGGGACTTCATAGGCTATTCAACGCGCAAAATTACAAATTTTTCCCGTACATTTGGCCATCTTTTCGTATCTTTGACGGCAAAACATCACGAAAAAAATGAAAAAACTTGTACTCTTAGATGCTTACGCCCTGATTTTCCGTGCATACTATGCCTTTATCCGCAACCCACGCGTAAATTCAAAGGGTGAAAACACCTCGGCAGTATTTGGTTTCGTCAATACTCTCGAAGACATCCTTCGAACCTTCAGTCCGGACTATGCGGCGGTGGCGTTCGACCCTGCCGGCGGAACCTTTCGCCACGAAGCCTATCCTGAATACAAGGCACAGCGCGAAGCAACCCCGGAAGACATCAAATGGGCGGTACCGCACATCAAGGATATCATCAAGGCCTATGGCATCCCCGTTATCGAAGTGCCGGGGTTTGAGGCCGACGATGTCATCGGCACCCTGGCACTCATGGCTGCCAAAGAGGGTGTAGACGTGAAGATGATTACCCCCGACAAAGACTATGCCCAACTCGTACGGCCCGGCGTCACCATGTGCAGGCCGGGAAACGGTGCGAAAGGTATGGAACATCTGGGTCCCGAAGAAGTGTGTGCCAAATACGGGCTTGAGCGTACGGAGCAGGTAATTGACATGCTCGGACTCATGGGCGATGCCGCCGACAACATCCCGGGCTGTCCGGGTGTGGGTGAAAAGACAGCCATCAAGCTCCTTTCCGAATACAAGAGCATAGAAGCCCTCCTTGAGGCAGCGCCCGGCATCAAAGGTGCCATCGGACGAAAACTCATGGAGAATGCCGACAAGATTCGCTTCTCGAAATTCCTCGCCACCATCAAGACCGACGTCCCCCTACAGGAGGCGGGATGCCTGATGCCCGACGGCGAACACCTCAACTTCGAACGCCTCACCCCCGCACCGCGGCAGACAGAACGGCTGGAAGAAATCTTCACACATCTGGAATTCCGCAATCTCGTCGCCAAGCTCCAGGGTTCGGCTCCCAACGACGCTACCCTACCTCGGAAAGGACGGAAAAAAGCGGAAGAACCCATGGAGGGCGATTTGTTTGCCGGACTTTACGAAACGGAAGAAAATGAGGCTCCGAGAATCGAATATTTGCCGACAGATGCCCAGGAGATGGATTCCGACGGCCTTCTCGAGGCGTTTAAGAGGGGGGACACAGAGTACAATCTTATTGAAAATGAAGAAGATGCTCTCGAATTTTCTAGAATTTTGATGACAAAGGATTTTTTCGCGTTTGACACAGAAACGACCTCTGTCGACCCCATTGACGCAGAATTGGTGGGAATGAGCTTTGCAACGGCTCCTGGAAAGGCGTGGTACGTGGCTGTTCCACGTGAAACCGAAAAAGCACGTCGCATGACAACAGTTTTCAGGACTGTATTGGAAAACCCGAAAATCCTGAAAGTCGGGCAGAATCTCAAGTACGACATCACAGTGATGTCAAAATATGGCATTGAAGTAAATGGACCATTTTTTGACACCATGCTCGCACACTACGTCATCCAACCCGAACTTCACCACAATCTCGACATCCTTGCCGAAACCTATCTCCATTATCGCACCATACACATTGAACAACTGATAGGGAAACCCGGGAAAGGACAGAAAAACATGCGCGAGCTCCTTCCGGAAGAAATCCGCGACTATGCCTGCGAGGATGCCGACATCGCACTCCGGCTAATGGAACCGCTGAAACGCGAAATGGAGAAAACCGGTGTGACATCTGTCTTCGAAAAAATAGAAATGCCGCTCATGCCCGTCCTCGCACGCATGGAACAACATGGAGTGCGCATCAACGAAGAGGCGCTGAACGAGACCGGCAACCAATTCCGCACGCGCATGGAGGAACTCGAACATCAGATCTATGAACTTGCCGGTGAGGAATTCCTGCTCACCAGCCCGCGACAGGTGGGAGCAGTACTCTTCGAAAAACTGAAAATCAGCGACAAGGCAAAGAAGACAAAGACCGGACAGTACTCCACCTCGGAAGAAGTGCTCGAAGGCCTGCGTAGCAAACATCCCATCGTAGACCTCATCCTCCGTCACCGAGCCCTCAAGAAACTCCTCTCCACCTACATCGAAGCACTTCCAAAACTGGTAAAGCCTTCGACCGGACACATCCACACTTCCTTCAACCAGGCCGTCACAGCCACCGGACGCCTGAGTTCGAGCAACCCGAATCTGCAGAACATTCCCGTTCGCGGAGACGATGGAAAAGAAATACGCAGGGTATTCGTACCCGAAGAGGGAGGCATTTTCCTCAGTGCCGACTACTCCCAGATTGAACTCCGCATCATGGCACATCTGAGCGGCGACAAAAAGATGATCGACGACTTCAACGCTGGTGCCGACATCCACGCCGCCACAGCAGCACGCATCTTCAAGAAGCCCGTCGAAGAGATTTCGCGCGACGAAAGACGAAAGGCGAAAACAGCAAATTTCGGCATCATCTACGGCATCTCGGCCTTCGGACTTGCCGAAAGGATGGAAGTAAGCCGAAGCGAGGCGAAGGAACTGATTGACAGATATTTCGAAACCTATCCGCAAGTAAAGACCTACATGGCCAAATGTGTGGAGAAGGCACGCGAAAAAGGGTATATCGTCACCGAATTCGGACGCCGGAGATACCTCCCGGACATCAACAGCCGTAATGCTACCGTACGCGGATATGCCGAACGGAATGCGGTGAATGCCCCCATCCAGGGCACTGCGGCCGACATCATCAAGCTGGCCATGGTGGCCATCGACCGCAGAATGCAAGAGGAAAGGATGAGGAGCGTGATGATGCTGCAGGTGCACGACGAACTCAACTTCTCTGTCGTCCCCGAAGAACTTGACCGAATGCGACAGATTGTCACCTCCGAAATGGAGCGTGCCTACCGAATGTCGGTCCCCCTTATTGCGGAGTGCGGAACCGGCACAAACTGGCTCGAAGCACACTGAAAGGGAACCTCCCATGTCCGGGTATCTCCGCCCCTCAGATACCCCATAAGCACACTGGAATCCCGGACTCTGAAAGGTCCTGCAAAGCGTCAAAACCGACACTTTGCAGGACCTTCGTTTTTGCCATATAAAATGGAAAACTTTGATATACAAATGTATAAATTATCGGTAAATACCGAAACTTTTGGTTTTTTTAGGACGTTTTTACCGTATTTTTTCGGTCGCAAGGGGGCTTTCTTTGTAATTTTGCACAACTTTTCGGAAAATGTGCGCCTTTACGCGTCCTCACCTTACAGCGCAGAAAAAGGTTTCAAACGCCACACTTTCCAATATTCCAAACCCGTTCCCTGAACGAAAAAATACGCACATCAACTTGATACAAATGAAAGCAAAACAACTGATTCTCTGCATGAGCATGGGCATCGCCCCCGCCCTCTTCTACTCATGCGCGTCGGACGACCGTGAGTTCGAGTTGCCTACCTCCGAGCAGTACGGCACACTCTCCATCGACCTCACCAACGAAACCGAGTTCACACGTGACGATCGCGCCCTCAACGAGGAAACCTATAAAAATGCGGCGAACTATACCGTACGACTTGTCAACACCACCAACGACAATGTCATTTTCGAATGTAACTATAACAATCTGAACGACTATCTGCCTAAGACACTCGAAATCGGCACCTACCGCGTAGAGGCTTCCTATGGTACCGAGCGTGCCTTCTCGCGCAACGAATTCCTCTGCAAAGGTTCCACTACATTCTCCATCCAAGCCAAGGAAGAAAAGAAGGTGAATGTCAGCGTGGCCCCCACCTGTGGCAAACTCTCCGTAGCCTTCGACAGCGAAATGGCCACCTATTTCGACGACTACAGCGTCAGCTTTGGTGGCACCAAGGCCATGAGCACCAGCACCTGCACATGGGCAAAGGCCGACACCGAACCTTGGTACGTAGCCATCGACGAAGCCGGCGAAACGGTGAACTACACCATCAGCCTTACCACCAAGGACGACTATATGCACAGCGATGCCAACGGAAACACTTCCAAGCAGGCCAGTGTGAAGGGATCCTTCCAACTCCAGCGCAACAAGGCCCACAAGCTTACCGTACGTCCTAACTACAACCCCACCACCGAGGGTGCACTGAGCATCACCATCATCATTGACGAAAGCACCAACGACAAGGAATACACCTGGGAAGTGCCCGTGACATGGATCTGATGACTGACAGAAAACATTTTCTCCTTACCACTCTCACATCTCTATAAAACAATATGAAATTACAGAATACACTCCTCGCAGGAGCAATCGCCATAGCTGCACTGTCCTCGTGCTGCAACGAGGATGCCTTCGATGCGATGGAACAGACGGGAAAGATGCAGCTTGCCGTCGACATCGCAAAGCCCCAGAAAAGAGCCACCTCCGAAGTCACCGACTTCCCCGTCATCATCTACAACGCTGCCGGAACGCAAGTCTACAGCTATAACACCGTGGCTGAAGTACCCGCAAACATCATCCTCGAAGTCGGAAACTACAACGTGGAGTCCCACACTCCCGGGGCTATCAGCAAGAAGATGGCGGCACCTTACTACAAGGGCGTTCAGGATGTGGAAATCCTCAAGGACATCACCTCGCAGGTTGATGTGATCTGCAAAATGCAAAACAGCAAGATTACCGTCAACTATAGCGACGAGTTCCGTAGCGTATTCTCCACATGGGAAATCACCGTCAACGATGGAAGTGAAACTGCACTTTCCTTCACCAACAGTAGCACATCCAACAGCACCTATTGGTTCTTCGGCGAAGAGGGTGTGGAAAGTCTCAAGGTGAATTTCCGTGGTGTCACCACCACCGGTTCCACTGTGGCTGCAAACTATGTCCTCACCAAAAACATGGCTGACGAAAGTTACGACGACGACCGCAAGAACTTCGGCGGAGGAGATGCCATCACCCTCAACTTCAACCCCACCGAATCGACCGAAGGTAACGTAACCTCCATCACCATCAACGCCGATGTCACCTTCACAGAAACGAATGAAACCATTGACGTTGAGGTAGTTGACAAGCCCGGATTCGAAGATGGCGGCAGCACCGGAGGCGAAGAGCCCAACCCCGACGGACCCATCACGATCAACCTGCCTGCAGACATCAGCTATCCCGCATTCACCGAACCCGAAGACCCCAGTATCGGCAACACCTACATCGCTGCCGAAAAAGGTCTGAAGAGCATCACCGTAAGCATAGTTTCTACCAGCGCAGACATGAACAGTTCTCTCGCAGACCTCAACACCCAGTACAACGTTGATTTCATCAAAGGTGCAGAAATCGTCAGCAACCAGAATGTCGTGGCACTCTTTGAATCTCTCGGACAGACCCTTGCTGTTCCTGCTGAGGGTGACAAGGAATACACCTTCCCCATCGGTAACTTCTTCGGTTTCCTCAAAGTCCTTGCCGGTGAACACACCTTCAACCTCACCGTCACCGACATGGAGGGCAATACGAAGAGCGGCAAGCTCAAGATTACCGTTACTGAGTAAACGGCAAGAGACCACATGTTGAACGATTTCAAAAGACGACATCCCCAAATGAAACACATATTTTCCCTTTTGTCGCTGCTCTGCATTACGCTCTTTGCTGCATCGTGCGCCAGCGACAACGACGACCTCGGCAAGGAAACGGGTTACCTCAAGCTTGACTTGACCACCCTCGTCTCCACCCACGACAACTCCCGTGCGGTAACCTCCGTCCCCTCGGGCTATGACCCCAAGACCATTGCTGTCAAAATCATGAAGAGCGACGGCACCGTAGTGCTCGAGACCAGCGATGCGGCCAACGATGAGAAATTCCAGGGCAACATCGTTCTCGAACCCGGCACCTACACCATCAGCGGAAGCTCTGCCGGATGGGACGGTTCCGACTCCGGATTCAACACTCCCTACTACGCCGGAAGCACCACCGCCACCGTCAGTGCAAAGACCCTTACACGTGCCAACCTCACTCTTACACAGGCCAACGTGAAGGTGACCGTCAACTACGACGAGAACATCAACAACCATTTCAAACGCGCCAACTGCGTAGTAACCTCTGCCATTGAGGGCGTTGCCGTACGGAGTTTCGGACTCACCACCACGGCTTCGGCCTACTTCCCCGTAGCGGCACTCGATTTCGACCTTACGCTGACCAACAAGGACGACAACTCGTTCACCATGCATAAGGAGATTACCGACGTGAAGGCACGCGACCACATCATCGTCAACTACAAGCTTGCCGACAGCGGTTCGATTGGCGGCATCAGCGTCACCGTCGACGATGCCACACAGTCCTATACCTACGACATCCTCGTACCCCGAAAGAGTTCCATCTCCCTCCAGGCCAACATGGCTAATGCATGGAGCAACTTTGCCGACCTCAGTGCAGAAGTGGTTGCAAAGACCGCATCGTTCAACGAAGAAAACCTCACCCTCCAGTGGAAGAATTCCAGCGAAAGCACCTGGACCGATGTCCCCGTCGGCAACCTCACCAAGGGCGAGAACGACAAGTATACCTACCGCCTCACCGGGCTCACCCCCGGCACCGCCTATGTCTACCGTCTGGCTTACAACGATGGCGAAACCATCGTCAACAGCGACGAAGTGAAGTTCACTACCGAAGTGCAGAGCGCTCTCGAAAACTCCGGATTCGAAAACTGGCACAAGAGAGGCGCTGTCTGGTACCCCAACGCCGAAGGGGCATCGTTCTGGGATTCCAGCAACGGAGGTTCCGCCGGAGCAATGGGCGAGAAATACAATGTCACCACGGGTATCACGGACGGAGCTTACGAAGGTACATCTGCCAATCTACAATCTATGTACGTCGTCATCAAGTTTGCCGCCGCCAGCCTCTTCACCGGAGAATTGGCAGGTCTTATTGGAACAAAGGGTGCGAAACTCAAATGGGGTGTTCCTTTCACCTCACGGCCCACGGCTCTGAAGGGCTACATGAAGTACACTCCCGGAAGCATCAACCGGGGAAGCCAACCCACCGGAGCACCCGCATCAGGCAACACCGACTACTGCCAGATTTTCTGCGCACTGCTTAGCGAACAACTGCTCGTGGCCAACGCAGAAGCTGACGGCTACGAAATGAGCACCGGAATCGACTGGCAGAACGACCCCCGCGTGATTGCTTACGGCGAACTGATGCAGAACACTACCGACAGCAACTGGAAAGAATTTAACATTCCCCTCACCTTCCACACGCTGACGAAGAAGCCTACTCACCTGCTCATCGTATGCTCTTCGAGCCGCTGGGGTGACTACTTCTACGGCAGCGACTCCTCGAACCTGAAACTCGACAACTTCTCGCTCGAATATGGCGTTCCAGCAGAGTAAACAGGGAAAAGACCACTGAATGAAAACAATATTCCACAAGAATATTGCGCTGATGCTGCTGCTGGCACTTGTGCCGGCGGCGGCATTGGCACAATATAGCGACAGCCTCACAGTGAAGCCCGTCGCACAGCTCGCGGAAACGCAGGAAAATGACTCCGGAAATGTGCGCCCCGTACTGTCAAAGTACCAGGAGAACATGAAGACAAAGCGCCACATCCAGCGCATCGACCGCGACATTTCAAAGACCGTCTTCGTTCCGAAAGGCATCTGGATGATGGGAGCCACCGTCAACTACCGTGCCTGGGAGAACGAAAACCAGAACCTGCTGGTGCTGAAGGACCTCGACATCGACGGACATACCTTCAGCGTCTCGCCCGGTTTCGGTTACTTCATCGCCAACAATGTGGCCATCGGCGGACGTTACAACTACAGCCGTAACTACTTCTTCCTCGGGAACCTTGACCTCAACCTCGGCGAGGACTTCAACATCGCCCTCGACGACCTCTACTACCTCGAGCACCGCCACACCGGCATCTTCTTTGTCCGTACCTACATGTCGCTCTTCGGCAGCAAGATCATGGGATTCTTCAGCGAAGTACAGGCCGCCTATTCGCAGGCCAACGGCAAGAACAGCACCGGACGCCGCGACGAAGCCGCCGGCATCAACACCTTCGACGGCACTTATGAGAAGGTACACACCGTACGCCTGGGATTCACTCCCGGCGTCTGCGCCTTTATTAACGACTATTCCGCCATCGAAGCCTCCATCGGCGTGCTCGGCATCGACTACAACTGGAGCAACTACAAAAACATCCACCCCGACTCTACGGAGTACGAATACGGAAAGAGCAGGAACGGAGGAGCCAACTTCCGTTTCAATCTCTTCAGTATCAACATCGGCATGACATTCTATCTATGACGCGAAAGCACTACATACAACTGTTCTCCACACTGTTTGCCGGGCTTTTCCTGCTCGTCTCGTGCGCCGTGGTTGACGACCTTCCCCTACCGCTCGTAAAGGCCGAAGTGACAGCCTTCACCGTCGACGGCCAGTGCAGTGCCGACGGTGAAGGATTTGCCGATGCTGTCATCGACAAGGAAAAGCGCACCGTCGACGTCTATGTCAACGACCTTGTACAGCTCGACTGCCTCAGCATCATCACCCTCCAGGCAAGCCACAGCGCCAGCATCAGCGTAGAAACCCCGCAAGGACTGGTACCCATATCGACATTTGCCGAACAGCATAACGGCAATACCATCCTCGACTTCACCTCGCCCGTCACCATCGTCCTCTCCACCTATCAGGACTACCGTTGGACGCTCCGCGTGCACCAGGTCATCAAGCGCGAGGTGGTGGTGCAGAACCAGGTGGGAAAGGCCGTCATCGACCCCGTAAACTGCAACGTCGTGGCCTATGTCCTCCCCGAACAGGACCTCAGAAAGGTGGTGGTGGAGAAATTCACCCTCGGTGGTCCCCACGGAACGGTGGAGCCCGACCCCACCGGACAGGAACTGGACTTCAGCTTCCGTCGTGAATTTACCGTACAGACCAAGGTCAGCCAAACCGCGGAAACATGGAATGTCTACATCTACCATGCCGACGCCACCGCCACCGTTTCCGCCAGCGTATTCCCCCATGCCACAAAGGCTTATGTGAAAGGGCAGATGCAGAACGGAACCACACCGGTTGTGGAATACCGCAGCAGGAACAATCAGGAATGGAGCACCCTGCCCGGCGGACAGGTAGAGGCAGGCAACGTGGAATACAAGGCCGTCATCACCGGACTGCTTCCCGGCACAGAATACGAATGCCGTGTAAAGGCCGGCGAACAAACCTCAGCCATACAGTCGTTCCGCACCGCCGAAGCCCTGCAGGTTCCCAATGCCAGTTTCGACGACTGGACCATCAACGGCAGCGGACTTCAGGCCCTCTACCAGCCTTGGGGCGAGGGGAGCGAACCCTATTGGGACACCGGCAACAGGGGGGCCACCACCGTGGGAGCCAGCAACAGCACTTTCGGAACGGAAGACGGACGGATATACGCCAACCTGCAGTCGAAATTCATCGTCATCAAGTTTGCTGCCGGAAACATCTTCAACGGTTCCTATCTGAAGACCGACGGTACAAACGGGATACTCGCCTTCGGACGCCCCTTCGACAGTTTTCCCACCAAAATGCAGTTCGACTACAAGTTCAGAACCTCCATCGTCAACCGTGGTGGAGGCAAATGGGAAGAGAACTACGGCAAGTACCTTACCCGCGAACTCTATGACGGGTTGCGCGGAAAACCCGACTCCTGCCAGATTTACGTAGCCCTCATCGGCGACCAGGACGAGGAGCAATTCAACGGCAACACTTATCCCATCATCCTTCGCACCCGCCCCAGCGAACTGAAGCTCTTCAACTCTCGCAGCGACAACGTCATCGCCTACGCCCAGCTCACCCAGGGCAACAACGTGGAAAAATGGACCACCGAAACCCTTACGCTCGACTACCGGCACACCGACCGCACGCCGAAGTATATTGTCATCGTGGCCTCGAGCAGCAAATACGGCGACTACTTCATCGGCGGCGACGAAACCCTCCTGCAGCTCGACAACATCCGCTTGCTCTATGAATGAGCGGAAGGGAGCATTACTCCCTGAGTCCGCTACATCACAAACCTCATCTCAAGAAAAGCATTCCCACCGAACATCATGGTAAAAACATCACCGCTCCATATGCTTCTGAGCCTCCTTGCCGCCATGCTCCTGACAGCATGCAGCGAAGAGGCAGGATGGACAGCAGGAGACGGCATCCTGCGTGTGGCCCTTACCGACGTATCAGATGCCGTACAGAACCGCAGCACACCCTCGGAACTGGGAGCACCGGCACTCGACAACTTCAGAATCAACATCACAAATTCCGAGGGTCGCCAGGTATACAGCAAACCCTACTCCACAGCCGACATCCATCTGGCTTCCGGCACCTACACCGTAGAAGCGGTATGCGGCGACAACCCCATCATCGGCTATGATGCACCTTACTATACAGGTTCCACAAGTGCTGAGGTTGCCACCGAGGGAGTGACGGAAGCTAGTATTGCCTGCAAGGTTGGCAATGCGTTGGTGTCTGTACGCTTCGGACGAGACGAAGCGGAACGTGCCCGTTTCGACAAGTTCTACAAACACTATGCCCTACAGGTGTGGAACGGCGACAAGGCTGCCAGCATCACCAACATCCAGCCCGGCCGTAGTGCCTATTTCCCTGCGGGAAGCAGCGTCCGCCTCGCCTTCACCGGCATTCTCAGCGCCAACGGCCGCGAGGTAAGCACTGCACTCGACCCCTCGGGCACCGATTTCCCCAGTGTGTTCCAGGCTGCCGACCATGCCATCGTCACACTCTCGTTGCCCGACCCTGAAAGCGTCACGGCAGTGGAAATCAGCAAGGTGGAACTGGTGGAGGCCACCGTGGCAGGAACTATTCCACTCGACTGGCT
>OBLI01003016.1_pt1 | contig 13470 bp, 11 predicted proteins | sample 1519701 | NCBI WGS metagenome assembly OBLI01 (sample SAMEA3663005, study PRJEB22513) | pig gut metagenome | biome: pig gut; feature: pig-associated habitat; material: faeces | place: France | collected 2012 | reverse complement strand
AATCACATTACATTTTATTAATCAAAAAGAGTTTCTTTTTTTGAAACTCTTTTTTTATCTACAAAAAAAGCCATCTCTTTCGAGATGGCTTTTAATACTGTCTTGATTAATTGAATTAACCGCGACGCTTTTCAGCAATTCTAGCTGCTTTACCGTGACGTTCACGTAAGTAGTAAAGCTTAGCACGACGTACACGACCGTGACGAAGAACTTCAACCTTAGCAACACGTGGGTCATTTACTGGGAAAGTACGTTCAACACCAATACCTGATGACATCTTACGTACAGTGTAAGTTGCGCTGATACCAGCACCCTTACGCTTAATTACAACACCTTCGAACATCTGAATACGTTCGTGAGTACCTTCTACAACACGTACGTGAACACGAACAGTGTCACCTGCACGGAAGTCAGGCATATCATCGCGTAATTGTTCTTTAGTTAATTCTTGAATTAATGGATCCATTATTTTCTCTCCTTCTACGGCATTCATCAACACCTTGTGCCAGCGGAATACCCATAAATCAGTGGCTTATGCCACAACGACTAGTTTACCAAATAGAAAAATGCTTGTAAATACTAATTCTCTTTTTCACTTTTAATTTCTTCAAGCATTCTCTTTTCTTCATCTGTTAACTCACGGTCAGCTAACATATCGGGACGGTAGAGATATGTTGCTCGTAAGGCTTCCTTATGACGCCATTCAGCAATTTTTTGGTGATTGCCCGATGTTAATACTTCAGGGACTTTCTGACCTTCAAAATCAGCAGGACGCGTATATTGCGGATATTCTAAAAGACCGTGTGAAAAACTTTCTTCTACTGGAGAAGCAGAATTTCCCAAAATCCCCGGTAAGAGACGAACAGTAGCATCAATCATACTCATTGTTGGTAATTCTCCACCAGTAAGGACGTAATCGCCAATTGATACTGTTTCATCAGCCAAATCATAAATTCTCTGATCAAAACCTTCATAGTGACCACAAATAAAAGTTAAATTTTCTTCTTTTGACCAATCTTGGGCCATTTTTTCATTGAAAGTTTTTCCTTGTGGAGCAGTAATAATTACTTTTCCTTTATTAGTTAAAGAATCTAGAGCTTTTTTTATTGGCATAATTTGAAGTACCATCCCAGCTCCACCCCCATAAGGAGTATCATCGACATGATGATGTACGTCGCTAGTAAAGTCACGGAAATTAACTAAGTTTAATTCCCATTTTTTGTCTTCTAGACCTCTCCCCAACATTGATACCTGCAAAGGAGTAAACATATCTGGAAAAAGGGTTAAAACATTAATTTTCATCTCGTAATCCTTCAAGCAAAGTTACTTCTATTCTCTTATTGGCTAGATCAACTTTTTTAACTACTGATTCAATATTTGGAATCCAAAAACTCTTTCCTTTTTCTGGCTTTATCTCCCAAATATCATTAGCACCAGGAGTTTCAATGTTTTCTAATACTCCTAGCTTTTCTCCAGTCTCAGCATCATAGACCGGGCAATTTAAGATGTCTTTAAAGTAGTAGCTACCTTCAGGTAATTCTTGTTGATCTGTTTCTGCTACATATAATTCTTTACTGCAAATTTTTTCAGCCTGATCAATATCATCAATCTTTTCAAATTTAACTAAATAAAATTGTTTATGGCGTCGAGTATTTTCTACAATTAATTCTTCATACTGTTTATTATTCTTAATAAACAATCTACTTCCTGTAGCTAATCTTTCCTCTGGAAAATCAGTTGTTGCATTTACCTTAACTTCTCCCTTTAATCCATGAGGAGACAATATCTTTCCAACTTCAAAATATTCAGTCATAGAACTTATTCTTTCTAAATAAAAAAGTTTGGGAAGAGCTTTCCCAAACTTCTAATTGCAATAGTAAATTACTTACCGTACTTTGCGTCGTGGTATCTAGTCATCAAACCAGCTTTTGAAAGTAAGCTTCTTACAGTATCTGATGGTTGAGCACCTTTTTCAAGCCATTCAAAAATCTTGTCTTCTTCAAGCTTAACTTCATCAGGGTTAGTAAGTGGGTTGTAGTAACCAACTTCTTCGATGAAACGGCCATCACGTGGCATACGTGAATCAGCAACTACGATACGGTAAAAAGGTTTTCTCTTTGAGCCCATACGGCGCATACGAATCTTAACAGACATTAATTAATTCCTCCTAAATTTCTTGACTTAAATAATATAGCATATAGAAAAATATGTGTAAAGGGGTTTTCCTTAACAGTTGAAAATTATTTTGAACGATAACGTTTAATATTCTTAATCCGTTTCTTCTTATTTTTCTTAAAGCGCTTATTCATTGATCTCATTGCCATCTTGCCCATTGGTGAATTCATTCCTGGTAAGTTAGCCAATTCACCCATATCACCTTTAGTCATTTTTTGCATCATTTCTTTTGATTGCTTAAATTGCTTAATCATTCGGTTAACTTCAGCAATCGATCTACCCGAACCAGCAGCAATTCTACGTCTTCTTGATGGATTAAGAATATCAGGATTTTCACGCTCTTCTGGGGTCATTGAATAAACAATAGCCTTAATGTGATCGATTTGCTTTTCCGGAATCTGAATATTTTTAAGAGCAGGATTATTACCTAATCCAGGAATCATTTTAATAATTTGATCTAGAGGACCCATTTTTTGAACTTGTTCCATTTGATCAATAAAGTCATTAAAATCAAAAGTATTCTCCCGCATCTTTTCAGCCATCTTTTCGGCTTCTTTAGCATCGTAATCTTGCTGAGCCTTTTCAATTAAGGTCAACATGTCACCCATACCTAAGATACGTGAAGCCATTCGATCAGGGTGGAAAGTAGAAAGATCAGTTAATTTTTCACCTTGCCCTGTAAAGATAATTGGAAGACCAGTGACAGCACGAATAGAAAGTGCCGCACCACCACGAGTATCACCATCAAGCTTAGTTAAAACAATTCCAGTTAGATCTAAGTCATTATTAAATCCTTCTGCTACTTGTGTAGCTGCTTGACCCGTCATTGCATCAACAACTAATAAAGTATTATCAGGATGAGCAACCTCAGTTACACGTTTCAACTCATCCATCAATTGTTCATCAATTTCAAGACGACCAGCCGTATCAATCAAAACATAGTCATTCTTATTTTTATCAGCTTCTTCAAGACCATGCTTTACAATTTCGGCTACATCTTGGTTATCTTCACTATAAACCGGTACATCTAATTGTTGACCAATTTGCTTTAACTGTTCAATAGCAGCTGGACGGTAAATATCGCCTGCAATTAACAAAGGACGAGCTTTTTCATTCTTCATTAAGTAATTTGCAAGTTTACCGACAGTAGTAGTTTTACCAGTACCCTGTAAACCGACCATCATAATGATTGTTGGAATATGCGGAGATTTATTAAGAGAAACAGTCTCTTCTCCCATCATTTTAGTTAACTCATCATCAACAATTTTGATGATTTGTTGTCCTGGATTTAAGCTATCTTGGACTTCTTTACCTAAAGCTTCCTTTTTTATTTTTTTAATAAAGTCTTTTACAACCTTAAAGTTAACGTCCGCTTCTAATAAAGCCAATCGAATTTCACGACTAGCGTCATTAATATCTGCTTCTGAGATCTTACCTTTACCAGTTAAATTTTTTAATGCTTTTTGAAGTCTTTCACTTAAATTTTCAAAAGCCATACTATTCTACTCCCATTTGTCTTAATAATTTCAAAAGTTCAATCTGAGCTCGATTAATTTTGCCATGTTCAAGGGCATATACTGCCTCAGTAATTTTTTCTTCTATTTGAGTATAATCACGTTTCATATGAAGTTTATCTTCATATTTTTCTAAAGCACGGCTGCTTCGTTTCAAATTATCATAAACAGCTTGTCGAGAGACATGGTGATTATCTGCAATTTCTCCTAAAGAAAGATCATTGTAATAATAATCCTCAAAATACTCTTGTTGTCCTTTTGTTAATAATGGACCGTAGTAGGCAAATAAATCGCCTAATCTTTCATTTTTTTCAAGTTCATCCATTTGTCTCACCTTGAACCAGTATAGCAAAAAAAACTTATTTCTAAAATGATAGCATTCTACTTTTAAGAGAAGTATTAAAAACACCATTAATAACAATATTACAAAAAAGTGGAGTGCATGTGCATTCCACTTTAGAATCAAGATTTGAGTGTTATATCTTGATTATCATTAAATTTTCTTTTTTCGCTTATTGTCTCCTATTAATCCAATTAAACCAAATAGTGCTAATGCACTTCCTACTACGCCTGCAAGTACACCTTCATTATTCTGTGCACCTGTTTTTGGCAATGTCTTAGCCTTCTTATTAACAACTTTTTCTGTTCTCTTGTTTGCTTGAGAAGCAATATTGTTAATCGAAGTATTTTCTACTTTTTCACTCTTATTTGAAACATTTGTCTTTTCTGGAGTGCTTGGAGTAGCTGGCTTCTCTGATTTAGCAGGTTGTTCTGCTGGTGTCTCAGGCTTAACTGGAGTTGTTGATTTGTTTGGTACTTTTGGTGTTGAAGTATCTGGTACGTACTTAACTAGTACATCTTCTCCTGGCTTACCCGGTACTGGATTTACTGGATCACCTGGTTTGCCATTTTCTGGATGGTAGCCTAGAATATTTGGTTTAGTTCCTGGAATAACTTCAGTTGGATTATTTGGATTATTAGGGAATTGTGGGTGCTCTTGTCCTGGAATTGGATTTCCGTTTGGATCTACCGGAATAATTCTACCTACCGGAGTGTAAACCACAGTAATCACAGCATTTGGATTATCTTTAGTTACTGTTGCTCCACCAGCTGTAGTCACTGGAGATACATAGCCATTGATTACTGGAACATCAATGATGCCAAATGTGTGGTCACCAGTTAAATCAGTTGCAGTTTGAACGTTTGATGGTTCAAGTTCGTTGCCATTTGGATCCACAAACTTGATTGTTTGACTACCATTGTAAGTATCTGGAGTTGGATTCTCAGGACTATAAATTACGACGATGGTCTTATGCAAATCATCTGGAGTAATCGTTGCACCACCAGCAATTTCCTTATCTGCCTTGTATCCGGACACTTCTGGTGTCTTAACTTCGCCAAAGGTATGGCTAGTTTCATTCCAACCAATTTCACTAACAATCTTACCAGTTACTTTATCAACCACTGCACTTCTAGTGAAGGTAAAGCTTTGAGTATTATCAGCTGGCGTCTTGTCACCTGCAGCTACATACTTAATCGTTTGGGTACCAGTCTTCTCCAAACTATCTTTATCTGTTCCTGCTGGCCATTTTGGTCCATTTGGATCATTAGGATTGATTGGTTCGCCTGGTTTCCCTGGATTTTCTGGGGTTACGGGAACCAATTGGTGTTCAACCTCGATGACAATATTTTGATTACCTTTAGTAATTTCAGTTGGAATTACTACTTCTGGATTCAGAACTTTATAACCCTTATTCTCAAGTTCTTGAATTACAGAATTCTTGTCATAAGTAAACTCAGTGCCAACTTTTTGTTCACCACTAGTTTTACCGTATTGTGGCAAGTCAACGTTATCAGTTTTATCATGAACAGTTACGGTAATAGAACCTTCTTCTTGAACTGGTGTATTTGGAACATACTTAACTGGTACATTCTTGCCTGGGTCACTTGGATCTGGGTTGACTGTCTTGCTTGGATCTACTGGCGTCCATCCTGGTACTTCTGGCTTGTTCCCTGGATTGCCCTTTGATGGATCACTTGGGTTATTAGGGAATTGTGGGGTTGGCGCATCTGGAATTGGCTTGCCACTTGGATCTACTGGAATCATCTTTCCTAGTGGTGCGTAAGTTACTGTTACTTCCACATTATCACTAGTGTGGGTAATGCCACTAATGGCCTCAACGTTGTTGCCTGCTTCATGACTTGAAATGTTCTTCAAGTAGTAACCTGCTTCGACTGGTGAGACTACTTCACTAAATGAACTGCTCTCTGGCGTCCAAGTGATTTCTGGGGTGGCCGTATTTGAGCTATCTACAATCCATTGTCCCTTGGCATCTTGCTTTGCGTTTACTAGCTTGCCTGTTACCTTGCTTACGTATGCCTCTCCACTAAAGTTTAGGCTTTGACTTGCGTTTGCTGGAACCGTGCCAGTAAATTGACTGCCATCGCTGTTTACGTACTTAACTGTTAAGCTTACGTCCTTCTTTAATGCACTTGGTTGTGCATTTTCTGGAGTTCCTGTCGGTACATCTGTTGGTGGCGTATCTGGCGTAATTGGTTGTACACCTTCTACTAAGTGAACTTGATAATCATTACCACTTACCTTGTAAACCGCATCCGTTGGATAGTTGTTGCTTACTAATACATAACCTTGTTTTTCATAGTTATTAATAGTTTCCGTAGTTGAGTAGTTGATCTTGCTACCAACTGTCCCCTTTGGAATATCGTATGTTGACAAGGTCTTGCCGGTCGTGTCATCAATATATGTTACTGTTCCTGCTACTACTTGAGCATAAGGAACTGGTACATTCTTGCCTGGGTCACTTGGATCTGGGTTGACTGTCTTGCTTGGATCTACTGGCGTCCATCCTGGTACTTCTGGCTTGTTCCCTGGATTGCCCTTTGATGGATCACTTGGGTTATTAGGGAATTGTGGGGTTGGCGCATCTGGAATTGGCTTGCCACTTGGATCTACTGGAATCATCTTTCCTAGTGGTGCGTAAGTTACTGTTACTTCCACATTATCACTAGTGTGGGTAATGCCACTAATGGCCTCAACGTTGTTGCCTGCTTCATGACTTGAAATGTTCTTCAAGTAGTAACCTGCTTCGACTGGTGAGACTACTTCACTAAATGAACTGCTCTCTGGCGTCCAAGTGATTTCTGGGGTGGCCGTATTTGAGCTATCTACAATCCATTGTCCCTTGGCATCTTGCTTTGCGTTTACTAGCTTGCCTGTTACCTTGCTTACGTATGCCTCTCCACTAAAGTTTAGGCTTTGACTTGCGTTTGCTGGAACCGTGCCAGTAAATTGACTGCCATCGCTGTTTACGTACTTAACTGTTAAGCTTACGTCCTTCTTCCAAGTTTTCAGCTCAGCTTCTTGGACATATGTCACATTTACATTTTCACCAGGACCCTTTGGACTCGGATTAACAGTTGGATTCGGATCTTCTGGAGTCCATCCTGGTACATTTGGTTTTTCACCAGGATTTGATTTTGATGGATCATTTGGGTCATTCGGAAACTGTGGTTGATCTGCTCCCGGGATTGGATTACCATTAGGATCAACTGGAATAATCTTGCCAATTGTAGCATATTTAAGTTTAATATTAGTTGTTTGCTCTACATATGGATTAGGAAAAACATATCTTCCGCTAACACCGCTAACAGTTAACTCAGTGGGGCCTTCATTAGATAACGTTGCTGGATACACGATTCCCCAAGGATTATTAGGATCATATTGTTGGACATTATTGATATAAATGCTAGCTTGCATAACACCACTGGAATTAATTTGATGCCATACTTCTTTTACAAATTGTCCATTTAAAGAAACCCACTCATTAGTATAAGTTCCGCCATTTTTATATTGTGAGATTACGCCATGATCTCTCTCTTTATTAACTAAATAGTATCCCTTAATAATTTTTTCTGCTCTAGGGTCTATTTGGTATGTTTGTCCTGTTAAGCCACTACTAGTGATACTTGTTGTATCGGGCATTGGCTCACCAGTTTCTGCATCAATGTAACTAATAGTCTGAGTTGCTTTACTTGGAGTTGTATCTCCCCATGCATTTGCCACATAGTTGGGATTATTCGAATTAACTATAGAATCATACTTTCCATACCCAAATGTAAAGGCTAATTTAAAGTTATAATTATTTTCATTAATGCTAATTCCATTCGGACCAAAGTTGTATATTGTCAAATTAGAATTTGGATATGGTCCACTCCCTGAATAAGTCGTCCTTTGTCCCACGCTTATTGTATTTCTAGCATATACTTGTGAATAGTCCCTATTGGTAATGTAATAGTTTAGATTTCCTCCGGGATTATTTCTATCAGTAGCCAGTGTAATTACCATATTTAAAGGTGTAGTATAACCATCAGTTAAAGTAAACTGATCAAAAATATATTGATTTGCCGGAACAATACCATTGGTATTAGGGTAATGCGCATCATCAGTAATCGTTACACCAGAACTATCTGATGGAGTAGTTGGTGTATCTGTTGATTCAGTAAAACTTTGAGGCTGAACCTTTAATTTATTTTGATTGTTTACTTCATCATTAGATCCATTAATCTGATAAGGATTTCCTTGATTCTGACTTTCTACATTACTTGATACTTGCAAAACCTTATTGTCTAAAGAAGAACTTTTCTCTTCTTTAGAATCTTTGTTATCAGTTTTCACAAAACTATTATTTACAGATTCGACTTGTGGGTCTTTAGCGGGGTCGCTCCCCTCCACTTTCTTATTTAATTGAGATGATTGAACAGAAGTAGAGGAATTGCCTCTAGCTTCATTTTCTATCTCTTTTTTAGGTTGTAAATTTTCTTTTTGAGTTACAACTGTTGAATTACTATCTGTAACAGTATCCGCATGAACTACTTGAATTGACTGTATTCCAAAAATAAATGATCCAATTAAGACTGAGACTGTTCCTATAGAAAATTTTCTAATAGAAAATCTATCTTGTCTATCCTCCATTTTACGAATCCGTTCTTTAAAATTACCTTTAGACATATACCTATCCTCCTAAATATTAAAATAGCTTTTAGGTTCTTACTAAATTATATAACAGTTTAAATAATTATTGTCGATACATGTATACAAATCTGTCCCTATCTTCATTTTTGATATGAACCCCGAAATTCGGACAAGAATTTCGAGGTTTTTATTATGTCTAAATTATCTAAGCAAGACAAAATTGACATCTACAATAATTGGAAACATTATCATAAGTCACTATCTCAACTAGGTAGAGAATATGGAGTAAGACCTGACAATTTATATTATTTAATCCGTCTAATAGACCTTCACGGCTTAGAAATTTTGAATAAATCATATTCTTCTTATTCAGTAGAATTTAAGAAAACTGCCATTAAAAGAATATTGATTAACGATGAACCAGCGAATCAAGTTTCATTAGACTTAGGATTGCCAAGCTCAGGTATGATCTATAATTAGCTTCGCAAATATAAAGAGGATGGGTATAATGTCATTAATCATAAGAAAGGCAGACCACATCATGAAAAGCAAAGACCAACAAATCAAAGAACTACAAAAACAAGTAAAAGACTTAAAACAATAGAATCTCAAGCTTACTGTCGAAAACGAATTTGTAAAAAAATTGAGCGCCTTAGTTTCCAAAAGAAAAAACCAAAAGCACCAGAAATAGCTCAGGTGGTTACTGAACTAAGGCAAGAACTTCATGTAACCGTCAGTTTCATATTAAATGTAATCAATTCTAATCCTGATTTACCTCACTTATCTAAAAGTAATTATTACTATGTTCTAAAACAAAATGATAAAGATTCAAAAAATCATTAGATCATGAAACGTATCAAAGAAATATTTGAGGAACATAAACATCGCTACGGCTATAGAAGAATTACAGCTCAATTGCACATAAAATCAATCATAAGAAAGTAAAGCGTCTGATGAAAAAGATGCATTTATTTGGTATTGCCATTAGACGTAGAAAAAGATATTCAAGTTATCGAGGAACTGTAGGTGAAATCAAACCTAATTTGATCTGTCGCAATTTTTTAGCCATTTTACCAGATAGAAAGTGGTATTCAGATATAACTGAGTTTCATTTAAACGGCGAAAAATTATATTTATCACCAATTATGGATGGGGTGTACCCATGAGATAATTTCTTATACATTAAGTCGCCGTCCAATTTTAGAACAAGTAATGACCATGCTTGACCTAGCTTATAAAGCTCATCCTGCTCTAAATGGTCTTATTTTTCACACTGATCAAGGATGGCAATATCAACATTCTACCTTTCAAAAATGGCTTACAGATCATGGTATTGAGCAATCAATGTCTAGAAAAGGTAATTCATTAGATGATGGATTAATGGAAGGATTTTTTGGTATCTTAAAGCGAGAAATGTGGTATGGCTTTGAAAAAAATTTTAAGAATTTAGATGAACTAGAAGATGCAATCAAAGAGTATATTTATTACTATAATAATTTTAGAATTAAGAGTTCAATAAAAAACCATACTCCGATTCAATATCGAAATATGGTTTTAAATCAAACAGTTTAATAATATGTCCTAATTTTTGGGTTCATATCAATTTCTTAGCTGCTTAATTCCTTCTTAAAATTATCCATCAACAGGATTTGCAAAAGAGCCTTAAATCAATTGGTGTTAACCTCAATTTAATAGGAGCTTGATTTTGAGTAAAGCATAAAATTATCTTTTTCCCAGACTTTTCTTAATGAAACATAGTTTCAAATTAAAGATTTGGATCCATTTTAAATGTTAACTTAGACATCTTAATTGCATCAGTAAACATTTGACCCATTAATTCTTCACTATCTTTCTTAGTATGAGCAACAGTCTTTTGATTTTCACGAGTTAAGTAGTCGGTTAATTCTTCACCGCTTAAATCTTTAGCATTTTCAATAATTTCTTCAACTCTACCGCGGTAATATCTATTCAATTCTTCAAGATATTTGGTATCAAGTTGAACAAATTGAGGATAGTGACTTTCAACTAAAGCAGCAAGAGATTTATAGTACCACCATGCATCATCTTTATTATAGGTCATTGACGTATTATTAAATGATGGATCAGTTTCGTTCATATTAGCAAAGAATGGGATATATGGGGTAAATGTTGGTCCACCAATACATAACCACATAATACCAGCCATTTCCTCAGGAACATCACTTCTAATTTGTAAAATATGTGAATTCTGGGTTCTATTTAAACCAATTGGACGATAACGATGCTTCTCTTCCTCAGTTCCATGACCAAATGGATCAAATGGAGTATCTTGATAATGAGAACCAAGTGCAAATTCAATATCTTCCTTAGATAATTTCTTAGAAGCTTTTCTAATGAAAGGAATATCTGGATCTTCAGGATCTTGTTCAATTTCTGGGTTGAAAAGTTTTTGGATATACCATTGACGGCTAGTGTTGTAGTGACGATCTTGTTCAGTATAAGTTCCAAAAATGTGACGGAAATTCCAACCTTCATGATCAGGATTTAAGTGATGTTCTTCAACGAATTCTTGAATTCCTTCACTCCACATAAAGTTATCTGGATCATCAAAGTTAACTTGTTGAATAGCAACACGGTTACCAGTTGCTGCATAACAATCATCGGGAATACGTTGAGCAACCCAGTGGTGTCCCGTGACAATTTCCATATACCATACTTCATCTTTGTCACCAAACAAAACTGAGTTTCCAGCAGGTGAACCATACTTTTTAATTAAGGAACCAAGACGTTTTACACCATCTCTTGCGGAATCAATATATGGCAAAACTACAGTCTGCATACAATCTTCATCTAAACCATCTTTAACTAATGGATCAAATGCTAACGTTCTTTCGTTACCATAAGTTGATTCAGTACATGACATAGCAACATTCTTTTGGTTGATACCGCTTTCGTCATAATAACCTAACTTTTTATAGTCAACATTTGGAACTGCTGGAACTCTTTGAGCATCTTCAGGAAGCTCCATTTCAAACTTATTAAGCCAAGATTTAATTTTACGTCCCTTTTCACCATGAACAGCTGGCTCAATAATAAACTTTTGTGGCGTAATTGCACCTGCAGTATCGTCATTACGTGAAATCATTACTGATCCATCAATTGATGCTTTTTTTCCAACTAAAATAGTTGTACATGCACTTAAATGCTTCATTATTTACTCCTTATATATTACTTGTAACTTTGCCTATTATTAGATTAATCCTTGGAAGAGCCCGATTGCAAATTTTTCTGCATCAAAGTTTGCCAAATCATCAACTTTTTCTCCAAGGCCAACTAATTTAACCGGTAAATCCATTTCATTTCTAATTGCTAATACTACTCCACCCTTAGATGAGCCATCAAGCTTAGTTAAAACTAAACCTGTAAGTTTAGTAGTTTTATCAAAGTCTTTTGCTTGTAGTAATGCATTTTGACCTGTTGAGCCATCAAGGACTAAAAGAACCTCATTTGGTTGATCTGGCAAGATTTTCTTTATTGTTCGCTTAATTTTATCAAGCTCGCTCATTAAATTGACCTTATTTTGAAGACGACCTGCTGTATCAACTAATAAGAAATCAATTCCTCTCTCTTTTGCTTTTTTAACACCATCATAAACTACAGAAGCCGGATCAGCTTTTTCAGGACCAGTGATCACTTCAACGCCATCACGTCGACCCCATTCTACCAATTGCTCTACAGCACCGGCTCTAAAAGTATCGGCAGCTACCATCATGACAGACTTGCCCGAGTCTTTAATTCGCTTAGCTAATTTACCAATTGTTGTTGTTTTTCCAGCTCCATTAACACCAACAAAAAGATAAACATTAGGCTTTGCAGAAGGATCATCGGCTAATTTAGAATCTTCACCTTCCCCGCCTTTATCATAAATATCGACTAATTTTTCAACTATTACTTGCTTTAAGGCATCGTGGCTTTTTGCATTTTGGAGTTTGGCTTCATCCCTTAAAGAATCAGTTAATTCTTCAGCAGTTTCAAAACCGACGTCAGATTCAATTAATAAATCTTCAAGATCATCAAAAAAGTTTTCATCAACTGTTCTAAATTTAGCAAAAAATGCATTTAGGCGTGCTCCGAAAGAATGATTGGTTTTTTCTAACCCTTTGTCATATCTTTCCTGTTCATCTTCTGTAGTTACTTCTTCAGCGCTCTCTTCAGAAGATTCAGTTTCTTCGGGCTTTTCTTCTTCTTTTTCTAAATTAGATGATTCTTGATCTTCTTGAAGATCTTCAGCTTCTTGAACTTCATCCTGTTTTTCTTCAAAAGCAGTTCCGGCATCACTCCAGCCTGGAGTCTCCTCAACTTCTTCAGTTTCTTCTTCATGTTCATCTTCAGAAGATTCTGACTTAGGTTCTACAACCTCTTCATTTTTTTGAATATCTTCAGTTTCATTGGTTTGTTCAGGCTCTTGAAGTTCTTCATTTGAATTTTCAGTTAGTTCTTTTTTACTTTCTTCTTGTACTTCATCTTTATGACCAAAAAGAGATTTCTTGATTTTATCAAATAATCCCACTACTAATTCACTTCTTTCTTAATTTCATTTAACGATACAGATAACACTTTTGAAATACCTGATTCTTGCATTACGATTCCATACAAATTATCTGCTTTCTGCATAGTTCCACGACGGTGTGTAATAACAATAAATTGAGTTTTCATATCATAATGATTCAAAAACTGAGCAAAACGATCGACGTTTGTTTCATCTAGAGCTGCTTCTACCTCGTCTAGAATACAGAATGGTACTGGATT
>OBLI01003014.1_pt1 | contig 13477 bp, 13 predicted proteins | sample 1519701 | NCBI WGS metagenome assembly OBLI01 (sample SAMEA3663005, study PRJEB22513) | pig gut metagenome | biome: pig gut; feature: pig-associated habitat; material: faeces | place: France | collected 2012 | reverse complement strand
ATACATGCCTGTCACGCATGGGGTCACGGGTTCGAGTCCCGTACGCACCGCAACAAAACAATTATTGGTACCCTGACCGAGTGGCTAGGTAGCGGTCTGCAAAACCGTGTACAGCAGTTCGAATCTGCTGGGTACCTCATAAGTGCTATTTCTCATTGGGGAAGTAGCACTTTTCTATTCTTTATGCCTGATAGATACTTGTCAGTTTGTTATCTTGCTCCTTTGAATATTTTGTGGAAATGTGTGGTTTAAACTATGATAAGTAGGTGTTCAAAAGTTATGTCGATAAGTCATATAAATTACTGCAAACACCTACTTATGAACCCTTTTGGAGTTAATCCCTAATGTGTGAAAGTATTTTACGAAAAGCGTAACTTCATGATACTGTCCATGGCAAAAATGCCAATCCGGTAGTTTTGTTTGAATTTTATAGCCCGCACTCTCAAACAGTTTACAGGCCGGAATGTTTTGACTGAGTACGAAAGCGTAGAGCAGATGGATGCGCAAACGGTCAACAGCATATTGTTCCAATAGTTGCATGGCCTGTTTGCCAAATCCAAGTCCTCGTTCCTCCTTCAGCAAAGCCAGTCCCACTTCTGCCCGTGCGTGGAGTGAGCTATAATTTGTCAAATCAGCCAATCCGATGGTGCGAACACTTTCACTCCCATCTGTAGAGTCTACTTGTACGACAAATCGTGCTTCATTACCCAGAGGGGCTGTTTGAGCTTGAGCTACATATTGTTTCAGCTCATAACGCGAGTAAGGTCCGGAAGCACTTGAAGAGTTCCACAAATCCGGATCGTTTTCTATGGTATACAGCAAAGTCAGGTCTTCGGGTTCGATGGGGCGTAGAGTCATGGTTGGTTGAGAAGCGTGTAAGTGCTGTTTCCGGTTACGATGATATTGCGTTGCGGGTTGAATGTGCCGAGATGTATTTTCTTTGAAGGTTGCTTTTCGAACAATCGTAATATGTTGTGAAGCGAGTAATCTTCCAGATCGTACACCACGTAAACATATTTCTCCGGAGTTTTCTCCTGTTCCAAATGCCCATCAGGACATGACTGCTCGTTAGCATACTGACAGTCTATGTCCAGTCCATAGGCCGAGGCTATTTGTTCCACTTGTTCAGAGTGTGTGCCGAGATAGAGCATATGTTCAATGTTTTGGCTGTGGCGGGGATGAAGGAAACTGCCAAAGAATCTGATTTGGCGCAACGTAAATTCAAAAATACCTCGTAGAAGAATAGCTATTTGGATGGGTATTGACAGTAATCGGCCGTAGTGTTTATAGTGCTTATTGAAAAAGAGCAACATGGCTTGATAAAACACGTGAACGTAGCGATAAGTATTCTTCTTGGTACTTTCCCCTTTGTAGTGAACGATTGGGGTAGGGCAGTAGTAGTTTTGAAGCCCCTGTTGCAGCAGTCGGCAGGATAGGTCAATGTCTTCGCCATACATGAAGAACGATTCGTCAAACCCTCCCGTTTGTTGGAGTGATTGACGGGACGTGAGCATGAACGCTCCCGATACAATATCGATTGTGCACGGTTGTTCTGTCGGCTGGTATTGCATATAATATCTTCCAAACCGTTTGCTGCGTGGAAAGAGCGAGGTTAGTCCGCTCATCCGGCAAAATGCTGCCCAGGGAGTAGGAATACCTCGTCGCGACTCCAAAGCAAATTTTCCGTTCGAGTGCAACATTTTCACGCCCAGGGCACCCAGGTCGGGGTGCATTTGGGCAAACTCCAGTACATCCGCCAATGTGTTTTCCGTGAGCAAAGTGTCAGGATTGAGAAATAAAATATATTTCCCTTTCGCTTCTTTCAGCGCCTGATTATTGGCACGGCCAAAGCCTACATTGCGCCGGTTGGCAATCCAATGTAGATGGGGATAGTTCTCTGCGGTAAATTGCTTTTTAAGGTAAGCAACAGAGTGGTCTGTAGAGCAATTGTCAACTACAAAAACCTCCACTTGGTCCAAATCCAAGCCTCGGTTCTTGTAAATGGAGAGCAAGCATTGTTCCACAAAGAACTTTACGTTGTAATTAACGATGAGAATTGAAAGCAACATGGCTGAAGAAGTCGAAATATTTAAGGCTTAATCCTCCCGTTGGGGATAGCAGAATACCAATCCTGCCGCACAAATCAGCAAACAATAGAGTGGCGTGTCTGTTACAGCCAGGCCGTAATAAACAATCATGTCCGTGAACAAAGGTACGCAAAGAATACCCAGCCGAATGCTGTTCCAAGCAGCCAATTTACAGTTGCTGCTTTTCGTGTGCGCTTTCACGCGCGGCATTTGCAGCAGGCGGAGCGCAGTGGGTAAGCCACCAATGGTCAGCACAACGCAAAGCATTTGCATCACATAAACAGAAGTAGCATCCGTGGGCAGATAAGCCGTGGGTAAAATATTCCATTCGGATAGCAAACAGAACAATCCGCCCAACAGCCAAACGAAGCCATAAAGCAAGCGGGTGTAGAAAAAAGGTTTATTCTTCATTAAAAAGTTTATTTCAGAGGAGTGCGTCCAATGAGTGAACGTCCTAAAGTTACTTCGTCAGTATATTCCAAATCATCCCCCACGCTAACCCCTCGTGCCAGCACAGAAATCTTTGTCGGTGTGCCGGCCAGTCGGCGTGAGATGAAAAAGTTCGTTGTGTCGCCCTCAATCGTAGGGTTCAGGGCCAAAATGATTTCCTTCACATCCTCATGTTCCACCCTTTCAAACAGCGCATCGAGCGTCAAATCAGCCGGTCCGATGCCGTCCATGGGAGAAATAACGCCTCCCAGCACGTGGTATAGACCATTGAACACTCCAGTTTGCTCAATGCACATCACGCTGTGAATATTCTCCACCACACAGATTGTACTTTTGTCGCGACGAGGGTTCGAGCAGATATGGCACACCTCCGTGTCAGAAAGATTGTGGCACACCCGGCAATGTTTCACTTGAGTACGCAGATTAAATATGCTATCGCAAAAGCCCTTCACAGCCTCCGGTTCCGTTTTCAGCAGAAAAAGGGCAAAACGCAGCGCCGTCTTTCTGCCCACGCCCGGAAGGCGCGAGAGTTCCTGCACAGCCCGTTCCAGCAGCGTTGAGGCGTATGGATTGTCCATCCTTTTGGTTCTTTTTTATAGATTTGACGCGCAAAGTTAGTGCATTTGGCTTAACTTTGCCGTCGACGGTAAGGAAAAAAGCCAAATTGCCCCTTTGTCGCTTCCAAACATCAAATCCCAACAACATGCAAATAAAATCGGCAGAATTCTCTATCAGCAATAGCTCCGTAACCCACTGTCCAGCAGGCGACAAGCCCGAATATGCCTTTATTGGTAGGAGCAACGTAGGCAAAAGCAGCCTTATCAACATGCTTACTGCACGTAAGGGGCTTGCTTGCACCTCATCCACGCCCGGGAAAACCATGCTCATCAACCATTTCATCATCAACCAATCCTGGTACCTGGTTGACCTTCCCGGCTACGGCTATGCCAAACGCAGCAAGCGCGACCTGGTCAAACTCCAGCACCTCATTCAAGGTTACGTGCTCCAGCGCCCCCAGCTCACCTGCCTCTTCGTGCTTATCGACTCACGTTTGTCGCCCCAACCCATCGATTTGGACTTCATTCGTTTTCTGGGTGAAAACGGCGTGCCCTTCTGTATCGTTTTCACCAAAGCCGACAAAAACAAGCCCTCAAAGCTGTCAACCAATGTCAGCCTCTTCCTGAAAACATTGCAAGCGGAGTGGGAAACACTGCCGCCCCATTTCGTAACCAGCAGCGAAACCGAACGGGGACGAGAAGACATACTCAATTACATACAAACTATAAACGATGAATTGAAAAAGCAGGCCAATAGGGATAATCAGCCAGACCAATCACCTTCCCTGTAGTAATTTTGAGCGGCATCATGCGCAATTTCACACTCAACACGCAAGTCATCAAGTGGGCCTTGGCCATTGCCACAGCAATCATCTCCATTGGCTCATTGCTCTACTCCCACCGTCTCACCGACCGTCTGCTCGAAGAAGAAGTAGGCAAGATGGAAGTATGGGCTGAAGCTATGCGTTCGTTACAAGCCGCTGACGAACACACCGACCTCAACCTCGTTCTCAAAGTAATCAACAGCAACCACACTATACCCGTAATCGTAACCGGAGCCGACGGCCAAGTGTTAGCCATGCGCAATCTCACCCCTGCTCCCGCAGGTACCGATTCCCTCCAAACGCTCCGAAACGCTCTACATTTAATGCAGCATCAGGGTCACGCCATGCGCATGGATTTAACCACATCGCCACACACCGAAGCCCAGCCCGATTACATCATGGTCTATTACACCGAGTCCGTGATGCTGCGTCGTCTGACCGTATACCCCTATGTGCAGCTCGGCCTCGTAGGTTTAGTAGTCCTCGCAGCCCTCGTAGCCTTGTTAGCATCCAAGAAAGCCGAGCAAAACCGTGTCTGGGTAGGTTTATCGCGCGAAACGGCCCATCAGCTTGGCACCCCCATTTCAGCCCTCATGGCTTGGAGCGAAGTATTGCGCGAAACCTACCCCGACGACGCCCTCCTGCCTGAAATGGACAAAGATGTCAGGCGTCTACAGCTCATCGCCGAGCGATTTTCCAAAATAGGCTCAGCCCCCGAATTAGAAACCGCAGACCTTTGCCCCCTCCTCCAAGCTGTGGCCGACTACATGCGCCCCCGAACCTCGCAGAAAGTCCGTATTACCCTCGACCTGCCACCCCATCCACTGCCCGCACGAGTCTGCCCCCCGCTGTTTGAGTGGGTGGTGGAAAATCTTTGTAAAAATGCCGTCGACGCCATGCAAGGCACCGGCAGCATCACCCTCACAGCCCGCGCACAGCTCAGAGGAGCGAGCATACTCATAAAAGACACCGGACGAGGCATACCTCGAAGCCGTTTCAAAACCGTTTTCAAACCCGGATTTACTACCAAAAAACGCGGATGGGGCCTCGGACTCTCCTTAGCCAAGCGCATCATCCACGAATACCATCACGGACATATATACGTAAAAGAAAGTACTCCCGGGCAAGGAACAACCTTTCAAATTGATTTTTTCTAATCATAATTTTGGTATATACAATATAAAAACCTAAATTTCGCCCCGGTTATTGCGTTTTGCTCATGTTCCGACACGAACGAACCACTTCGCAAAGCGCAATCACGGGACGCATAATCATAAACTTTAAATCGCTTTAGTTTCCATGAAAGTCTACAATTCTCACGAAATCAAAAACATTGCACTTCTCGGTAACGACGGCTCGGGTAAGACCACACTGACCGAAGCCTTGCTTTTTGAGTGTGGTCAAATCAAACGGCGCGGACGCATCACCGCCAAGAACACCGTCTCCGACTACTTCCCCGTGGAGCAGGACTATGGCTACTCCGTCTTCTCCACCGTATTCCATACGGAGTGGGCAGGCAAGAAACTCAACATCATCGACTGCCCGGGTTCAGACGACTTCGTTGGCGCAGCCCTCACCGCCCTTAACGTAACCGATACTGCCCTCCTGCTCATCAACGGCAACTTCGGTCCCGAAGTAGGCACCCAGAACCACTTCCGCTACACCGAGAAACTCAGCAAACCCGTCATCTTCCTCGTTAACCAACTCGACAGTGAGAACACCGACTATGACCAGGTCGTAGAAAACCTGCAAGTCATTTATGGAAACAAAGTGGTGCCCGTACAGTACCCCGTACAGACCGGACCCGACTTCCACGAGCTCATCGACGTCATCCTCATGAAGAAACTCACCTGGAAGCCCGAAGGAGGTGAGCCAACCTTAGAAGATATTCCCGAAGCAGAAAAAGAACGCGCTGAAGCCATGCATCGCGCTCTCGTTGAGGCAGCCGCTGAAAACGACGAAGGGCTGATGGAGAAATTCTTTGAAACCGAACAACTCACCGAAGACGAAATGCGCGAAGGCATCCGCAAAGGTATGGTAACGCGCAGCATCTTCCCCGTGTTCTGCGTTTGTGCTTCCAAGAACATGGGCGTAGGACGTTTGATGGAATTCCTTGGCAACGTAGTACCCTTTGTTGACGAAATGCCTCCCGTTCATAACACGCGCGGTCAGGAAGTCAAGCTCGACCCCGAAGGCCCCACTTCCATCTACTTCTTCAAAACCGGCGTGGAACCCCACATCGGCGAAGTGCAATACTTCAAGGTGATGAGCGGTACCGTTCATGAAGGCGACGACCTCACCAATTCCGACCGCGGTTCCAAGGAGCGTATGGCACAGCTCTTTGTATGTTCCGGTGCCAATCGTGAGAAAGTGGAACAACTCTCAGCTGGCGACATAGGTTGTACCGTCAAGCTTAAAGATGTGCGCACCGGCAACACCCTCAACGCGAAGGACTGCGAAAATCGCTTCAACTTCATCAAATACCCCAACCCCAAATTCACCCGTGCCATCCGTGCCCTCAACGAGGCCGACACCGAAAAGATGATGGCTGCCCTGAGCCGCATGCGTCAGGAAGACCCCACGTGGCAAGTGGAGCAGAGCAAAGAGTTGCGCCAAATCCTCGTTCACGGACAAGGCGAGTTCCACCTCCGCACCCTCAAGTGGCGTTTGGAGAACCTTGACAAAATTCCTGTTGAGTTCTATCCCCAGCGCATTCCTTATCGCGAAACCATCACCCGTATGGCACGTGCCGACTATCGCCACAAAAAGCAGAGCGGCGGTGCAGGCCAGTTCGGTGAAGTTCACCTTATCGTTGAGCCCTACAGCGAAGGCATGCCTGATCCCACCGTTTACAAGGTCGGCAGTCAGGAAATCCGCGTAGCCATCAAGGGCAAGGAAGAAATCCCCTTGGAATGGGGTGGCAAGCTCGTATTTATCAACTCCGTAGTAGGTGGTGCCATCGATGCACGCTTCATGCCCGCCATCCTCAAAGGCGTTATGAGCCGCATGGAACAAGGTCCCCTCACCGGAAGCTACGCCCGCGACGTCCGCGTCGTAGTTTACGATGGTAAGATGCACCCCGTTGACTCCAACGAACTCTCCTTCATGCTTGCAGGCCGCAATGCCTTTAGCCAAGCATTCAAAGAAGCTGGTCCGAAAATCCTCGAACCCATTTATGATGTCGAAGTCTTCGTACCCGCCGACAAACTCGGTGATGTCATGAGCGACCTCCAGGGACGTCGAGGCATGATTATCGGCATGAGCAGCGAGAACGGCTACGAAAAGCTCCAGGCCAAAGTGCCCCTCAACGAGATGTCTTCTTACGCCACCACTCTTAGCTCACTCACCGGTGGCCGCGCTTCATTCATCATGAAGTTCGCCTCCTACGAACTCGTGCCCACCGACCTCCAGGCTAAACTTGTACAACAACACGAACAAGAACTCGCCGAAGAAAAGTAAATTCTAAGGATTTAAGAGCTTAGGTTATAAGGTTATAAAGCAACTCACAGAATGGCGGATATTAAGTTTCCCCGTTCTCACAGTTACTTTATAACCTTAAACCATATATACCTAATAGCCTTCATTTTTTCTCCCCCGTCTGTCAACCACGCCTTGCATAACCCCTCGTCGAAAGCAAAAAATGCCCCAATTTCATCTTTTTGTCATCCCCAATCAAGGCCGCAAACCATTTCATACACTAAATTTGCCATTGAAAACAAGCACCAAACACGGATTATAAACCCTGCCCCCCGAAAGGCGGAGGGCAACAAGACGAAAACTAAACATGGAACAGAACAAAAACATCGTTATGCTCCGTTATCGCATCGACCGATACAGAGCCATGGGCAACGGCACGATGTGCCAAACCCTCCAAACAGAATTAAACCGTTTGACAAAAGCCGGTAAAACGACCGGCTCCGCAACCGCACAAACTTATTAAGCGTGTAAGTACAGTAGTAAATATAATTAAGCCCGAAAAGTCCGAGGTTCAACCCCTAAACCCCTTAACTCAAAACCCCTAACTTTTCAGCTTAAAACTTAAAATTCAAGCTCAGCCCGGAGCGCGATATAAAAGTCGCATTCCGGGCTGAGCTGTACTTAGGTTCCGAGATAATGAATAATTATTTAATGTAAGTAGGTGTTGATAATTAGTTTATATCATGTGTGCTCTACCCAGGGATGCAGTCTGTTTCTTTTTTTGAGGGTGCATAGCGCGGGCTATGTGATCGAAAAAAAGGAACTGAATGCGCCCTGGTAGAGTACAAATGGTATAAACTTAGCCTTGACAAATCATAAAAACTAATTTTCAACACCTACTTATAATGCATAATGAGAATTAAGTTGATAGTTTAAAGTTTATAAGAAATGAGTTGAAAGTTTTTTTGTTGAAGAGTTCATACGGTCAGTATGCAGCGCATATTCACTTGCTCAGTGACTATCCTTATAAGCTTTATACTATAAACTTAAAAACTCATTATTGATAGGCTTTGAACTATGAACTTTAAGCTTCATGGGTGTAGCCCCACATTATACATTAAATCATTAAACATTAAATCCCCCTCTTCTCCAATTCAGCCGCCATCTGTCCTTGCAGCTCTCGTGCTTTTTCGGCAGCCACGTCTGCAAAGTTCACCGTTGAGTCAGCATAGATTATCCCTCTCGACGAGTTCACCAGCAGTCCGCAACAGTCCGTCATGCCGTAGCGGCACACCTCCTCCAAAGAGCCGCCCTGTGCCCCGACGCCCGGCACCAGCAAGAAATGGTTCGGCACAATTTCGCGGATGCGTTCAAACATCTTTCCCTGTGTTGCCCCCACCACATACATCATCTGTCCGTCGTCAGCCCATTCGCCCGAGCGACGCAGCACCCGTTCAAAGAGCGGCATCCCCTCTGCGTCTGCCACGAGCTGGAAGTCGTGCGATCCCGGGTTGCTTGTCAGAGCCAGTACGATGACCCATTTGCCCGGATATTGCAGGAACGGCTTCACGCTGTCCTCGCCCATATACGGAGCCACCGTGAGCGAATCGATGTCCAGTTCCTCGAAGAACGTGCGGGCATACATCGCCGACGTGTTGCCGATGTCGCCGCGTTTCGCGTCGGCAATGATGAAATGCTCCGGGTACTGCTGTTTGATGTAGCGCACCGTCTTCTCGAAAGCCTCCCATCCCTTCAGTCCCGCGCTTTCGTAGAAAGCCAGGTTCGGCTTGTAGGCCACGCAGTACGGTGCAGTTGCGTCAACGATAGCTTTATTGAAGGCAAAAATCGGGTCTTCGTCCGCTAACAAGTGTTGAGGAATTTTCCGTAAGTCTGTGTCTAACCCCACGCAGAGGAACGTCCTTTTCGTACGGATTTGGTGGATAAGTTGTTGTTTGTCCATGATGATTAGAATAAAAAACTATTTCCTTATTTATGTGGTGCAAAGATAGTGCAAGGCGAGAGCAGAGCAAAAAGTAAAGCCGAAGGATTTGCTTTTTCTATGCCGAGGCGCCGCCTATTTTATGGAAAGATAGTGCAAGGCGAGAGCAGAGCAAAAAGTAAAGCCGAAGGATTTGCTTTTTCTATGCCGAGGCGCCGCCTATTTTATGGAAAGATAGTGCAAGGCGAGAGCAGAGCAAAAAGTAAAGCCGAAGGATTTGCTTTTTCTATGCCGAGGCGCCTAATTTATGCAAAGCCGTATAAAGTGAGAGAAATGAAAAAAATGGGAGTATGGTATGCCTTACCAAAAAGTCCGGGAGTTCTTTTTTCAACTCGCCGAGTCCGGCGAAATTGTCGGCGACTTGTGAAGAGAACTTCACGCAGTGTCCGACGTAGCAGACGAAGCAGATAAATCCCGCAGAGAAAGTCGTAACCTGTTTGGTAGATGGCTCTTATCGCGTGCGCATATACGTATTTTATTTCCCGAAAAAAGCATTCACTCCTTCACACAGAGTTCGTTCTTTGCTGATTTTCAATCGTTTTGAGTGTGAAGGCTTGGATTTTCAAGTGTTCACACTGGCGGTGAACGCTTGTGAAGGGTTGAAAAACAAAGCCTTCACACTGGAAATTTGCTAGTAATAGGGAAGAAAGCAGTATAAACGCCTCCTGTGGTGTGAACGCTTTGAAATCCAAGCCTTCACACTGGCGGTGAATGCTTGTGAAGGGTTGAAAAATGAAGCCTTCACACCGGACAATCGTTGGTAATCAGGTAGAAAGCGGTACAAACGCTCCCTGTGGTGTGAAGGGTTGAAAAACAAAGCCTTCACACTCAATCTCCCTGAAAATCAGAAAGAAAATCTCTGAATGTGAAAGGGTGAATGCTTTTTTTGCAGATAAAAAACGTATAGAAGGACGTGAATCGTTGGGGTAGTAAATGGAAAATTGTTATGTATCTTTTGGTAGGTGTTATTCAACTCTCAAAACTTCTGTCATTTCATCATGATACGGCAAAACAATGGGGAACAACTTATTCTGCTTTCAAGTTATTTTCCGTTACTTCCTGTTCTGCCATCAATGCGAACATACCGACTTCGACATAACCGGCATGGCTCTTGGCTGCGTTCACACGTAGGCCGAGGCTGCCACGGCACGGCGATGGGCTTTACTTACGGGTTAGCCCGTCCAGATATTGCGTCACGTAGCACGCCGCAAAAGCACCGCCGGCCCCCAATGTGACAATCACCTCCACACGCGGTGTCGGCAGGAAACTCGTTTCCCTCTCCGTGAAAATATAACTTCCCTCCACGCCACACCTCTGAATCACCGTGTGCAACTTGGGCCAGCGTCGCAGCAGCTCGCGCCATTGCGCCTCCATGTCCTCCTACAGTTGGAATATGCTTTTATGTGGCCGCATACCGCCCGTTGGAGGCGAAAAGGATGTGCTTTTCCAATGTACGTGAAAAAAAACCGTAACTTTGCCCCATGTAATAATTACTAATGATGTTTTTGCGCTCGCCGCGTGCGGATCGGCTTGTCTTGGCTCCTAATGTCTTAATGCCGGAACTGGGCGCGCAACGGGTGGATCCAGAGAATATATGCAAACCAATCCAAACAATGATATGATGCGCCAGCTCAATGCTTTCGCCATGCACCACGGCGTGGTGCTGGGGCTTTGGGGAATGCTGACGCTGACGGTTTTCAAGTGGTCTATGTACCACGATTTTTTCAGCACACTATTTGCCGTGATGCTGTTGGGTAGCCCTGTGATGTCCGTGGTGTTGACCTTGCTCTTCCGTCGTAGCGTTTCGCCCGGCGGTGAACCCTTCGGGTTCGGACGTGGTTTCCTGCATGCGCTGTTCACTGGTTTCTACGCCTCGGTTTGGGTAGCGCTGTTCGTTTTTGTTTATCTCCACTATTTTGACCACGGCACGCTGTTCGATGCCTATGCGCAGCGGCTTCAGGCTCCCGACATGAGGCAGCAGTTGAGCGAGTCGGGCATGGGGGCGCAAATCGACCTGATGACGGACGGCAAGGGCGTGGAAGGATTGGCGGAGCAGATGCGTCAAATCGGGTCTTCAACCTATGCCGCGCTGGCTCTTTACGCCGCGCCTATCGTGGGACCTGTGGTGTCCGTCGTGGCAGGTTTGGCGGCGTGGCGCAGAAGGGTTTCTTAATGGATAATGTACAATGTATAATGTCGGTCTGACGACCGACATACAGGACGAAGCAGAACCGCCGCAACCATCGGCGTAGCTTTTATTAGACATTTTACATTATACATTAACGGGGCCGCAGGCTTCATTATGCATTTTACATTATACAATATACATTAAATTTGCACATGCACGATTACGAATATGACATTTCCGTTGTTGTCCCTCTTTACAACGAGGCGGAAAGCTTGCCCGAACTTCGGGCGTGGATTGAGCGCGTGATGAACGAGCACGGCTTCAGTTACGAAATCATTTTTGTGAACGACGGCAGCACCGATGCTTCCTGGGAGGTGATTGAGGGCTTTGCGGCCAAGCACCCCGAGGTACACGGCATTAAGTTCCGCCGCAATTACGGCAAGTCGCCGGCCCTCTTCTGCGGCTTCAGGCAGGCCAAGGGGCGCGTGGTCATCACGATGGACGCGGACTTGCAGGACTCGCCCGACGAAATACCGGAGCTCTACCGCATGATTACGGAGGACGGCTACGACCTCGTTTCGGGCTACAAGCAAAAACGTTACGACCCGCTGTCGAAAACCATTCCTACAAAGCTCTTCAATGCCACGGCGCGCAAGGTGAGCGGCATCCACAACCTGCACGACTTCAACTGCGGGCTGAAGGCTTACCGCAGCGAGGTGGTGAAGAACATCGAGGTGTACGGCGAGATGCACCGCTACATCCCCTATCTGGCCAAGAATGCGGGTTTTGCACGCATCGGCGAAAAGGTGGTACACCACCAGGCGCGCAAGTTTGGCAAAACGAAGTTCGGCGGCCTCAACCGCTTTGTCAACGGCTACTTGGACCTGCTATCGCTGTGGTTCCTCAACAGCTTTGGGCTGAAGCCGATGCACGTGTTCGGCTTCCTGGGTTCGGTGATGTTCTTCCTGGGTTTTGTGGCCTGCGTGGTGGTGGGCGCGGTGAAACTGGTACATCTTTACAATGGAGTGCCGGCACCGTTGGTAACGTCATCGCCTTATTTCTTCATCGCTCTGACGATGATGATCCTCGGCACGCAACTGTTTGTGGCCGGCTTCCTGGGCGAACTCATCAGCCGTAATGCGGCAGGGCGCAACGATTACCAGATTGAGAAGACGATATAATGTATAATGTAAAATGTACAATGTATAATGAGGTCTACGACCGACATACAGGAACAGGACGGTGCAGAACCGCCGACTTCGTGGCCGCTGGATGCATTATACATTTTACATTATACATTAACATCGGCGTAGCCCTCATTATATATTTAACATTATACATTATACATTGATTAAACGTCTCTTTTTCCCTTTGGGGATGCTGACCCTTACGGCCTGTTCCAACATTGACTGCCCGCTGGACAATGTGGTGCTGATGCAGTGTAACCTCTACACTGTCGAGACGCAGGGTGCGTGGACGGGCACCGAGTCGGGCTCGCAGGCTATCAGGCTCACGGTGGGGGCTGTTGGCACCGAAGATGTGTTCCTCAGCGAGGCTCAGGAGGCTGCTTCTTTCTTAGCTCCTCTCAAAGAGGGGGCGGAAACCGACACGCTACTGCTGCTCTGGACCGCAGACGACGGTCGCGACGCGGTCGATACGCTCTTTGTCAGCCACAAGCCCCAGCCCCATTTCGAGTCGGTGGACTGTCCGGCCTCTGTGTTCCATACCCTCACGTCCGTACGCGCCACTTCGCATCCACTCTCGGAGCTTCCGCTCACGGTGGATAGTGTCGCACTGGTGCGCTCGATTGTAAATTATGATGACATTGAAAACATTCGCATTTTCCTCCGTTCTACTACTGAGCTGCGTTAACACGATGCAGGCGCAGGTGGCGGTGCAGCAGTCCGATACGGTGCGCCGTGATCGGGTGCGCGGCGTGCAGTATGCTTCGCCCGAGGAGTCTGCCGCAGCGTTGGCCGCCGAAAAGCGCGTGCCGTTGTGGGCCGGGGTGAGCG
>OBLI01003013.1_pt1 | contig 13482 bp, 19 predicted proteins | sample 1519701 | NCBI WGS metagenome assembly OBLI01 (sample SAMEA3663005, study PRJEB22513) | pig gut metagenome | biome: pig gut; feature: pig-associated habitat; material: faeces | place: France | collected 2012 | reverse complement strand
TTGTAGTAATCTTATTAGTTCAACATAATTCACTTAGTACTATTTCACCTACTAAGATGGAAACATTTGAGAAATTAGCTCAAATTGATATTGCTAAATTCTTATATATGAATTTAAGATATGTAGATGGATTAGAAACAGTATATGTAAATATAGATCTTAAACTCTCAGAATTGCAAGATGAAGCAAATAAGAGAGATGATCTAATTGAAGAATTAAAGAATGCTAATGTAAGTATGGCTAATGATTCAGTACCAGCAATTTGGACAGTATAAAAAAATAAAAGCTCTAGGTCTTTATCAGACCTAGAGCTACAAACAAGAAGAATAACGAATAAAAATATTCGCAGACTCCAGTAGGATTCGAACCTACGTTTTCATCCGGGATCTAATAAGAAGATGACGTCTTAACCCTCTAGACTACGGAGTCGTGTTTATAATAATTGCTTACATATCTGCCTTGTGGGTATCCTAAGGTTTAATGATACAATACCTATAACCAATTTCAAGGATTTCAGATTCTAATAGAATCCTATATGCTCGTTTCTGGTTATCAATTTTCAGTTAACGTTAGTTAACAGTTAAAAGTTTCTAGTTATCCATTATCAGTTATTAGTTATCAGTTAATGGGGATTCGAACCCCTACTCTTTTATGAGTATCAACCAATAATTTTATATATTTTTATATAAAGCTTGTCAGCGTGGAAGGCCGATGCTTTTGTTATAAAATATATTATTATTTTTAGGATTAGCAGTCCTAACATAATAACTTATTTAATGGTGGGCTATCTTTTTTCCACTAGCCCAGGAAAAAGTATGACAGCCCGATAAAAAATCTGGGTATCAAATTTAAGGTTTTCGATATGTAAGCAATATAGTTTACTTAGCTATCAGATCTCAATATATGTTGTAGCATTTGAGATCTTAATTGCAGACTCAATCTCTGAAACAACAGCATCCAGGTAATCTGTCTTAGCATTAATCTCATCAGCAATGCCAATTGGATCAATAAACTCTGGATACAAATCATCTGTAAGCTGTTTAACTGCTGCCAACTCATCATCATTTAACTTCTTATTTGAATCATTTCCAATGAAGTTGTTTGTGTAGCTAGCTGCCTGATTGTCAGCAATCTGAGTTAACTTTGTATAATACTCTACAGCATCATTGTAGTTTCTAATCATCTTATCAAGTAACATTCTGTCGAAGTTATCTGATGATCTTGCATCCATGATTGACTTACGAAGAGTAATAGCTGCTGCTCTTGTAATTTCTTTACCAGCAACAGTAATTAGCGTGGTTGCATTGCTTAAAGTGATAGCTGCATTGATATCATTGTATCTCTTAATCATATCATTAATAGACTGATACTGAGATGTAGCATTCTGCTTAAACTCTTCAATGTCTAACAATGATACCGGAGACATATCTCTAGTATATCCATTTGCACATTTATCATCTTTCTTACGCTTAGTAGCTACGAATGATGCATCATCAATAGCTCTAATAATCTTCTTCTTAAGAAGATCTCTCTCATCAAGTGCCTTTGTAACTAAAATCTGTTCTGCCATTTGTTTTCCTCCTTTAGGTTAAAAGTTAAAAGTTTATACTATAAAGAGATATTATCATCTCTCTAATACACAATTATATTATATAAGCATTTTCTGTATTAGTTTGTTATATTTGTTGTAAAATATAATTGTAGCAATCTTTACATAAGTCTCTACCATTTATAGTTTTATAAACTCCAGTAGATGCTTTATGAGGATCTTTATCTAATTGTAAAAATTTCAATTTTATAATATCTCTTCCAATAATTAATTTACCACACTTATCACAGCAAGCTCCATTACCTCTATCTAATGCAAGTCTCATAATAAAATTTCCTCCTTTGTCTATATTATAAATATAATATATAAAGGAAAATATTTTTAGCCTATATACTTATTATGAGCTCTCTTAATAGTATCAGTCTTCATATCTGCATAACATTGCAATGTGGTACTACAATCTTGATGTCCTAATATATGTTGTATATCTGCTATATCTGCACCTTTATTAAGCATATTAGTAGCAAGAGTTGCTCTAAATTTATGAGGATGAACTCTTCCGTGTATATCTACACCAGATATTCTACCTAATTCTTTTAATGCATACTCCACGCCATTCTTTGTAATTCTTGAATATGGTTTCTTAGCAGTTACAAATAAAGCAGGATTATCATCTGTTCTAGATTCTAAATACCATTTTAAATGCACTTTACATCTACCAGTCATAAAGCAAATTCTTTCTTTAGAACCTTTACCAAATTCTTTAATCTCTCCAGTTTCAAAATTTACATCTTTCTTATCTAATCCGGTAAGTTCTGATACACGCATACCAGAAGAAGATAATAAATCAACTATAGCAAGATCTCTTTCATTCTTACATGCGCATCTCAGCATTTCAATTTCTTCATCTGTAAAAGTTTCAATTACTTTCTTTTCTGTTTTAATAGTTCCAATCTTATCCATAGGATTTCTAGAAACACGTTCTTCTATAAATGCCCACTTATAGAAACTCATAAGATACATACGAATATTCTGGATAGTTACAGGAGCTACTTTATCATGCTCTTTTCTATAATCCATATACTCACGTATATCTTGTGCTGTTAATAGACGATAATCTTTATTAATTATGGTAAATAATTTAGACAATTCATTGCCGTAATTATATATTGTGGTTTTAGATTTAGATCCAGCTTTCTTAGATTTTAAGAAGTCATCTAATGCTTGCTGATTAATATCCTTAATAGATTTCTCCTCACTATCTACCTGTTTTTCTAAATCATATGATTTAAAAGTATCATCTAATGTTTTCTTTAATAAAAAGATCTGCTCATCTGATAATTCACTATTATATTTAAGCTGGTTAACAATATCATCTGTTAATTGCATCTTCTCCTTATCTATAGGAGTAAGATTCTTTCTCGGTCTACCTCTACGAGCCATATAATAAACTTCCTTTCTTATTATAAATTGCAAATCTTTTCTTCTAAATTAATAAAAACTATTTGAATAACAATCAATTACAAGCAAAGATCTTGTGTATTCTATATTAAATTAAAGGAGATGCTAAACTATGACAAATGTAAATTACAAAACCCTCAAGTCTAATATTATTAAAGCTTGTAGAGCAGCTGATTCTCATAATCATGAATCTACAAAATTCGAAATTGATTATCCAAATCTTATGGATTTGGTAGCTGACAATGATCTGGTACCTTTAAATGTTGGGATGAATTCAAAAAAGGTAATTCCAGAAGTTATTCCTTTCTTGTCAGAATATTTCGAGAAGAAGAGATTATCATGGTTTACTGATAATAAGCATTTTACAGTAATTTCATTTATTGATGCTACAGCTATTGATAAAAAAGCTAATAAGCTTATTAAAGATCTTAATACTCCTCAGGTTGATGACCCAGAAAATGATAAAGTGAACGCATATGCAACATTAATTGCTGAATATCCATGCTGGTTTGCTACTGTTATTTCTTATCGTAGTAACGATCCTAAGAGAGCCGGTAAACTTACTTATGAGATCGTATGTAGAGGTAACAAAGTAGTTATCAAAGATTCTGATTATCAATACAATCCTAAGGATTTTTCATAATTCAGAAGAAATAAAAAAGTTGGTAGATCGACAATATAATGGGATGAGAAGCAACAAATGTGGAGATCTAATAATAAATATCATTATTAAATTCTCCACATTTACTTCTCACTGTTATAATATATAATTAAAAAGAAAAAAGAAATTATGACCTTAGAGGTTTAAACCTCTAAGGTCTATTTTTGTCTGAAATCATTTGAAACGGTTGTTTCTTAGAATTATTTCTAACCACAAAATAATATTTTGAATCATGTAGTACGTTCTTACTATTAGGATTTAAGAAAGACCAGAATCCTTTATACTTTGGACTATCTAAATCAATATGATTCTTTACAAACCAAAACTTAATTTCTGCCCCAGAATAACTTTTGTTTGAATTTATAATATTATCTTTCTCAATATGATTATAATTATGAAGCAATTCATAATTATTGATGACCATTGGAAGAGGATGTGGAAAACAACCTAATAGTTTACCATTATATCTGATATAGTAATAATAATGATTAAATATATTATCTATATCAATAATTTTAATAGTGCCACCAAAATAAGATGTCCAATATTTGTGAAATACTTTTAATCTTTCACCATTTTTCATTAATCTTGGTATGTATCCAGATTTACAAATTTCAAATTCTAATTCTTCAGGGTAAATATGCTTCTTATATTTATTCATAACAACTTTACCCTCCTAATCTCTTCATTATCTTTATTTCTGATAGATAAAAATATCTCATCTATAATGCCTGATTCTATTTGTTTCTTAAGATATCTGTAATTATCGTAATCCCTTAATACAGTATACTCTGCAACAAATCTTTCAGCATATATTTTAGCTTGAGATTTAATATCAGACCATATAATAGGATGCGTATTAGAAATATAAAACACGCTATCTTCTTTAATACCAATGATAATATATTTCATAATATCACCTCCAATTTAGTATTATTAATAAGTTGAGATTACATAATTGATCTTATTTACTACAAATACTACTATTTTAATAGCAATTAGATAAAAAATAAAGAAACTATAATATAAAGGATTTGAGTGTTATATATCAAACATACACAATCTTCATATTTTCATGCTAAAAGCTCCTAGGCCTAACCAGCCTAGGAGCTCCTCCCTATTTATTTGTATTGATTAAGTATGAACCGCACCCTGTACATTGCCAACCTTCTATTTCTGTAATATTACCATCTAAATACACATAAGCTGGTTCCATATATTCTCCACACTTAGGACAAATTTTCCAATTAATATCTTCCTGCTTATTTCTGTGAAATAGTTTTGAAATTATTGATTTAATGAAATTCATAGAATTACCTCCTTTAGAATTCATATATCATCTGATCTAATTCTTCTAATATAGAAGCATCTAATAAGAATATCTTAGACTGATTGTCTTTATTCTCACCACGAATCATAGTATATTCCTTATCAACACCAAAGATTCTAGAATCAGGTGCATTTAAAGTAGAAATATATTGATCAGAATCTGTACAATATGTTTCCATAATATCAGACATTGTCTTACCTTTAAATTTACTCTTGTCAAATTTCTTATCTAATACCATAGGAATAAGTATCTGAGCAATTTCTCTTTCTGTAGTAGATACAAATCTTGATACTTTAACAATAATTCCTACAGCTGTAGATATATCTTTCTTTTTAAAAGACTTTCTCTTTACTTTATTATCTACAGGAGCAATATTGATGATCTTCTCAATCTTATCTACCATAAATATTGGAGAATAACTTGGTGCTTTGTAGCCAACAGCTACAGCCAATCCAAGATCATGTTGATTATTAATAGATGCAAAGATATAATAATCGATATAATTGATACAAGAATAAACATCTGTTGTAAGATAGAATCTTGTCTCTTTTTCTTCTGAATTAGCAGTACTATCTATAGATGTTCCTGTAACATAAATAACAGAGCAGCTAGAATCTTCAGCAGTAAAATCTAATTCTGTTGTAAATGCAGGTAATCCTTCAACTAAAAGATTAGCAGAATAAAATACTTCTCATCAAATAATGGTAATTCAGACACAGCATCAAGCTCTTCCTTAGATTCTAAGCCATAACTTCTTGCCAATATAATTAAATTACCACTGCAATCTTTACATAAAAGCTTTAATACAATAACATATTTATTTTCTTCTAACTTCTCTTCAGATATGCATAATGGAACTACATTACATATATCATATCTAAAATAAGGTAAATCTCCTGTTAATGATTCTTCTGTTACTACAGATTCAGTATCAACAATAGCTGGTAAAGGCTCAGCTGGCTGATGATCTACAACAGTATTGTCCATCATAGGAGGGACCATCCCATTATGCATCATCATGTTTCCACCCATATCATTCATCATAGACATTAAATCTGCTGGATTACAATTTGTTGCAGTAGTTACTGGTTGGCTCTCATTATTACTTTTCTTCAGTTTCTTCATTTTTCAAATCCTCCAAATATATTTTTTCAATATCTAATAGATTACTATGATCATATATGTCTTTAGGCATAATTAATCCTGTAGTCACAATGTCTTTATCATTTATAGGATTTAACTTTCTATGAATTACATACAAAGCATCTTTATTCTGATCATAAACAATATCATTAAGAATTACTATAGGATCATTTCCATAGAATGATTCAAAAGTATACATAGGTATATGATTTCTAATTCTATCACTCTTTCTAGTTCTAGGAAATATAAATGTAAAGTTATAATATGCAGGTCCACATCCACATGAATAATGAGCATATATAAGATTACTATCTGACGATACAGAATCAAGTTTAATATGATTCATAGTTTCAAATTTCATTTTATTTAAAGTTGGATCTAAGAATATCTTTTCAGATTCAAAAGTATAAGTATTAAGATCATAAAAGAATAAATTCATCTTTAAATAATTTTCTCTAGGAAACATAAGATCAATAGCATCCCAATATTTTGAACCATTAGAAAATTGTCTCATAGCAGTACAAGAATAAAATATCTTGTGATCTTCACATTCTTTCAAATCAAAGCTAGTAACATAAATATTGCTTTCTTTTAATTCAGCAATGAATTCTTGATAAATTTTTAATTTATCAGGATTATTCTTAATATTCTCTATATTAAGAGGGTGAGTCATTAATATCTTTTTCCTCTTTATTGTACTTGAAAAGCTGACTTAAATATATAGAAGATTCTGTAGAATTTTGTGAAGCAATATATAAAATCTCTGCAACATTATTGTCATTAAGACGCAATACCAAAGGTAGAATTTCATTTACAACAAAAGGATTTCTACTTATAATACAATCTTCATCTATATCGGTATAACTAATTCGTACCATATATTTTTATTCCTCCTAATACATCCTTTCTAAACTTCATTATATCTTCATCAGACATAATTTGATCTTTATCTGTAAATGTATTAAAAATATCTGCTGGCCCACCATTAATATTTTCAAAAATATTAATTTTTGACCAGTCTGCTCTAGAACCATCAACAATTTTAGGATTAGGATATTCATTAGCATTCTTATTATCATAATCATATGATCCATCTTTATCATAATAATCTCTTACTATAGAATACATTTCATCTCCTAATACAAATCTTACATAACCAGTAGAACCAAGTATTTCCATAATTACAGAATAGCATGGCTCACCAGTATCAACTCTCATTGTAACTCCTTTAATTTCTTCTGGTTCTCTAACATAATGATCATAAACAGCAATACCTATTAAACTATTATTCTGAACAGGCCATTCTGAAACTTTAGTTTCATATTCATATTTACCATTTATAATCTTAGAAGAATTAACTAATATCTTAGAATAATCTTCAGAGATACCTATTAATACATAAGGTTCAGCAGCATCAGCACGAATAATTCTGAATTTATCCTCAAATACAATTCTAGGATCAATATCATCTGCTCCTTCTGTTGGTGCTACAAATTTATCATCATCAGATGGTCTAGATGATGAACCTTTAATAATAGGCTTTCTACTTTGAGTTTCCTGATAGTCTGCTACATAATGATTTCTATATTTTAGAGTTACAGTTGTATTTAATAAACTAGTAATCTGATTTGGAAATAAAGCACCGTTTACATAATCAGAATAAGGTCTATATAAATTTGTATGTTTAGTTACTTTATGAAGTAATATATCTGATAATTGATTAGGCATTTTTTAATATACCTCCTTCTTCATCTTCTAATAATTGTTTGAATGATAGTATACTGATATCACCATTTCCAGTAGCATAATTTAATTCACATAATACGCCAGTACTATTCATCCATTTATCATCTCTATCATCTAATATGATAAATACACATCTAGCAAGAATCATATTAGTAAGTAATACTTTATCAATATATGTTGCTTTCTTAGGCATTTTATTAATATAATCCATAGGCTTAATAAAATAGTAACCTAAATCAGAATAATTCTCTTTCATATAGTTGTATATTTCATCAAACCTATCTTTATAATCTTTAACACCAGTTACAGGACCAGAAATATAAATACAATCATAACTAGATCTGAACTCTTCAGTTGAAATAAATTCATAATAAATTCTTTTGGCGGCTGCTTCTATATCATCGGAACTAAATTTAAAATTAGTAAAATTAAAAGTCATAAATAATTCTCCTTAGTTTACACATAATATTCTGAATATCATATCTACATCTCTACCAATTTTCTTTTTACTAATAATCATTCTTACTACCAAGAAGTTATCTATAGTTCTATATACTTCCATAGAAATATCATCTTGTTTATTCATATTTGGAAATCCTGAGAATATAGGAATAAGATATTCTCTGCTGAAATCTAAAGATTTAATCTTATAGAACTTCATACCTTCTGCAGATTTTAAATTTAATAATTCCTCAAATTCTGGATTACTTCTCATATTATCTTCTTTTGCAACTAGAACTAATTGATGATTATTGAAATAGAAATTCTCTAATGATATTAATCTATTAGCGAGCATAACATCATTTATACATTCATTAGGATTTTCAAATTCATATATAGAAGCATAATTAAAAGATATAGTTGGATAAATATTTGGCTCTACTCCTTTAAGTAGAGCCATAAATAATACTGTATCATCAACAACTATAATTACTTTATTACCTTCAACCAATACATTGGTTCTCCAGAACAATTTCTTAGATACCATAGTTTCTACTATCTTACGAACTTGTTCTATTCTTGGATCAATAATTCTTTCAAACATACTTTATTTACCTTTCATAGATAATTTGTTATAAGTATACTCTGGATTTCTCTGAGTATAAAAAGTAACTGGAGTTATCTTTTTAGGCTGGCCAAATTTAACTCCATCTATATAACCCGATGAAGTTGGTATTACAGCAGATATTATTGGACTACCATTACCATATCCAGCTGTAATAAGATTACTGAATTTACCACCACATCTGTTTCCATAGAATTCATCAATATCATCAAGCATTTGCTCAATATTAGATAAATGGAACCATCTATGGCAATATTCAATAACATTATCAGTTACCATATTCTCTATAAATTCTCCACCTCTAGAATACTTTTCTTCAGGTATCTTATAAGTATTTTCATTATTATATACTTTATTATTAATTTCAATACGACCAATCTGAGTATTAGGAGCAATATTAAATTCTGACATAATAGAGGGATATAATGATTTATACACTACCTTCATGTAATTCGTTACATTACACAGTTTTTTAATAAACTTCTTTAGGCCTTTACCTAAACGGTGAGGTCATATCATCACCCACTTATTTCAGTTGGGGTGCTCTTCCACTTCGATGTTCACTTGAACCCTACTTCCTTTCGGAATGACCGTCGAACTTTAATAGTTATATTAGGTATAAATTTCTCATCTTTAATATAACTATTCTTAGCTGCTGATTGCACATTGTTAATGAGTTTTAGCACCTATTATATATTATAGGCTTTTATCTCAGCATGACTCATCTCTCTACTTGTTTCTGTCTTTCGACTCCATAAAGGCTAGAGAGCATTAGCACTTCCCAGCAATTCAAAAGAGTTTTTCACTATATATTCCTATATAATGCGACTATAAGTTAATCGTAATCTTCTAGATTTTCACAAACCCAGATGCATCTACCATCTATTTTCATCTTAGAATATTCATTAGTATTTAATGGGTCTCCAACTAATGCTCCTAGATACTTTGGAGGTTTAGGATTACCTTTATTACAGTTATTACCAATAATAAATCCCATCTTATACCAGTCTGCTGCCATACGATTTATCAGATATACAGTTTGTCTATGACCTTTCTTATATACCGTATTATTAACAACACACTTCGAAAAGATATATTCCAAATCTTGAGTCTTAGTTTCAATACACTTTTGTACAATAACGTCCATAATATTGTATAATACAAATGTCTTGAAATCTAACCAAGGTAATTCCAATACTGAATCTGTAATATGATGATAATCTAACTTTTGTACACCTGCTTCTTTTAAACCAATATCATCTAACTTAAATGATTTATAAGAACCAATCTTAGATTTTCTTCTTGATGCATATTGAATCATCTGATCCATAAATACTGGTAAACCAGATATAAAAGTATAATCACCACGCTCTGCCAATTCATTTTGATGTTGAAAATCAACTACATTCTTTACTACTTTATATGGCCACGTAGGATCACACATAATATCACCAGGATTATACCCAAGATTAATTATTCTTTGAATGATATAAGTTAAATCGAACGCACTAGAGTTCCAACCCTCAATAAAGTCTGGACTACATTTATGCATAGTCATAAACAAATCTTTTATGAGTTGAATTTCTTCATCATAAAACATCAAAGAAAACTGAGTATTAGTTAATCCAAATTTAGCTGCTTTTTTAGGACCACCAACAGCATTTACTACAAAATCATGCATATCTTGAAATCCAAATTTACCTGTAGCAATTTCATCTTCAAGTTGTTGAATCATTGGATTTCGTTGATCTCTAAGTATAAATGTATAAACTGTATCAGTTCCCTCATCATAAAATGATACACAATTTATAGGACATTCGCCTGGCTCTACAAAATCTCCTTTAGCCCATTTACCATCAACCTCTATATCGAAGAATCCTTTAGTAATCTTATTGATATCATTAGTATAAGTATTAGCAAATTTAAATCTATAATGATCTTCAATATTTACATCTGAGAAGAATATAGATGGGTCAGTATGGAGTGCTTGATTAGCTCTTCTGTCACGATTTTGTATATTCATCTTATAAAATTCTTCATTTCCGGTTCTTATAGCAATCTCTTTCTCTAACTGAGAATAAGGAACTGTAATTGGCTCTACATTTTCTCTTTTAGTAAATAACAAACTATAACTTGTAGGTTTTACATTATCCTTAAGTTTATAGAATGTATAGTTTGGATTCTCTATAATCTTATATTCTTTTTTATTTGTAGTATTATTCTTATACACTAGAAACATTGTATCGGGAGTAACTTTTTTACCATTTTCATATTCTGGATAACTATAATATGTATTCATTATAGTCAAATCAGAACCCTCTGGATATCTTTTTTCTAACTCAGGCAATAAACCCATAAAATCCTCCAAATGCTTATAAAATATAAATCTTGTTATGATTAATCTAGTGTTTTTTTATTGATAACTTTCAATTTGAAATACATTTCTGTAATACAAAAGTATAGTATATATTTCAAAGGAGGATTAACATTATGGAATATATTAATTCACCGCAATATATGGGTTTACCTATGGACCCATATAATATGCAACAAGGCGGATTTCAACAAACTCAGAATCCATATGGTATTTCTAGTCAGTCTCCACAAATGATTCAGAATAAACCACCAGTGGATCCTAGATTATTTGAAACTCCAGAGATCACTATGGGTGAATCTCATAAACCATTATTTACAGTAACTGATTCTAATCCGAATAGTATTACTGTATCTAATGATTCTGATGTTCAGGTAGCTGAAAAGAAAAAGAAAAAAGGAAGACCTCGTAAAGAAGAAACCCTTAATAGTCCTATTATTAAAGCTGATGGATCAACTCCAGCACTGACTGGTGAAGTTGAGAATGACAAGACTATTTATAGTTACAATGAAACAAATGCTATGCTTCATGAAACTATGAATCAAATTGATGCTATTAATGTTGAATTAGTTAAAGAATTTAATCAGGTTCAACATAATAGAACCATGAAGAATAAGTATGGAGTTCTCAATGCATTATCAGAAAATATTGGTGCTATGATTAGCAATAGAATATCTACAATTAAAGAAATCAATAATTGTATTTCTAAAGCTAATGATATGGATTATAAGAAGTTCAAAGATATGCAAGCTGCTCAGTCTGCTATGAATGATGATAAATATATATCAGATATTTATCAGGCTATGATTTCTAATCCGCAGATGCAGGCTCAAATGCCACAGATGCCTACAATATCTGATCCATCTATAATGGGTTCTGGTATTGTACGTGCTAATATTTCTCAAGAAGCAGCAGGTGGTGGTATTCCTATAACTGATGCTGGATATATGAATTATATTGCTAATTTAACTCCAGAACAGAATATGATGAGATATGAAGGCAATCCTAATATTAAACAAGTTGTTGTATATGATGCAGCAAGTGGTGCAAAGATGTTCCAAATGATGAATGTAGCTACAGGAGAAGTAATTACAAATGTTCCTACATATGATAACATGATTATGGAAGATACAACATTAGACTTGAATACAAAGATTGCTAAGAATATTAATCTAAATGAAACATTCCCTATTGTTGTTATCAATGATAATATCACTTCTCAATATTAAAAAATAAAGCTCTAGGAGATAATACCTCCTAGAGCTTTATATATCAAATTTATGATTTTATTTCATTTTTACTCATTAATTTATTTATTAAAAGTGATTCATTTTTCAGCCATAATTTTATACATTGAGATGATTCATTTTTATAATATAATTTTATACACTGGTATGATTCATTCGTCTTTGATAAGATTATTCTCAAACGTGATTCATTCATTTCTGATAATTTCTTTAATTTCCCTGATTCATTTCTCCTGCATAATTTAATTCGATATGTTAATTCATTTCAATATAATAATTTATTTTTCATATATGATTCATTACTTATTGATAATTTATTCTCCTTATATGATTCATTACTTATCTTTAATTTAATTGGATTTGTTGATTCATTTGTAGTTGATAATTTATTTTTCATATATGATTCATTCCTTATCGTTAATTTATTCTTCAAAGCTGATTCATTTGGACACAATAATTTATTCTTAAAAGATGATTCATTTTTGTTTTTAATTTTATTTTTATCATTGATTCATTTGGACACAATAATTTATTCTCTACTTATGATTCATTTTTCTATTTTTAATTTTATTCTATGCAATGATTCATTTGCATATGTTAAGGTTATTTTCAACTGAGATTCATTTTTTATTGCTAATTTTATCCGGTTTAATGATTCATTCTCTTTTGATAATTTATTTTTCGTGTGAGGATTCGTTTTGCGTTTCTAATTTTATTATTCATAATAACTCATTTTACTTTTTCAATTTTATTCAAGCCAATGATTCATTTTCTAACGTTAATTTTATATATTAGCATGATTCATTTCTTATCGTTAATTTATTCTTCAAAGCTGATTCATTTCCTACCCATAATTTTATATACATTGACATGATTCATTTACACCTACTAATTTTATTCTATAG